>Ga0172371_10001933_pt1 | contig 32988 bp, 27 predicted proteins | sample Lak12m_FD_114543 | JGI IMG/M metagenome (GOLD analysis project Ga0172371, IMG submission 114543) | Freshwater microbial communities from Kabuno Bay, South-Kivu, Congo - kab_022012_12m | ecosystem: Environmental > Aquatic > Freshwater > Lake | place: Democratic Republic of the Congo: South-Kivu...
AATGATGTGCATTGAACTTTTTATCACCTGGAATCCTGATCCGGAAATCTTCCGCATCGGCTCTGTTGCGGTGAGATGGTATGGCGTTCTGTTTGCCCTCGGGTTTGTATTTGGGTACATCATCCTGCAGAGGATGTTCAGGAAAGAGGGTGTGCCTATAAAATTACTTGACTCGCTGACGACCTACATGATCATTGGCACGCTTCTCGGAGCCCGTATTGGCCATTGCCTGTTTTACGAGCCCGATTATTACCTCGCCCACCCGATGAAGATCTTCGCTGTCTGGGAAGGAGGCCTCGCCAGTCATGGGGCAGGAATAGGCATCATTATTACCCTGATCATATTTTCAGTAGTTAAGAAACGACCCTTCCTTTGGGTGATCGATCATGTGGTGATCGTCGTGGCGCTGGCCGGATGTCTTATCCGTGCAGGAAACCTGATGAATTCTGAGATTTTCGGCCATGTGACAACGTTACCCTGGGGATTCATCTTCGAGAGGGCATCAAATCAGGCCGAAGCGGTTGATCCCCGGCATCCTACACAGATCTATGAAGCCCTGTCTTACCTGCTTATATTCTTTTACCTCATCTGGTACTATTATCATAAAAAAGGGAACCCTGAATCCGGCTACATTTTCGGCATGTTCCTCATCCTGGTTTTCGGGGTACGGTTCTTTATTGAATTCATCAAAGAGCCTCAGGTGGGATTTGAAGCCACGATGACACTCAATATGGGTCAATGGCTGAGCATCCCTTTCGTACTAGCGGGCCTGTACTTTGTGATACGAAGTAAAAGGGATGTGAGGGTATGAGAGTAGGAGAGTATGGGGGTTAGTGGTATTAGTGCCCAATGATGTGCAATGATGCGCAATGATGGCAATGATGCGCAATCACGTGCAATATTTGCTGATTCTCTCCTTCAGCTCGCTGTAATCGTTGTCCAGCACCATCCCGGGGTAGTTTTTCGACATTTCAAGGGCGTAGATCAGATCAAATTCTTTTTGCACCATCGAAAAATAGATCTTCTTCGACATCAGGTACCGCGCCAGGTACTCCTGTTCGGTCTGACCGGGTGTAGGGATGAAAACAGCCCTTTTCCCCAGCGTAGCAATATCCATGATGCTGGAGTATCCTGAGCGGCAGATTACCACGAGTGCCTGTCGTATATATTCCTGCAAAAGATTCGAGGGGAGGTGGGAAAAGATCCGAATGTTTTCTGAGAACTTCCTCTCCTCCTGTTTTTCAGTGATTCCTCTTACAATTACAACCTTAATATCTGTATTCTGCAATTGTCCCAGCAGGATCTCTTCCAGGATAGTTCGTTGGGGCTCGGGGCCTGAAAGAAGCACCAGGATCTCGAATTGGGGGATGTTTTCTGAGACCGGCTGGTTGAAACCGGCGGAAAAGCGGGAAAGGGTGCCGATGTAATGCACGTTACCGGGGACCTGGGCAGGATGGGAAAGCTCTCCTGCCAGCCCTTTGTGGTTTTCGAAGTCGGGAACCCAGCATTCATCGTATTTTTTTATGATGTTAAATACAAAACGCTTCAGGTACGGTGAAAACATGTTCAGGTAGCGGGGGACTTTTATTTGCAGCTGATGGGTCATAAAGATCGTCGGGATCTCCAGGCTCCAAAGTCCGTAGCGGTTATCGGAAAAAACCAGGTCAATCTTATTTTCAGCAATGATTTTGCTGAGTAATTTGTGTTCTTTCCTTATCCCTCCAAACAATTTCGGCCCCTGGACGATCATTTTCAGAACCATCATCGACCGTTGGGGGTAGATGATATGTGTTCCCGGAAACCGGACAAATTCGAGATCCGGAAATTCCCTGCGAAGAAACGCAAGCGGGCGTTTGTCTGAAGCAATCACGACCCTGAATCCCCGGGCCAGAAACTGCCTGATCACGGGAACGCACCGGGTAGCGTGGCCAATACCCCAATCCAACGGACAAACCAGGACGCTTTTTTTCTTTTCTGAGCCTTGCATAAAACAAAATTAAGCCCTGAAATAACAGTTGTTACAAAATTGTGGAAAACTCTGTATTACTTTTTGGCTCAAAATCCGATTAATGAGGCAAAACCGGAATTATGTTATTATATCAGATTGCCCTGTGCCTGATCCCCGGGATCGGGGATGTGCTGGGGAAGAAACTAGTCATGATGTGCGGCAGTGCGGAGGCTGTTTTCCGTGAGCCAAAGCGGATCCTGAAAAAAGTGAAAGGAGTAGGGGAGGTGCTGAGTAATTCTGTCGGAAACAGGGAAATCTTCCGGAGGGCTGAACAGGAAATAGCTTTTCTGGACCGGTTTGACATTTCCCCTCTTTTCTTTCAGGATCCCCGGTACCCTCAACGGCTGACTCATTGTATTGACAGCCCTTTGATGCTTTTCTGCAAAGGGAATGCTGACCTGAATGTTCCGAGGGTTATCGGGATTGTGGGTACCCGCAGCGCCACTGAATACGGAAAACGGATCTGCCGGCAATTGGTGGCAGACATGGGTTGTCAAAAGCCAATGATTGTCAGCGGATTGGCATATGGCATTGACAGTTGCGCCCACCGGGCAGCGGTAGAATCAGGATTACCAACAATTGCGGTTCTTGGTCATGGTCTGGACCGGATCTATCCGTACTCTAACAGCGCATTGGCACAGGAGATGTTATCCTGCGGAGGCTTGGTGACTGAATTTTTCAAAGGGACTGCCCCTGACAGGGAAAATTTCCCCAAACGAAACCGGATCATTGCAGGGTTGTGTGACGCAGTGATCGTAGTGGAGGCTGCGCGGAGAGGGGGCGCATTGATTACAGCTGATATAGCGAATTCCTATAGCCGGGATGTCTTTGCGGTTCCCGGAAGGATCGGTGATCCATGGTCGGAAGGATCGAACTACCTGATCCGGACGAATCAGGCGCACCTGTTGGAGTCTTTCGGCAACATGGAATATATTATGGGATGGAAAGAGCCGGAGAAGAAGAACCCGGTGCAGCGCAGGATCTTTTTGGAGATGACTCCCGACGAGGAGCTGGTGGTGCAGTACCTGGGACAGGCGCACCAGTCGGGAATTGATGAGATCATGATCCATACACAACTAACTCCCGGTAAAGTCTCAGCCGCCATCCTTAACCTCGAGTTTGAAGGCATTCTGCAGTTGCTCCCAGGGAAGGTTTACAGGCTGGTCTGATATATTTTATAATTTTACAGCGAATAATTGCTAATTTTTCTGCCGATGAGTACTGTGAAAATCCAAAAACTGAAAGAGGATGAGATCTCTCAAAGAGGAATCCGGGACTGGCCGGTTTGGACAAAAGAGGTTTCACGTTTTGACTGGACCTATGAAGGGGAAGAGCAGTGTCTGTTCCTGGAAGGAGATGTAGTGATTGAGACAAAGGATGGTGTGTTTCAGATCCGGCCAGGTGATTTTGTGACCTTTGAAGACGGGCTTGAATGCATCTGGGATATCCGGAAGCCGGTTAAAAAGCATTATTTTTTTCCCTGATCTGATGCCGGAGAAAAGAAATCTGGAAGGACTTGTGGAGAAATCCACGGGGAGTTGGATCTATGTGCGAAGCGCTGAAGACAAGAGATATCCGTGCAAAGTCAAAGGACGGTTCCGTATCCAGGGCATCCGCACCACGAATCCTGTCGCCATTGGTGATCATGTTGAATTTACCTTATCTCCCGATGAAAAAGAGGGCATGATCCACAAGATCCTGCCCCGCGAAAATTACATCATTCGCAAGTCGATTAACCTATCGCACGAAGCACATATCATTGCAGCAAACCTGGATCATGCTTACCTGATCGTAACGCTGGCAAGTCCCCGGACCTCAACCGGTTTCATTGACCGTTTCCTGGTGACCGCAACCGGCTACTTTATCCCTGCCAGCCTTATATTCAACAAACTGGATATCTATGATGAGACAGAACTGATTCGCATGGAGGAGTTGTTTCATGTCTATCGTTCAGCTGGTTACCCTTGTTTTGAGGTCTCCGCTCTGAGGGGAGACAACATCGGCAAAATCAGAGAACTGCTAAAAGGGAAAGCAAGTCTTTTTTCAGGTCATTCAGGTTCCGGGAAATCCGCTCTTATAAAGGCTGTGGACCCAACTCTGGACCCGCGCATCGGAGAGATTTCCGAAGTACATAAAAAAGGAATGCACACAACAACGTTCGCGGAAATGTACAGGTTAAAGGAGGGAGGTTATATCATTGATACGCCAGGTATCAAGGAATTCGGCCTGGTACACTTCGAAGCGTCCGAAATTCCCCGTTGTTTCCCCGAGATGGATCGTCTTTTGCCTCAGTGCCAGTACAGCAACTGTTCGCATGTTCATGAACCCGGATGTGCTGTGAAAGAGGGCTTGAATTCCGGGGAGGTAAGCGGGATGAGATATAATAGTTATCTTAGCATCCTGAACGATAATACCAGACGATAGCCCAATGATCGCCCGCGACCTGATCACCGACTCCATCACTCCACTGAAAACATCCGACAGTGGAGCACTGGCTCTTGGCTTCATGGACGAATACCGGATCTCCCATTTGCCCATCGTCAACAATTTGGATTTCCTGGGTGTAATCAGCGATACTGACATCTTCAATCTGAATGCCTTTGATGACCCGATCGGAAACCACACCCTTACTTTGACCGGAGCTTATGTGAGAGAGTTTCAGCCCATTTACGAAGTAATCCAGAATTTTGCCAGTTTGAAACTCACCGTGATGCCTGTACTGGATGAAAAAAATCAGTATATAGGGGCAATAACCCTGGCAAACCTGGTGCATAACCTGGCGAAAATCACATCCATCGACACACAGGGAGGAATCATCATCCTGGAGATCAATGACAAAGATTACTCATTGTCACAAATCTGCCAGATTGTTGAATCAAACGATGCCACGGTTCTGAGTTCATACATTACCTCTTTCCCCGACTCTACAAAACTTGAGGTGACCCTGAAGATCAACCGGCTCGATATTGGGTCAATACTCCAGACCTTTAACAGATACGGTTACAATATCATTTCCAGTTACTCAAACAAAGACGCTTACTCCGAAATCATCCAGGAACGGTTCGACTCACTGATGAACTACCTCAATATCTGAGAACTGGCTATGAGATCACTCTTGCTGGCCGGACTGATCCTGTTCTTCGGGAATTTTTTGGTCATAGGAGAGAATGACAGCACAAACCGGGTCATCATTGATCGTATCGCGCTGGAGGGGAACAGGACCACCCATCCGAAGATCATTCTCCGCGAACTCAGGTTCAGTCCCGGCGATACCCTGGATGCCCGGACATTGCCGGCTGTGCTCCGGCAAAGCCGTGATAACATCTTCAACACAGCACTTTTTAACGTGGTTGAGATGGATACCAACAGGATCACTTCAGATCCCATACACCTGGAAGTGATCGTAAAGGTGATCGAACGCTGGTATATCTGGCCTGTCCCTTATATCGAATTTCCGAACAGAAACCTCAATGCCTGGCTGGAGACATTTGACTTCAGTCGGCTGACCTACGGACTTAATTTTAAATTTTTCAATGCCCGTGGACGAAATGAAACACTGACCCTCCTGTTGCATCTTGGATTCAACCAGCAATATGGGTTCACCTATCAGACGCCTTACATCAACAAAAAGCAGACCTGGGGTTTTGGGTTTGGTGGAGACTATCGCCGAAACAAGTCCGTCATTACCGGGACGAACGGAAATAAAAGCAACTACCTTGAATCCTCTGATGGTAGCTTGCAGCTGCAGGTTCATGCAACAATGGAAGGATATTTCAGGCCGAACGTATACAGCTACCACACAATGGCGATCTCCTTTGATTATTACCACTTTGCAGATACACTCCTTAAGGTTCCCGGTTACCTCACCGACAGCACCAGCGATCAATCCTTTTTCACCCTCTATTACAAATTCAAACTGGATCACCGCGATGTGCGGTATTATCCATTGAAAGGTTTCTATTATGACCTGGAACTGACCAAACAGGGATTCTCGCCCGGAGAGATAGACCTCTTAATCATACAGTCAACCTTCAGAAAATACTGGAAGTTCACCGACCGGTGGTTTCTGGCTGCAGGTGCAACGGCAAGGGTATCGTGGCCCGAAGAGCAACCTTTCTTTCTTCAGCACGGGATTGGTTACGGAAGGGACATCATCAGGGGATTTGAGTACTATTCAATCAATGGCAACTGGTTCGGACTTCTGAAAACGAACCTGAAATTTGCCCTGATTAAACCCCGGATATTTACTCTCCCCTTTATCAGATCTCCTAAATTTGGTGTCGTGCCATTCGGTCTTTTCCTGAACCTGTTTGCTGATGCAGGGTATGTCAACAATCCACTGACACAGATACAGCAGGATAATCCATTGGTTAACACTTTTCTGTACGGCTATGGAATCAGCATAGACCTTGTAACATACTACGATATTGTTCTTGACCTAAATGTCGCTCTGAATAGTCTTGGGGAACCGGGAATATTCATACATTTTATTGCACCGATCTAGTTCATTGAAATTTCCCGAAAAATGGAGTATCTTTGCACCTTGAAAATCAGAACTATCAATGAATTTAGCCCTCTTTGGCCGCACTGCAACTGAGTCGATGATCCCCTACTTGCAGGAGTTCATTACCCGGTTGGAGGAGTTATCAGGGACAACCCTGGTTTACAAACCATTTTATGAAGTATTACAGGGGCATGTCAGATTTTCCAGGCCCGCTGAACTTTTTCTTCATGATGCGGATTTTCAGGGAAAGGCAGATTTTATCTGTGCAATCGGTGGCGACGGAACGATCCTGGATGCCGTCGCATTTACGGTAAACAGCAGGATCCCGATTATCGGGGTTAACATGGGACGACTTGGCTTTCTGTCGAGTATTTCCAAGGATGAAATTATCCCTGCAATGGAAGAGGTCTTCGCACGGAAATACATGCTGGAGGACCGAACCCTTCTTCAGTTGCACGGGTTGGAAACGGTGTTCGGAGAATTCCCGTTTGCCTTGAATGAGATCACTATCCACAAAGGTGACTTGCAGACAATGCTAACGATCCGTACCTACATCAATGGTGAGTTTATGAATTCTTACTGGGCTGATGGCCTTATCGTTTCAACGCCAACCGGCTCCACCGCCTATTCCTTAAGTTGTGCCGGCCCGATCGTTACACCCGGGTCAGAAAATTTCGTAATCACCCCTATTGCAAGTCACAACCTCACTGTAAGGCCTATTGTGATCAGGGATGATACAACGATCAGGATCATTGTAGAAGGGAACGGGGCCGATTTTTTTGTGGCCCTTGATTCGAGGAAAAAAAAGGTAAGCAGCGGGATGGAACTGATCATCACCAAAGCAGATTTCCCTGTCAGACTGGTACGCTTGCCTGGTCGTCACTTTTTTAAAACTATCCGGGAAAAACTTAACTGGGGGTTGGATGCAAGAAATTGAATTCCGAACCACGATCTATGAATTACGAACAACGATTTACGAATTACGATTTATTGAGCCTTGAACATTGATAATGGAAAGAGAGAATCCTCCTTCAATATTTTCCCGATTTCAGCGTTAATGTGTTTTGTTTTACTGCGGATATGAGATTATCTTTTGTCTTATTGTTAACCATTTTCTTTTCTTCAGCGGGTCTTGCGCAGGATTTGGAAGTGGGAATATTTGGCGGAGGCTCTTACTATATCGGAGATGTCAATCCATCGGGTCATTTTAAAAACACAATGATGGCTTATGGCGTTATTGCAAGGTATCAGATTGACAGCAGATGGGCGGTTAAGATCAGCGGAACCATGGGCAAAGTTAAAGGCAGTGCTTCAGGGACTTGGTTTCTTCCAGACAGGGGTTTGGAATTTGAGAGTCCCGTTACCGACTTCTCAGCAGTGGCAGAATTTAACTTTTTACCTTATTATGCCGGAAGCCACCGTAATTTTATTACGCCCTATGTTTATGCCGGTGTAGGGATGTTTTTCTTTCAGCCTTCCTCGGGTGGAGTGAAGCTTCAACCCCTCGGAACGGAAGGGCAGCAAATCGGGTATAACGGTCGGAAGCAATATTCACTCGTTGGCTTTAACATACCTTTCGGACTGGGTGTTAAAGTCGGGGTCACCAGGAAACTTGGACTCGCCCTGTTTTGGGAGATGCATAAAGCCTTCACAGACTATCTGGATGACATCAGCACAACCTATTATCTTGACGGGGAATCCATTGACCCGGATGTTCCGGCACAGTATTTTTCCGATCCAACCATGAGCTACCGGCCCGACATGCAGCGCGGAAACTCAAGGAACCAGGACTGGTATTCTTTTTACGGTATCACAATTACTTATAAATTTGCACTCGATGCAAAAAAGCGTTGCCGGGATGTCTATGATTATTGATAAGATTAACAGGGACAGGTTACCACGACATGTGGCGGTTATCATGGATGGAAACGGCAGGTGGGCAAGAAAACAAGGCTTCGCACGGGTAAAGGGCCATGAAAAGGGCGTAGGGGCTGTTACTGCAACTGTTGAGGCCGCGGCCGAATTGGGGATCAACTATTTGACCCTCTATGCATTTTCAACGGAAAACTGGAACAGGCCAAAGTATGAAATTGATGCCCTAATGAAACTGCTTGTCCAGGCGATCCATCATGAGATGAAATCCCTGATGGAGAATAATATCAGGCTTACGGCTATCGGAGACCTCGAATCCCTTCCTGAAAAGAGCCGGATTGAATTGCGGAAAGCGATCGATACGACCTCTGGAAATACAGGATTGACACTTATTCTGGCTCTGAGTTACAGCTCGAGGTGGGAAATTGTCGAAGCCTGCAGGAAGATCGCTCAAGCCGTGGAAAAAGGGGAAGTCAAGCCTGAGGATATTGATATGCAGTCGTTTACCACCATGCTCACGACCACAGGAATACCTGATCCTGAATTGCTTATCAGGACAAGCGGGGAATACCGTATCAGTAATTTTCTGCTCTGGCAGATTGCCTATGCTGAACTTTATTTCACCCCTACGTTATGGCCTGATTTCTCCAAAGAGGAATTTTTTAAAGCAATCCTGGATTTTCAAAACCGGGAACGCAGATTTGGACTTACCAGCGAACAAATAACCCAGGCAGAAGCCAACAAGAAGAAACGAACTAAATGAAACTGAAATTTCTCATCCTACTCTTTCTGACAGGTTTGATCATGCTCCCGGTCCTGGGCCAGATATCGCTGGGTGATATTGAGATTGACTATACCAAACCGAAAGAGTACGAGATCGGAGGAATTACTGTTAGCGGAGTGAAATATATCGATGCCAATGTCCTGATCATGCTTTCGGGACTGACGGTTGGCGAACAGATTGATGTCCCGGGCGATAAGATAACCAGTGCCATCAGGAAGTTATGGGACCAGGGATTATTTGAAGATATCCGGATCTCGGCTACAAAAGTCATTGGGAACCAGATATTCCTGGATTTATACTTTAGGGAACGCCCAAGGCTTTCAAAATTCTCCTTCTCAGGAATAAAAAAATCAGATGCTGACAATATCAGGGATAAAATCCGCCTGGTCAAAGGAGACTATGTGACAGATAACCTGGTTATCAAAACCAGGAATATCATTAAAAACTACTATGAGGAAAAAGGATTCCTGAATGCTGAAGTGGATATTGAACTCAGGAAGGACTCTTCAACGGCTAACCAGGTTTCGATGATGATTAACATCAGCAAGAATGGCCGGGTGAAGATTTACGAGATGAATGTTCATGGTAACGAGCATCTTACAAAGGAACAGCTCTCCGGAGCATTCAAGAATACAAAAGAGATGGCTGTTTTCAATCCGATGGACGGACTGGATGTGATGCTTTGGGAATGTGCGAAGGCAGCACTGAAAGTTGACTTTGTGGAGATTGCAAGCATTATCCAGCAGCATGCCTTTAATACGGTTAGAATACGGATATTCAAAGCTTCGAAATTCATTCCTGAGGATTACGAGGAAGACAAAGCAAACCTGGTCACAAAGTACAACTCAATGGGCTACCGCGATGCCAGGATAATTGCGGATACGATCAGGCGCAATGATGATAACACCATCAATGTGGAAATCTGGATGGAAGAGGGTCCGAAGTATTATGTAAGGAAAATCTCATGGGTGGGAAATACCAAATACAATGATGTTTTCCTGTCGAGGTTTCTCAAAGTCAAACCCGGAGACGTGTATGACAAGGAGGCCCTCGATGCGGCTTTGAGTTATGACCCCAACGGAGGTGACCTGCGGTCGCTTTACATGGATGACGGCTATCTCTTTTTCGATGTGGTACCTGTTGAGGTTCGTGTAATGAATGACTCGATCGACCTGGAGATCCGGATGCAAGAGGGCCCACAGGCCACTGTAAACAAAGTCACCATCAAGGGAAACACCAAAACGAACGACCATGTTGCGTTGCGTGAGATCCAAACACGGCCCGGACAACTCTTCAGTCGCGACAGGTTGATCCGTTCACAGCGACAACTGGCACAGCTTCGCTATTTTGACGCAGAAAAGCTGACCCCCAATGTTGTTCCTCATCAGGAAGACGGCACGGTGGATATAGAGTATATCGTTGAGGAGACCTCTGCAGACCAGATTGAACTTTCCGGCGGATGGGGATATGGTAGGATCATCGGGACCCTGGGATTGTCTTTCAACAATTTTTCACTGCGGAACATTTTAAACTTCAAGGCATGGAAACCGATACCATCAGGGGACGGACAGAAACTGAGCGTCAGGGTGCAAACTTATGGTAAAGGATACTTCAGCTATAGTTTCTCCTTCACAGAACCGTGGCTTGGCGGGAAAAAACCACTCTCCCTGAGCCTGTCCTATGTACACTCGAAGTATACGAACGGACTCTCAAACAATGATCCTTCTTATGGTTACTTCAAGATTGACGGGATTTCAGTCGGCCTGGGCACTATGCTCAGGTGGCCGGATGATTATTTCTCCTTATACAACAGCATCAACTACAACAGGTATAATACCAAAAACTATTCAGCGATCTTTACTTTTGGAGGAGGGAACGGAGCATACAACGCTCTATCATATTCAGTTACGCTTTCCAGGAACTCCATCGACAATCCGATCTTCCCGCGGGCTGGTTCGGAGCTGGCCGTAACACTGGAACTCACTCCTCCTTACAGCCTGTTTCGCAAAGGAGATGTCGATTATGACACCATGCCCTACAATGAGAGGTATAAGTGGGTAGAGTATTACAAAGTCAAGTTTAAAGGATCCTGGTACTTCAGCCTGATAGGGAAACTTACCCTGACACCGAGGATCCAGATAGGATACCTGGGTGCCTACAATAAGAATCTTGGGGTAACGCCTTTCGAACGGTTCTATCTTGGTGGCGACGGGCTGACCGGTTACAACAATATGGACGGAAGGGAGTTGATCGGGATGCGGGGGTATGCAAATAACTCACTTACACCTGGTTATCCTTCCACTATCGGAGGTACAGTATACACTAAAAACACCCTGGAACTCCGTTATCCAATTTCTTTGAACCCAAGTGCAACCATTTACGCCCTTGGCTTCCTTGAAGCAGGAAATGACTGGCTGCAGTGGAAATATGTCAACCCGTTTAACCTGTATCGTTCTGTTGGACTTGGGATCCGTGTTTTTCTGCCAATGTTCGGGTTGCTCGGACTTGACTGGGGCTATGGACTTGATGAAGTGCCTGGCGTTCCGGGAGCAAACGGAAGTCAGTTCCACTTCTCGATCAACTCATCGATTGATTAGGGCACAGGGCACAGGGCTCATGGATTAGGGATTAGGGATTAGGGATTAGGGATTAGGGATTAGGGATTAGGGAGAAGGAGATAAACGTTTAGTATAATTATTTAACGGTATCCGGCATCATTGTCATTGCGAGGAGCGCAGCGACGTGGCAACGGCATCCGGCATCAAATGAGAGGAGGATAAACTATGAAAAAGATCATGTTAACATTCATCGGGATGGTATGCATTATCACCCTGATCCACGCACAGAAATTTGCCATTGTTGACTCCAAATATATCCTGGATAACATCCCGGAATATTCTGAAGCGCAGGCCCAGATTGAGGAGCTTTCCATCCAGTGGCAAAAGGAGATTGAAACGAAATTTGCCGAAGTGGAGAAGAGTTACAATGATTACCAGGCGCAATCGGTTCTGTTGCCTGAAGAAATGAAAGCCAAGAAGGAGCAGGAGATTATTGATATGGAAAAGGAAGCGAAAGACTTGCAGCGAAAGTATTTCGGGAAAGACGGGGACCTGTTTAAGAAGCGCCAGGAGCTCGTTAAACCAATCCAGGAAAAGATCTATAATGCGATCCAGCAGATCGCTGAGGATTACAACTACGCTGTGATATTCGACAAGGCGGGGAGCCTTACCATGATGTACACAAATCCCAAGTATGACATCAGTGATGATGTGCTTGACCAGCTCGGGGCCGCAATGGGATCCAGGACACGAAGTCAGTCATCAGGGAGTGAGACCAAGCCAACCGGTGGAGACCGAAAATAAACAGGAATGAGATCATATAGATATTCATATTTTTTCTAATTTTGCAAACCTTCAAGTACAAACCCAATTTTAAAAGAAAACAATGAAAAAATTAACAAAGATCTTCGCCTTAGTGGCATTCTTTATTGGAATAATTGTCAGCTCCCAGGCTCAAACCCAGGCCCCCTTAAAAATAGGATATGTCGATTTCAACGCCCTTCTACAAGCGATGCCAGGCATTGATTCCGTACGGACGGAACTTCAGAATTACCAGGGTACCCTGACAGATCAGATGGATCAGATGCGGACAGAGTTTGAAAATAAATACCTTGATTATCAATCAAAATCAGCCGGGATGTCCGACATCATCAAGCAGAATAAGGAGCAGGAACTCCAGCAGTTGCAGGAGCGTATTGATGCATTCCAGAGCCAGGCCCAGCAGGATCTTCAGAATAAACAGCAGAAGCTTCTTCAGCCGTTGATTGATAAAGCCAAGCAGGCAGTTTCAGATGTAGCCAAGGAAAAGGGTTTCTCCTACGTGCTGAACAGCATTGAGGATGTAATCCTCTTTTCCACACCTGCCAACGATCTTCTTCCTGCCGTAAAGGAAAAACTTGGGATCCAGTAATCTCCGTCACTTTCCGTACCAGCTTGCGTACATTGTGTAGTTTCCTGAAATCCTCTTCACCTGTCCTTCCAACAGGCATTGGTCAATTTCCTTAATCTTCCGGGCGGGGATCCCGGCCCAGACGCTTCCTGATTCGATGACGGTTCCTTCTTTAACGACAGACCCGGCCCCGATAATGGAGTTGCTGTGAATTTCAACCCCATCCATGATAATCGCTCCCATCCCGATTAGTACGTTGTCGTGAATGGTGCAACCATGGATTATTGCATTGTGGGCAATAGATACGTTGTTCCCTATTGATACGGGAGCCTGCTGGTAGGTGCAGTGAATGATAGCACCATCCTGGATATTCACATTGTTCCCGATCCTGATGGAATGCACATCGCCCCGCACAACGGCATTGAACCAAACGCTGCAGCTGTTCCCCATAATCACATCCCCTGTTACCGTTGCATTATCGGCGAGGAAACACCCATCTCCAAAACTGGGAAGAATCCCTTTTACGGATCTGATCAGAGCCATGTCAGTCTGTTCGTTTTCTTGAGTAATCCAGGGAGTAATGTAATCCTTTATTCTCCTTGCGGGCAATAGCCTGTTTGATCACAAGGTATGCTACATTAATCATATTGCGGAGTTCGCAAAGCCGCGGGGTCAGGATAGACTTGTTGTAAAGCTCTTCTGTTTCCTGATAGAGGAGGTTGAGCCGGTCGAGAGCTCTCTGCAACCGCAGGTTGGACCTGACGATACCAACATAGGAGCTCATGATAGCCTGCAGCTCTTTCTGTGATTGAGTGATCAGGATCATTTCTTCGGTAAGGACCATACCTTCGGCATTCCAGTTGGGTATCGCATTGCAATAGTCAATATACGGGAGGCGTTCCAGGGCATGCTGGCTGGCACGGTGTGAAAAGACCACCGATTCGAGCAGTGAATTTGAAGCAAGACGGTTGGCCCCATGCAGGCCGGTGCTGGCACACTCTCCTGAAGAGTACAGGTTTCGGATTGAAGAGCATCCGTATTCATCTGTTTTGATCCCTCCGCAAATATAATGTGCTGCCGGAACCACTGGGATCTGGTCACGTGATATATCGGTGCCCAGGCTGAGACATTTGGCATAGATCCTGGGGAACTGCCTGATCAGGTCATTCTTGTTTAGATGCCTGCAATCCAGGTAAACAAAGTCTTCTCCGGAGATCTTGAGTTCACTGTCAATGGCTCTTGCAACAATATCACGGGGAGCAAGAGAAAGCCGTTTATCATACTTGTACATGAACTCAATACCGCTGTAGTCCCTGAGTATTGCACCGAAACCCCGCAGCGCTTCAGTAATCAGGAAGGATGGCCGTTCCTGCGGATGATAAAGCGCTGTAGGATGAAACTGAACAAATTCCATATTCTCGATCACCCCTTTCGCCCGGTAAACCATTGCAATGCCATCACCTGTAGAAACAGTCGGGTTTGTCGTATTGCTGTAAATGTTTCCTGCTCCGCCGGTAGAAATAAGGGTCACCTTTGAGAGGATGGTATCCACGCAGTTTGTCTTTGGATTTAGCACATACACACCGTAACATGTAACGTCGGATGTGCGTATGTTGACGTGAATGCCCAGATGGTGCTGGGTGATAATGTCAATAGCATAATGATTCTCCAGCACTTCGATGTTCGGGTGTTTCCTGACCTGGTTAATCAGCGTATCTTCTATCTCTTTCCCGGTGCTGTCTTTATGCCTTAACACCCTGTTCTCGGAGTGACCTCCTTCCTTTGCCAGGTCGTAATGTCCATTCTCGTCCTTATCAAAGTCGGTCCCCCATGTGATCAGCTCCTTGATCCTGTCAGTAGATTCAGAGATGGTAAGCCTGACAATGTTCTCATCACAAAGGCCATCTCCGGCAGTGATTGTGTCCTGGATGTGTTTTTCGTATGTGTCGGGAGTGTACATCACCGCTGCAATTCCCCCTTGCGCGTAACTGGTGGCGGTATCGTCCATCTTTTGCTTTGTAACGATACACACTTTTCCCTGATCGGCTACTTTCAAAGCAAATGTAAGGCCGGCTATTCCCGACCCTATGACCAGAAAATCAACATGGGTTCTCATGATTCTCCTCAGATATCGAGCAGTACCTGGTAGAGATCCTCTCCACCGGTAAGCATCCTGCCGGGTTCTTCAATAAGTTCTTTGACCTTGACCAGGAAACTGACTGATTCCCGTCCGTCGATAACCCTGTGGTCGTATGAGAGAGCGACATACATCATCGGAAGTATCACAACCTGGCCATCAACTGCAACTGGACGATCCATAATTTTATGCAAGCCAAGGATCCCGCTCTGGGGAGGATTGAGGATCGGTGTAGACATCAGGGATCCAAACACTCCTCCATTGGAGATGGTGAACGACCCTCCCTTCATATCGTCAATGGTAATCCGGTTCTCCCGGGCTTTATTGGCCATCTCCTTGATCCTGATCTCGATCTCGGCCAGGCTGAGGGATTCAGTATTTCGGATTACAGGGACAACCAGCCCTTTGGGAGCGCTGACGGCAATACTCATATCGACAAAATTGGGCGTGACAAGTTCATCCCCGTCGATCATGGAATTCACCGTCGGAAACTCCTGTAAGGCAAGTGTAACTGCCTTGGTGAAAAACGACATCAGTCCGATGCCTACGCCATATTTCTCTTTAAACCGATCGTAGTACCGATCCTTTATAGCCAGCACCTTCTGCATATTAACCTCATTGAAGGTGGTGAGCATGGCGGTTTCGTTCCTGACATTCACAAGACGCTCTGCCAGTTTCAAACGAAGTGTCGAAAGTTTCTTCCGGGTTTCGGTCCGGTCCCCCTGAAAGACAAACTGTCCCTTTTCTTCCTTCCTTTCTTTTATAAAATACTCTATCTCCTTACGGGTGATCCTCCTGCCTGGGAAAGCTTCAGTGACGGAGGCGGGATCTATTTTTTTTTCGGCAAGGATCTTTTTGGCTAAAGGGGTTACGTTGATCTCGTGACTGGTGACCGGTGACTGGTGACTGGTGACCGGTGACTGGTGACTGGTGGCTGGTGACTTCGGAGTGCCTGCTTCCAAAGAGGCGATCACTGCTCCGACATCAACAGTTTCGCCTTCAGGGACTTTGATGCTCACGGTACCATTCTCCGGTGCGGCAACAGGGAATGTTGCCTTGTCGGAATCAATTTCGACGATTTCCTGGTCTTTTTCAACAAATTCGCCATCATCAACAAGCCATCGGGCTATCTGGACCTGCGTGATCGATTCTCCCGGACTGGGAACTTTTATCTCTATCATGTTAGTGTTTACGTATTATTCAGGTTTCCGTTGCAAAAATACTCAACAAAATGTTACATGGCACATTCCAGTTTACAGGAACCGTGAGCATGTTCGCATGTGCACATCCCGAGCGCCTTTTCGGCAAGAAGGTTCTGCTGGATCTTATGAAGCTGTGACGAGCCGGTAGCGGTGCTTCCGCTGGAAGGACGGGCGACGACATTAAGAGTAACATCGCTCAAAATATTACGGATGAAGTTCCAGGCACCCATGTTGGCCGGTTCTTCCTGAACCCATTCATATTCCTTTGCAAAAAAATACCTGTTGATGACCTCACGGATTTGTTCGAATGGGAACGGATAGAGCTGTTCAATCCTGATGAGGGCGACTGTGTCATTCCTTGTCTCTTCCCTCTTCTGAAGGATGTCGTAATAGATCTTCCCTGAACAGAAAACAAGCTTCGTCACGGTTGAAGGATTTGCATCCTTATCGTCAAGTATCTCACGAAAGCCTCCAGCAGCAAGGTCATCGAGTGATGATATGCACCGCGGGTGCCTCAGCAGGCTTTTTGGAGTAAAGATGACCAGAGGTTTCCGGATCTCCCTGTGGAGTTGCCGTCGCAATACATGAAAAAGGTTGGCAGGGGTTGTTAGGTTAACTACCTGGATATTGAGATGGCCGCAGATGGAAAGGAATCGTTCAATCCGACCGCTGGAATGTTCCGGCCCTTGTCCTTCATAGCCATGGGGAAGGTACAAAACCAGGTTATTCATTACCCTCCACTTTTCTTCGGCCGAGCAGATATACTGATCAGTTATCACCTGGGCTCCATTGCTGAAGTCTCCAAACTGAGCTTCCCAGATGGTCAGGCTGTCGGGCCTCCCAAGCGAATAACCGTAGTCAAAGCCAAGTACGCCATATTCCGAGAGGGGAGAGTTATACACACTGAAACGAGCCTGTTCGCGCGACAGGTGGTCGAGAGGGATGTATTTTTCTTCAGAGTCCTCAACTGTCAGAACCGAGTGGCGGTGTGAAAACGTTCCGCGTTGTGAATCCTGCCCGCTAAGTCTTACCGGGAATCCTTCCAGGAGGAGAGACCCATATGCAAGCAGTTCGGCCATCGCCCAGTCAAGCTGGTCTTTTTCCAGCATCTCTTTCCGGTCGTTCTGCAACTTAACGATCTTGCGGAAAAACGAGATGCCTCCGGGAAGTTCGGAAAGTTTCCGTCCAATTTCCATCAGTCTTTCTTTCGGGACGTCTGTTTCGGGAGACCTGATGAAATCTTCGTCCGTGGCTTTTCTGATCCCTTTCCACAATGTATCCAGAAAGTGGTCAATTGTCGCTTTTTCAACCGTTTTTGACTTATCAAAGCATTGATCAAGTCTCTCTTTTATCCTGTTTTGGATGGTTTCAGCATCGATTCCTGACAGGCTTCCCTCTGCCTCCAGCTTCTTCAGGTAAATCTCCAGCGGATCGGAATGCTTCTCGATCGCCTTGTATAGGATGGGCTGTGTGAACCTGGGTTCATCACTTTCGTTGTGGCCGTATTTTCTGTATCCGAGCAGGTCGATGAAGACATCTTTCCTGAACGTCTGCCGGAACTCCATCGCCAGTCTGACAGTATAAACAACCGCCTCTACATCATCGGCATTCACATGAAAAATAGGAGACTGGATCGTTTTGGCTACGTCCGTGCAGTATGTGCTTGACCTTCCTTCAAGGTAGTTGGTGGTAAATCCGATCTGGTTGTTGACCACCAGGTGGACGGTTCCTCCTGTTGTATATCCTGGCAGTTCCGACATCTGCAGGATCTCGTAGATGATGCCCTGTCCCGAAACCGAAGCATCTCCATGGATCAGCACGGGAGATACCTTGTCGGTGCTGCCCGTATAGATTTTATCGATCAGAGCGCGGGAAAGTCCTTCAACAACCGGGTCAACCGCTTCAAGGTGTGATGGGTTCGGGCATAGTGTCAGGTGGATCCGGCTCCCGTCATCTGCAGGGACATCCGTTGAGAATCCAAGGTGATATTTGACATCGCCAAGAAGCTGCTCATCTTCATACTCTTTCCCTTCAAACTCAGAGAAAATCTGGAAATAGGGCTTTTGCATGATATGAGCTAAAACGTTCAACCGGCCCCGGTGTGCCATTCCGAAGATAAACTCTTCATTGCCAAGATCCTTGCCCACCGACACAACTGCTTCAAGTGCAGGGATCAGTGATTCACAGCCCTCCAGGCTGAAACTTTTGTGCCCGGGAAATTTTTTGTGGATGAATTTCTCAAACAGCACTGCTTCAGCCAGCTTTGTCAGGACATGACTTTTCTCTTCCAGGGATAAAGAAGGCCTGTTACGGCCCGATTCCATCTTCTTCTGAAGCCAGGCAACCATTTCGGGCTTGCGGATAAACATATATTCCACGCCGATGGATTGACAGTATGTTTCTTCCAGGTGGCCGATGATTGATTGCAGCGTTGCATTTCCAATACCGATCTCTTTCCCTGCCTGGAATGTCTTTGGAAGTTCACTCTTTTCAAGGCCGAAGTTCTCAATATCGAGGGTAGGGGAATACGATCGCCGGGTCCTCACCGGGTTGGTTTTCGTGAAAAGATGCCCGCGTTCACGATAGCCCCGGATAAGGTTCATTACCAGGAACTCATTTGGGATGACAAATGATTTACCTTTTTCTGCTTTGTAATTGATTTGACAGAATTCAAATCCTTCAAAAAATTTCCTCCAGCTGGCATCTAAAGATTCAGGATCAGTTTTGAACCTTTCGTACAGCTCTTCAAAAACAGAATTATCTAAGTTATTTAAATATGAGAATTTATCCATACCGGTAGAATCCGCAAATATTGAAACAATGTTGCAAAAATACGGTAAAATCTGTACCTTTGCCGCAAAATTTTAACTGCTAATGAATTACATCCAGGACTATATTGAAACTCACAAAGATCGGTTCCTCCAGGAGTTGTTCGGATTGATCAGAATTCCCTCTATCAGTTCAGAAACTGAGCGCAAGGAGGATATGATTAAGGCTGCGGAATACTGGAAAAAATCCATCAGGGAAGCAGGAGCCGACCTTGCTGAAGTTTTTCCCACCAAAGGCAACCCTGTCGTATACGGCGAAAAAATAATCGATCCCACTCTGCCTACTGTTCTTGTATATGGTCATTATGATGTAATGCCTGTGGATCCGGTTGAACTGTGGGAATCCCCTCCGTTTAAACCGGAAGTGAGAAATGGAAAGATTTACGCTCGTGGAGCCGATGATGATAAAGGTCAGGCTTTTATGCAGGCCAAGGCCTTTGAACTAATGGTAAGAACGAATACCCTTCCCTGCAATGTCAAGTTCATGATAGAAGGGGAGGAGGAGATTGGATCTCCCAACCTGGAAACCTTCTGCGTTGAGCACAAAGAGATGTTGAAATCCGATATCATCCTTGTCTCCGATACGGGAATGGTCTCCATGGATTGTCCTTCTGTAACGGTTGGGTTGCGTGGATTGGCCTATATGCAGGTGGAACTGACAGGCCCTGATCACGACCTGCATTCCGGGCTTTTTGGCGGCGCAGTGGCAAATCCCGCCAATGTCCTTACAAAGATGGTGGCTTCCCTTACTGATGAAAACGGAAGGATCACCATACCCGGATTCTACGACGATGTGCTGATCATCAGTGATGCGGAGCGTACCCTGATGGCCAAGGCGCCTTTCAATGAGGAAGAGTACAAGAGATCTATTGACGTAAAGGCACTGGATGGTGAAAAGGGATATTCCACCAGGGAGCGTACCGGCATCCGTCCTTCTCTGGATGTAAATGGTATCTGGGGCGGATATCAGGGAGAAGGCAGTAAAACTGTCCTTCCTTCCAAAGCATATGCCAAAATATCGATGAGGTTGGTTCCCAATCAGGATCATACTAAAATCGCCAAGCTCTTCGAAAAACATTTTCTGGCTATCGCCCCGCCAACGGTAAAGGTTGTTGTGAAGGCGCTCCATGGCGGACAGGCATATGTTTCTCCGATTGATACGCCGGGCTATATGGCCGCAAACAAAGCGATGGAGACAACATTCGGCAAAGTTCCGGTTCCGGTAAGAAGCGGAGGAAGTATCCCGATCATTTCAACCTTTGAACGGGTACTTGGTGTGAAATCGATCCTGCTGGGATTCGGTCTTGAAACGGATGCCTGCCATTCACCGAATGAAAACTATCCGCTCGAAAACTTCTACAAGGGGATTGAAACCCTTCCCTACTTTTTTAAGTATTTCGCCGAGCTGAAAAAATAATTATTCCTTCCAGTACAAAACAGGTTCCTGCAGGCAGAGACAAAAGGAATCGGTTTACATTTTGATGAACCGCTTCACCACTACCAGATTATCATTGGTGAAACGTACAATGTAGAGGCCAGTTGTCAGCCCTGAAACATCAATCCTGAGAGGGTATCCTGAAGAGGACACTGATATAACGGTTTTTCCTGTAAGATCAAGAATATGGATTTGAGATCCGGGATCCGGGATCTTGGACCCGGGATCATTTTTCCCGTATCCCGTATCCCTTATCCGGATATCAATATACGTTTGAGCCGGATTGGGGGAGAGAGTGATAGTTAGTTCAGGATCTGGTTCAAGGATACCCACCGCATTGATTGTAAAGGTTTGTTCCGGCGGGAAGCTGCTTCCCATGAAACCGTTGTCGACAGCCTGTACACTCCAGAAGTAGGTTCCATCACCCAGGTCGTTTACGGTAAAAGAGGTATCCTGATTTGTATTTCCCAGTGACGCCAGGTACCGTATCCCTGATGCCGGGTTAGAGTTGGCTGCGAAGATGTCGGGAGTTGATGATGCAGTTCCGACATAGAGGTTGTAGCTTAATCCTGCGGAGGGGGTTTGTGCATCTGTTGCCCGGTTCCATTTGACGGTGACCATGTCCCCGCTGGTACTGGCATCCAGTCCCTGTGGCATCGCCGGAGGGGTATTAGCTGAGAAAATCCCACTGCCGGCAGGATTCATGTAAATCTCGGTTTTGGGGACATCGAATCCGTCAAGTCCGGTGAATAAAAGATCTGAGGCACCATCGTTGTTGAAATCACCCCAGTCAACATCCCCTTTTTTGTAACCGGGGATCAATGTGCTTTCTTCAAAGAAATTCAGAAACGACTCATTCCGGTAAAGTATGCATGCAGCTGTAGTACCGCATCCTATGATCTTGCCTGTAACGATGATATCTGTCCACCCATCGTTGTTGTAATCTGCCAGGTCAATGGATGTAAAGGAAACGGGGTTGGAAATGCCAGAGACCGGTTCGAACTGATCATTGCCATCATTGCGGTAGATCAGGATGTATCCGTCCAGGAAGAGGTCCACGCCTGAAAGCACTAGGTCCATATCGCTGTCGTTGTCCAGGTCACCCCATTGCATATCCCCGTTATTCAGTCCCATGAACCCGCCGGGTTTGATTTCAGTGAAAGTACCTTCGTCCTGTTTATAGAGACAAGTTATCATCCCTCCTCCACTGTCACCCCCGATCATGACGTCAAGTTGTCCATCGTTGTTATAGTCCACCCAGTTGACAGAAGCATTCTGAAGGCCCGGGAAATGTTCTCCCTGGTCGCTGAACTGACCATTACCGTCATTTCTTATGATCATGGAGTAGAAGGTCAACCCCTGATGCGTGCCCGCCATAAGAATATCCAGGTCGCCGTCGTTGTCGAGATCTCCCCACTCAGCCTCTCCGTTCATGATGCCTGGCAGGACGATGCCTGAAACCGTGAACGTCCCGTTTTCATTGTCAATGATCATCGAGGTGGCAATATGAAAATTATCCCGGCCCACCAACAACAGATCAAGGTCTCCGTCATTGTCATAATCGCCCCAGTCGGCTGAACCCTCGCTAAATCCCGGAAGATTCGCCCCGATATCCTGAAAGGTCCCGTTATCATTCCGATAGATGTAGGTTGCCGGAATAGCGTTTCCCGGTTCACCTGTGAGTACGAGGTCCAGGTCGCCGTCGTTGTCGTAATCGCCCCAGGCCACACTGCTGCTGCTCAGAGGCTGGAGGTTCGCGTTAACGAGGATAAAAGGCTGTCCGTCAGCGGTTCCCGCCAGGATAAGCAGGATCAATAGAAGAAGATATAGTTGTCTCATAAAACCGGCTTAATTATCAAAGAAAATCGGTCACCTACACAGTCTCCCGGGGATCCTGTTCGAAGCCGGGATTGGAATTATTTCCGGTTTGACCGGAATGCCTCCAATCCCTGATCAAGGAAATCGATAAAACCCTGGACATCGGTATCGAAAGCACGTGGCGGGACCAGGACCTCCCCTGTAGTATCGAGCAGCACATAGTAAGGTTGTGCATTTACATTGAACCGGGAGATCTCAAAGTCGACATTCTTCCTGCCCAGGGTTTTCTTAACCTTTCCGTCAACTGCAGATGTAATCCATTCCGACTCGGGGAGCTCGGTCTGTTCATCCACATAGAGGGCTACAATGATGTAATCATTTCTCAACCGTTTCATGACTTCCGGATCCGGCCATACCGTTCGTTCCATCACTTTGCAGTTCACACAGCCATGCCCGGTGAAATCAATCAGGACCGGTTTGTTCTGCTGCTTGGCGCAAGCGAGACCTTGTTCATAATCGAAATACCCCTGCAGACCGTGAGCCATCTTCAGTTTATCGCCGTGTTTCGGCTCGTCGCACAATGTCCATTTATTCTCTGTTACCGGGCTGCTTCCGCGGTTATCCATGATGATTTCCACAAGATTGAATGAGGATTCTGCAGGCAGGAAGGCAGAAACACTTCTCAACGGGGCCCCTATCATTCCGGGAATCAGGTACACGACAAATGTGAATGTGGCGATTATCAGCAGCAATCGTGGGACACCGATGTAAGGAAGGTCGCTGTCATGAGAAAATTTGATTTTTCCCATCAGATATAGGCCCATCAGTGTGAACAGGACGATCCACACGGCAATGAATAACTCCCTGGTGATACCCCACCCCAGAGCCTGGTTAGGCACAAGCAGGAATTTCATTCCAAGGGCAAGGATAATAAAGCCCAGGACCACTTTCACGGAATTCAACCAACCTCCCGACTTTGGCATTTTGCTGAGCATCGAAGGGAAGAACGCAAGGATCGTGAATGGGAGGGCAAAGGCCAGTGAAAATCCGAACATGCCGATGGTTGGCTTAAGGATATTCCCCGAGGAGGCTTCCACAAGGATGCCTCCGATAAAGGGGGCGGTACAGGAGAAAGATACCAGGACCAGTGTAAGAGCCATGAAGAAGGTTCCGATCAATCCGCCTTTGTCAACCTGCTGGTCCGATTTATTCGTCAATTTGGAGGGCAGTACGATTTCGAAAAGGCCAAAAAAGGAGGCAGCGAATGCCGTGAAAAGGAGGAAAAATATGATGTTTGTGATCCAGTTTGCGCTGATGTTTTTAATGGAGTCGGAACCAAACAGAACTGTCACAAGAACGCCGATAAAGGTATAGATGACGATGATCGAAAGACCGTAAAAGAGGGCGTTGAATTTGGCTCCTGCCTTGCTTTTACTGCTGCTCATGAAAAACGTCACCGTCATAGGGATCATGGGGTAAACACACGGGGTCAGTGCACCGGCAAATCCGGCAAGAAGGGCTACAACAAAGAAAACCCACATGGAATCGCCGTCATTTGAAGCTGATTCTTCCGGCTGTTCTATGACAGCTGCTTCAACGGTTCCATGTTTGTCAGATTCAACTATGACAATGGTGTCGATAGCTTTTTCGTCGGTTTTAACCACACCGACTTCCTGCCTGGCTGGCTGTGTTGCGACATCAGGGCTGGCAGCTTTCAGGTCAAAACTGAAATCAACCCCGGTTGGGGGCAGGCATCTTTTATCGTCGCAGCACATGAACTCCAGTTCTCCTCCGACAGTAAATGGTTCTGTTGTAAGGATCCTGATCTTTTGTTTGAACACAACGGTACCGTCAAAGAATTTCAGGTTCATCTCAAAATTGGGATCGTACTCTTCAACTCCTTCCGGCTCTGATGCTTCCCCGATAAGGGTGTAGTCTTTGCTATCGTTGAAGTTAAACACGGTAGGCAGCGGCCCGCCTGCCGGCAGATGCTGGGAGTACAGGTGCCAGCCTTTATCGATTTTGGCTACAAGCATCAGGGTTGCTTCATCGTTGCTGGTCCGTTCGGTCCTGAAGGACCACTTAACAGGGTCCAGTACCTGGCTAAACGTGAGTAATGGCAGTATGAACAATACCAATCCTGAAATAGCAATTTTTTTCATCTGGTTCAACGTTGGTTTTTGAATGTACAAAGGTAGATATTTTATTTATATCAGGGAAGAAGATCGACTACCAAAAGGGTTTTGGTACGGGCCGAAACCCTGAACCGGTGATCGATCCTGTGGCCAACCACCCAAACGATACGCTGTCCTGAACACAGCAGCCAGCAATCCTCCTTATCAGGGATGGAGATTTTTTCATCGATGAAAAAATCACTCAGTTTCTTTCTCTTTTTCATCCCCAGCGGATTGAAATGATCGCCCGGTTTCCATTTCCGAAGAGTCAGCGGGAATGTGAGTTTTGATTGATCCAGTGTTGCCCGGTTTTTAGCGGCGCTGATCTGATACCCTTTATCCATGGGAATGGATGTAAGGGTCAAGTGTACCGGATCATCAATTTCTCGGGTCACTTCATCGATCTGATACATTTTATGGATATCATCGGGAGTTCCCCGGGAGTATGTCGTTATGATCAACTGGTCGCGGTCCTTCACAATTCTGTAGGAAGGGGAGTAAAAAATCTTTCCGCTATCCTGGCTGAGGGTCTGTATGATCGCTTGAATGGTGGCTTCGTTAAATTCCATAGGGGAGAGTAATTCATACATCCAGGACTGAAGGGGTTTCAGTTTCCGGAGTTCCGGTACTGCAATCACCCATTTCCCGTTTACCTTTTTCAATAACTTCTTACGCTTTTTCTCAACCAGTGTATCCAGGATCGATTCCGACTCCCTGATCCGGTTGATGGTGGATGTCAGTTGCCTGGCGTAATCGGGATCGATGGATTTTAGAAGCGGAATAAGCTGATGACGGATTCTGTTCCGGGTATAGTTGACAGAGTTGTTTGAACTGTCTTCACGGAAACTGATATTGTATTTTCCGGCAAAAGAAAGGATCTCAGAGCGCCATGCGAACAGGAGCGGACGGATCACTTTTCCGTTTTTCACCGGTATTCCATGCAACCCTGCGATCCCGGTTCCACGCAACAGGTTGATAAAGAGAGTTTCGACCTGATCATCCAGGTGGTGCGCTGTTGCTACCAGGTCGAACCCTTCCTGATGACGGATCTCTTCAAACCAGGCATACCGAAGCTCCCTGGCAGCCATCTGGATGGAGATTTTACGGATATCTGCGTAATCTGCGGTGCAAAACCGGGTGGAATAAACAGGAACTTCATACCGGGATGCAAGTGATTCGACAAACTGTTCGTCCTGGTCTGATTCGTCACCCCGTAACTGAAAATTGCAATGAGCTATGCCGAAGCGGAATCCAGTGCGATGAAACAGTTCCGCCATGACCATCGAATCCAGTCCGCCTGAAACCGCCAAGAGGATCCTGTTGAAAGGATTGAACAGGGATTGTTCTTTGATAAATGATGTGAAACGGTGTAACATTCCAGCAAATATACACATTGCTTATTACACGACCACCCCGGCACGAGCAGAGATCGTACCACCCCTACTTAACAAGGAGGGGATATTTACTTCATACATCTAACTTCGTACTTCCCTTCTGACTTCTGACTTCCAACCTTTGACCTTACTTGATCTCCCAGGTTTCTCCGCTCTTAAAAAGATGGTCCATTTTCTTGATCGGAGAGTCCTGTTGTGCAAGGCTGATCTTTTCTTCCACAAGGTCGTCATACGTCGGGAACATGGCAGAACGGATCACGCCAAATATTCTGGGAAAGTTGGGAGGCCCAAGTTTTGCCATCATGATATGAATTCCCGGATTTGGATCATACCGGTCATGAACCAGGATATCATCGATCGTTATGCCATCTTTACCAAGCTCAACCACTTCAAGGTTGGTACCGTTAAGACGGAGGCCTTTCTCTTTGTTGGCCCCGAATAGCATCGGCTGGCCATCCGTTACGACGCACATATTCTCATCGCGGTTTTCTTTGCTGATGGTACCGAAATGGGCTTTGTCGGCAAAGATGATGCAGTTTTGCAGAATCTCGATGATGGAGGTCCCGTCGTGCTTTGCTGCTTCGAACATGGCTTCCGTCATGAGCGGTAGGTCGTTGTCCGGGACACGGGCAAAGAAGGTACCCTGGGCGCCCATTACCAGTTCTCCGATATTGAACGGGTGTTCGATTGTGCCATGTGGGCTTGTCTTGGTTACCTTGTTCATCGGGGTGGTGGGAGAATATTGTCCTTTGGTAAGTCCGTAGATCTCATTGTTGAATAAAAGGACATTCAGGTCAACATTCCGGCGTATAGTATGGATGAAATGGTTGCCGCCGATGGCCAGTGAATCTCCGTCGCCCGTGGCTACCCATACACTGAGGTGGGGGTTGGCAACTTTGACACCTGTTGCGATTGGCAAGGCTCGTCCATGGATGCCGTGGATGCCATACGTATTAACATAATAGGGGAAGCGTGAGGAACATCCGATTCCTGAAACAAGACAGAAATTCTCTTTCTTATATCCGAGCCTGGGAAACACCCGCTCAACAGCAGCCAGGATTGCGTGTGCACCGCATCCGGGACACCATTTTACCATCTGATCGCTTTCGAAATCAGCTTTCTGCAGCTGGACGGTTGATCGTTCAACAGTTGTATTGATAAAGTCCATGATTATTTCTCCTCTAACAGTTGGTTGAATTTATCGGTTAACTCATTGATCAAAAAAGGAAGTCCCTGCACCTTGTTGAACTGATAGATGTTTGGTTGAGGGAAATTCATGCGGAGGTAATTCACAAACTGACCCCCATTCAATTCACAAACCAGGATTTTTTTGTAATTCTTCAGGATTTTTGCAGTATTCTTAGGCAACGGGCTGATGTAATGAAAATGCGCGTGGCTGATCTTCTTCCCCTGCCGTTTCATCTGCTGAACTGCCGAATGCATGGCTCCATACGTCCCTCCCCAGCTTACTACCAGCAGTTCTCCTTTTGCGGGACCATCAACTTCCTGTTCTGGGATATAATTGGCAACACGTGCAACTTTTTCGGCCCTGAGATTGACCATTACCTGGTGATTCAGCGGATCGGTGGAGACAACGCCTGTCACATCTTCTTTCTCCAGTCCGCCGATCCTGTGTCTTAATCCATCAGTTCCCGGGATAGCCCATGATCTGGCCAGTGTTTCAGGATTTCTCTTATAAGGTTTGTATGAAGTGTCATTTGCTTTTGCAATTGGCGCATTGATTGGAGGAAGGCTGGCCATTTTCGGATCCTTGAAAAGTGCAGATCCGAATCCCAGGTAACCATCTGTAAGAAGGATGCAAGGGGTCATGTGCTCCATGGATAACTTGGCCGCCATATAGGCATAGTGGAAACAGTTGTCGGAAGAAGAGGCGGCGATCACAATGACAGGACATTCCCCGTTTCTGCCGAACAGGGCCTGGTAAAGGTCAGACTGTTCCGATTTGGTAGGAAGTCCGGTGGAAGGTCCTCCCCGCTGAACATCCACGATCACCAGGGGAAGTTCTGTGATCACGGCAAGTCCTATTGCTTCGCTCTTCAGCGAAAGGCCAGGTCCTGATGTAGTGGTGCAGGCCATTTTACCGGCATAGCTTGCTCCGATAGCTGAGCAGATACCGGCGATCTCATCTTCAGCCTGGAACACTTTTGCTCCGAGTGATTTATGTTTTGAGAGCTCCATTAAGATCTCCGTTGCCGGAGTGATAGGATAGGATCCCAGGAACAGTCCCCTTTTTGATTTCTCGGCAGCTGCCAGAAGTCCCCATGCTGTGGCAACATTGCCTGTGATATTCCTGTAGCGCCCCGGCTCCATTTTGGCAGGAGAGACCTGGATGACCGATTCGATGGCTTCGATCGTATCAGCATAATTGTAACCTGCCTCAAGTACGATCTTATTGATTTCGGCAATCTTTGGATTTTTCTTGAATTTGACATCAAAAAATTTAAAGGATGGCTTCAGGGGTCTGTTGAAGATAAAGTACAGCATGCCGAGGGCGAACATATTCTTGCTTCGGACGGCAGTTTTTTGATCAACGCCTAATTCTTTCAGACTCTCAACCGTAAGGGTAGTGATCGGTGCTTTTAACAGGTGGTACTTTGCCAGGCTTTTGTCATCCAACGGATTCGAAGAATAGCCTGCCTTCTCCATTGATTTCTGGTCAAAGGCATCTGAATCCACAAGCAAGGTGGCGCCTAGTTTTGCCCATTTCAGGTTGGATTTCAGGGATGCCGGGTTCATAGCCACGATCACGTCGCAAAGGTCGCCTGTCGTGTAAATTTTAGCGCTTCCCATGTGTACCTGGAAACCCGAAACACCCGGGATAGTGTTTTGCGGTGCGCGGATCTCAGAAGGAAAATCAGGGAAGGTCGCCAGGTCATTGCCGGCAAACGCGGCTGACTCTGAGAATAATCCTCCGGTAAACTGCATCCCGTCCCCCGAATCTCCAACAAATTTTACTACTACTGATTCCCTTTCCTCGATCGGTCTGTTCATTTTTGTCATGTAGGGTTGATTTTTAAGTTTGCAAATTTACGTTTTTAACACTCATCTTAAAGAAAAATGAGAAAATTTTTGCGTATTCCAAAAAATTGTATCTTTGCCGCCAGAACCCTAATCCTAAACCAATTTCCCTTACATCGGGATTATAAAACTCACTGAATCATGGCTTATAAGATTAACGACGATTGTACTGCTTGCGGAACCTGCATCGATGAGTGCCCTGTTGAAGCAATTGCTGAAGGCGACATTTATACGATCGACCCGGAAGTTTGTACTGATTGCGGAGCTTGCGCAGATGTTTGCCCTGTGGAAGCGATTCATCCGGAATAATGGCATTTGACTGGCCCCGGTGGCTGGTCACAGAAGGGAGGTTGTCCTGGAATAGCGGGTCAGCCTCTTTTTTATTGGAAAAACTTCAATGTTATTTCATCCCCGTCAAACTCAGCGTAACTGAAATGGGTCAGCCAGTCACCCAGCACAACCTGCCGGCAGTGATCGTTCAACCGGATATCCAGCGGCAGGTGGTAATGTCCGTATACCAGGAAGTCAAGATCCGGATGTCCTTCTATAATAACCAGGGAATGACGGGTAAGCCTTTTCTCAATCGTCCGGCGGGTGATCTCTTCATCCCGCTTTTCCTTTTCCTGCGATACATACCTGCTGCGGCGTGACCAGAAAAGTGCCATGCGGATCCCGAGATCGGGATGCAACCAGCGGAACAGCCATTGGTTGAACCGGCCTGAGAAAATCCACTTCAGAAGCTTGTAGCCATGGTCTCCCGGCCCCAGGCTATCGCCGTGAGCAAGATAAAAATTCTTTGTGCCTATGGATCTGAACTCCGGAGCCCGGTGCAGCTCTATATTGAGCTCTTCTTTCAGGTAACTGAATGCCCACATGTCATGATTGCCAAGAAAGAGGTGAACCGGAATTCCGGAATCTGTGATTTCTGCCAGTTTCCCAAGCAACCGTGTATATCCTTTTGGAATAGTGGTCCGGTATTCGAACCAGAAATCAAACAGGTCGCCCATCAGGTAGATCTCAGAAGCATCCCTGCGCGCCATTTCGAGCCACCTGACAAACATGGATTCACGTAACAGGCTGCGGTCATGGTCAGGGATCCCGAAATGAAAATCTGAAACGAAATAGATTTTGTTCCCCATGGTGTTTCGTTGATCCAAACTTACAACTTTTTACTTTACTTCCTTCAACCATTGATGAAAGAACCGGGTATGCCGGTTCCCCGGGTAGTTTGCCATCAGACCGCTATCGACTCGCCGGTAATCACCGGCATCCGTTTTCGGTGACAAAACAGGCCGCATGCCAAAATGATAGTTGACAACCAGCAGTGTTGAGAAATCCCCGGCATTTTCCCTGATATATTCTTTTTCGTAACTACGCTGCCTCTCCCAGATCTGGTTGAACAAGGAGTCAATACGCACCGTCAGTTCATAAAAATCATCCTCACCCTGGTTCAATTCAATGATTCTCTGCAAAGAATCCACCTCACGGAGATTCCCGGCCGAATAAGCGTAGAATGATTGAAGCAGGGAGGACTCCCTGTTTCCTGAGACCTGAAACACCGGCGGATCTTGGTTCATATTACCCGTGATCAGGATCGAATCACCCGGGCTTGCAATGAAAATAACCTGCTCCCCGGGAATGACACGTAAAGAGAAGATCCCTGTCTCATTTACGTTGGGTGACCATTGAAAGACCCCTTTTTCATCGGGCAAGGCAGAATCAATTTTCTGCAACTCCAGTATCGTTTGTTCCAGAAGATATATGAGGACGGGAGCTCCTTCTATCTGACCCGTGATGATGACTGTGTTATCATTGTTGGGGCTGCATCCGGAACCGATGAGGAGTACGATGATAACTAGCGAAATTGCGAAATAGCGAAATAGCGAAATAACGAAAAAGCGAAATAGCGGAATAGGGGAATGGTTATCAAGTGATCTGGCCATACCGTCAATATTTTGAGTTCACAATTAATGACACAACTTTTTTGTCTAGTGGGAATGTCACATCGTCTTCTGTCAGTTTATCGAGGGGGATCCACCTGAAACACTGTGCTCCTTCAGTTTTCTCATGGAAGGAAAACGGAATTTCCGTCGTATTAAATCGCATGGGTTCCAGGGCTTTAACGAGATAGTAAATACTGATCAGCTGCATCATGGAAGGAAGAAGTTTTGTCGGCTGGTAGTAGTCGGTCGTATAGATATGGGTTGTGACATCAATCTTAAGTCCCAGCTCTTCCATAAACTCCCTTTTCAGGCATTCAACCGTCCCTTCTCCGAACTCCAGTGCTCCTCCCGGAAATTTTGTCATCAGCGTGTCCATCCTGAATTCATCGGTTAGCAGGATCTTATGATCATGGATCAGTATCCCGTATACCCTGATGTTGAACCGACCTTCACTCATTTTTAAAAGTTGAGGACAGAAGAGAAAATCAGAAAGAAGAACCTGATTCCGGGTCAAAAGTAGGGAAAATCCCTCACTTTTTCAATGCGCGAAGGATCTCCCTTTTACCCGGCGGGCCTGGTAGTTTTTCAATAAAGAAGCCTGCAGCCAGGAGGTTTTGTTTTACGGTCCCCTTACAGGAGTATGTAACCAGGATCCCTTTTTTACGCAGGAGCCGGAACATTTTTTCGAATATTTCCGGTGCCCAGAGTTCCGGCTGCACATCCGGTGCAAACGCATCAAAGTAAATCAGGTGAAAAGCTGATCGGATTGGGTCAAAGGATAACAGGTCGGCGTTTAACTTCGTAAGCGTGAAATAGGGATTCAGCTTGAAAGGCATCTCCCATGGGGCGTGGTGGATCCTCCTGAAAAACTCTTCCGCCTCCGGTTCTCCAAGCACCTGAGGATAATTCAGCCTTTCCAAGGTCTCCTGCCCCAGGGGGTACAACTCCACAGCGGTATAGTGTACTTCTTTCCTTGCTGCCTTTGCAGTGATGCTTGTCAGCAATGCGTTCAACCCTGTGCCAAAGCCCACCTCAAAAACAAAAACAGGCTCAATCTTTGCATCCACAGCCATCAAGCCGTTTTCGATGAACACATGCCTCGACTCCTGAACCGCTCCGAACGTTGAATGGTAATGTTCATTCAGTTCCCGGACGAAAATGGTATCGGATCCGTCGAGGGTGCGCGTGATTTTTAGAGTGCGGGTCATCGGATCATGAGGGAATGATCACCTTCGCTAAAGCTTCGGCGATTAACAAGGGGAGATGATCACCTTCGCTAAAGCTTCGGCGATTTATAAGGGGACGAAGGGATGCATGGCAATGATGTGCAATGATGTGCAATGATGGCAATGATGTGCAATCAATAAAGCCTCGGATATTTGTTCGGGTTGTACTCATGCATCATGTCATAGACCGACTGGAAAACATCCTCCGCATTCGGATTGGAGAAATAGTCACCATCGTTGCTGTATGCCGGGCGATGATCTGTTGAGGTCAGTGTTCTTGGAACAGCATCCAGGAACTGGTAACCTCCCTGGTCTTCCAGCACTTTTTGCATCATGTAGGCGGTTGCTCCTCCAGGCACATCCTCGTCGAAGAAGATGATTTTATTGGTCTTTTGAAGGGATTTCAGGATGTCATTGTTGATATCAAACGGAACCAGGGACTGGACATCGATCAGTTCCACCGAGATACGAAAATCCTTCAGCTGGGGCAACGCTTCCTGGGCGATCTTCACGCAGGATCCATAGGTCACCAGTGTCACATCGGTACCAGGCTGAAGTACTTCAACCGTGCCTACGGGGATCCGGAACTCTCCGATGTTGTCAGGAAGTTGTTCTTTCAGACGGTATCCATTCAGTGGTTCAATGATCAGTGCAGGATCGTCGGAGGCCATCATCG
>Ga0172371_10001934_pt1 | contig 32983 bp, 27 predicted proteins | sample Lak12m_FD_114543 | JGI IMG/M metagenome (GOLD analysis project Ga0172371, IMG submission 114543) | Freshwater microbial communities from Kabuno Bay, South-Kivu, Congo - kab_022012_12m | ecosystem: Environmental > Aquatic > Freshwater > Lake | place: Democratic Republic of the Congo: South-Kivu...
TATTACAAAAAGTGAAGGCAACGTCCGGCAGGCTCCATCGTGAACGACAGTGCAGTACCAATCCTTGCAAGACTTAACTTCCGGGTTCGGAATGGGTCCGGGTGTTTCTCTTGCGGTATGGTCGCCTTCGAATATATTTCCTTACTGGAATGTTTATAAAGCTTGCCTTCGGCCCCTCAAGGAGCCTGCGCTTGGGCACTGCACGTAGCAAAACTTTGTTTTGCAACGCAGCGCAAAATCATTGATTTTGCTACTGTGCGCTCACCTTGTTCGCTTAGCAGAGCTTTTTTTTAAAAAAATAATTTAAAATCTCAAAAAATAAGGGTTGTTGGGCAAAAACCCAACACCAAAAGTTTGTTTAATTAGTTATTTTTTCTTTTTTTTAGTTTTTTTTGCTACCAGCCCCTCAGAGCTGGCGTGAACTACTCATATCCTGCTTTCAGCAGGATTGTAGTGGAGTTATTTTTTCTTTTTTTTAGTTTTTTTTGCTACCATTTCTTCAACAATTTTTAGTCCTTGTTTTAGGTGTGTTTCTTTTTTTGCTCCTGCGCAAATCATTTTTCCGTTTTTGAAAAGCAAGAATGTTAGTTTTGGTTCATCAAGTCTAAGAATTGCTCCTGGGAATTGTTCAGGTTCATATTCAACATTATCAATGTTTACTGCAACATCAAATAAATCTAAATTGATATCAAGCGAAGCTGTTGCTACAAAATTAACAATTTCAAATTCAACATTTCTTTTGATTTTTACATCTTTTTGTATTTCGTGAATCATTTTGTTTGCTTTTCTGATTCCTTGCTCGATTTGTTCCTCAGAGCTTGCTCCTGAACAAATTATTTTTCCATTTTTGAATAATAGCATTGATACTTTTGGTTCTTTGATTTTTAGAATAGCTCCTGGGAATTGTTCAGGTTCGTATTCGATATTAGGAATTCCAACAGCTAGAGAATATAGGTCAAGCGGTTGATCCAAAGAAGCAGCAGCAACCATGTTTACAACAGTGTACTTCATCAATAACACCCCAATTAAGTCCCTTTTTAAAGGCTTAAAACTGATATATAAACACTGACAAAGGTTTATAAAGGGGGGTTTAAAAAGAAAAACCGTCCAAGAAAAAGTATTGTTCTTTTGAAATTAAGAGTCTTAAGTATAATTAATAAACTTATATATGTATAATTATATTGTGTTTTTATGAGTCTAATAAAGAGTCCTCAAGCAAAAACAGTTTTGCATTATCCTCGTTTGGATACTGTAATGATGGTTGAGAATGTAATAAAAAATTCAGATTATTACTTAACAAAAAACCAGCTTTGGAGAAATCTTCCAAAACAAGTTCAATATCAAACATTGAGTTATATTGTTGATTATTTAGTTGATATAAATAAGATTCTTGTTTGTGATGATGGAAAGATTGTTTGGACTTGGAATCCAAAACTAGTTAAAAAAGTTTTAAGTAATCAAAATCTTCAAATAAGATAGGTTCGTCAATTGTCTTAAAACAAATTAATTTCTTAAAGGCAAAATTAGTTTTCTTTTTTCATGTTATTGCGTCCAAGAAGAATTGATTTTGTTGATCAAAATTTAAAGGATTCTTTTGAAAAATTAGCGCTTGGTTCTTTTGAAGAAAAAGAGTTGTATTCTCAAATTAATTCTGCTTTTGATTATTTATTTGAAAACCCTCTTAGTGGGAAAAAGATTGAAAGAAAAAAATGGCCTAAAGAGTACATTAAAAAATATGAAATTACTAATCTTTGGAAATATAATTTATCTGATGGGTGGAGATTAATTTATACAATTCAAAATCAAGACATTCAAATAGTAACTATTGTGCTTGAATGGTTTTCTCACAAAGATTATGAGAGAAGATTTGGTTACTAATTTTTTTTATTTTGGTTTGATAAAATATTTTCTCTGTATTTTGTTAGTGCGCCAAAAGGAATTTTACTTAAGTTTGGTTTCCAATTTTTTCTTCGTTCTTCAAGTTCGTTTTCAGAAATAATTAGATCAATTTTTTTGTTATTAATATCAATAATTATCTTATCCTCATTTTGTACAAGAGCAATGTTTCCACCTATTGCAGCTTCAGGATCAACGTGTCCTATACTCATTCCTTTTGTTGCTCCGCTAAATCTTCCATCAGTAATTAGAGCAACTTTTGAGTCAAGATCAAGTGCGCTTATTGCGCTTGTGGGGTAAAGCATTTCTGGCATTCCTGGCGCTCCTGCTTTTCCAACGTATCTAATTACAATTACATCTTTTTCTTTTGTTTTTCCTGCTTCAATGTATTTTGATGCACTTTCTTCATCATCAAAGCAAACAGCTTTTCCTTCAAACACTAATGGTGTTTCTTTGCTTATCCCTGCGGTTTTAATTACACATCCATTTTGTGCAAGATTTCCGTAAAGTATTGCTATTCCTCCGCTTGGAGAGTATGGTTTTTCGATTGGAAGAATTACTTCAGGAGTAGTGCTTTTTGAATCTTTTATTCTGTCAAACATTTCTCCATCAATAGTTGTGGTGTTTTTTAGTAATCCTTTTTTGTTTAGTTCAAAAAGAACAGAAGGAATTCCTCCTGCTTTATGAAAATCAATCATTCTTATCTCGCTTGAAGGAGAAATTTTTACAATATTGGGGGTGCTTTTTGACATTTCATTTATTTCTTTTAGATCAATTTTAATTCCTGCTTCAGCAGCAATATCAGGGATGTGTAGCATAGTGTTTGTGCTTGCTCCTATACTCATATCCATTCGTAAAGCATTTTCAAAAGCGTCTCTGGTCATAATATCTTTTGCGCAAATATTTTTCTTAATTAAATCCATTACTTTTACTCCAGCATTATAAGCTTGGATTGCTTTTTCTTTGTGTTGTGCATGTGTTGTTGCACACATTTTTTCTGATAACCCAAGTGTTTCAACAATACAAGCCATGGAGTTTGCAGTGAATAATCCTGCACAGCTTCCTGCTCCGGGGCAACTTTTACAAATTATTTCTTCATATTCTTCTGGAGTTATTTTTTTTCCATTTAGTGCTGCTTTTGCGCTGAAAGAATTTTTTACATCAATTGCTTTGCCGTGTATTTCTCCAGGAAGCATTGGACCTCCAGTAACAAATACGCTTGGTAAATTGCATCTTGCAGCAGCAATTAAATGTCCAGGAACTATTTTGTCGCATGAACAAATAAAAATTGCCCCTGCAAAAATTCCGTGTCCTAAAATCATGCTTTCGGCAGAATCAGCAATTATTTCTCGGGAAATAAGAGAGTATCTCATTCCTCCGTGTCCCATTGCTATTCCGTCACAAATCGCAATAGTATTAAACTCAAGAGGAATTCCGCCTGCTGCTCTTACTCCTTCTTTTGCTTTTTCTGCTAAGTGGTTTAAGTGGATGTGTCCGGGAACAATGTCACAGAAAGAATTTACAATAGCAACAAATGGTTTATTCATGTCTTCTTTTTTCAAACCATCCGCGTAAAGCAAACTCTTTGCTGCGGGCAATTCCTTAACTTCTTGTGGTTTCATTTCATCATTCCATTATTTTTATTTTTTCAAGGAATTATTTTTTCTTAAATAATTCTCTGATTTCTTTTCCCACGGTTTCGATTGGGTGAGTTCTTTCTTCATCAATCATTCTTTCCATATTTTTGAATCCAGTTTTGTATTCGTTAACGAATTCTTCAGCGAATTTTCCACTCTCAACTTCGTCCAATATTTTGTGCATCTCTTTTTTTGTTTCTGGAGTAATAATTCTTTTTCCTCGAGTAAGTCCTCCGTAGCATGCAGTGTTACTTACAACATCATACATGTGTGGTAGTCCTCCTTCGTATACAAGATCCACGATTAGTTTCATTTCGTGTAGGCATTCAAAGTAAGCCATTTCTGGAGGGTATCCTCTTTCTGTTAGTGTTTCAAATCCTGCTTTTATTAATTCAGCAAGTCCTCCACAAAGAACAGCTTCTTCTCCGAACAAATCTTCGTAAGTTTCTTGTGGGAAAGTGCATTCAATAACTCCAGCTCTTGTAAATCCGCAAGCTTTAGCCATTGCTAGTGCAGTTTCTTTTGCTTTCTTGCTTTCGTTTTTGTGAACCGCAACAAGTCCCGGAACACCGAATCCTTCAAGGTATCTTTTTCTTTCTTCAGTTCCTGGACTTTTTGGAGCAACCATTATTACATCCACTCCAGTAGGAGGAACAATTTTTTTGAAAGCAATATTAAATCCATGAGAGAAAGATAAAGTTTTTCCTTCTTTCATGTGGGGTGCAATTTCTTTTGTATAAACTTCTGCTTGAACCTCATCAGGTATTAGTATGTGTATAATATCAGCTTTCTTTGCAGCATCGCTAACAGAATAAACTTCAAAACCTTCCTTTTTAGCTTCAGTTTCGCTCTTTCCGCCTTTTCTTAATCCCATTATAACTTTAAGTCCAGAGTCCTTCATGCACAGGGCTTGTGCTCTTCCTTGCGCACCAAAACCAATTACGGCAATAGTTTTTCCTTTCAACACATTCATATCTGCATCTTTATCTTGATAGATTTTCATTTCAATTCCTCCGGTTATAAAAATAAATTAATATTTATTTTATATTTGCTTCGTTTAGTTCTACTTTTTCTGTAACGCATTAATCCCCGTTCTGCTCGGCCCCTCACTGAGCCGGCGCGTGGGCACTGCATGCGTGGTCTTCGACCACTTAGCAGAGCTGTTATTTTTTTTGTAACGCATTAATCCCCGTTCTACTTGATTCTTTTATTCCAAATGGGGTTAGTGCTTCTAAAAAATCATCAATTTTTTTTGGATAACTTGCTAGTTCAAGTATGAGTTCATCTTTGTTTGCGTCAAGAACTTTTGCTTCAAACATTTTTACAAAATTTAAAATATCTTCTCGAATTTTTGCGTTAGAATTTATTTTTACAAGACAGTGTTCTCGAATAATACTTTTTTCTTCATTATAATTAACAACTTTTATTACATCAACTATTTTGTTAACTTGTTTTTCTATTTGTTCAAGAGTTTTCTCATCAGCTTTAACACTAATAACAATATGTGATTTTCCTTTGTTAGTAGTTTTCCCAACAATAATAGTATCTAAATTAAATCCTCTTCTTGAAAAAAGTCCAGCGATTCTTTGAAGAACACCAGGTTCATCTTCCACTACAAGTCCGATTAATTTTTTTTCATTTCCATTATACATCAAATCACATCTTTTTTTATTAATCAAAATTTCTTTAATAATCAAAATATTTTCCTTTCTCCTTTATACAATTCCCAAACATTTCAGTATTTTTCCATCCTGGTCCAAACATTGGAAGAATATTTGATTCTTCGTGAATCAAAATATCAAGTAGTGTTGTTTGGTCATTTTTCATTGCTTGTTTTATTGCAGGAGCGATTTCGCTTTCTCTATCAACTGTGATTCCTTGCAAGTTATAAGCATCAGCAACTTTTGCAAAGTTAGGAGTTCGTTTTAAGTGTACTCCGCTGTATCTTTTATCAAAAAAGAATTCCTGCCATTGTCTTACCATTCCTAAATAAGAGTTATTCAAAATTATTGGAATTGTTTTGATATTTTCTTCTTTGCATGTGGCAAGTTCTTGAATAACCATAGCAAAACTTCCATCACCATCAACATCAAACACTTCAACTTCTTCTTTAGCAACTTTTGCTCCAATAGCTGCGGGGAATCCATAACCCATAGTTCCTGCTCCTCCGCTTGAAATAAAAGTTCTTGGGTGTTTTCTTTTCAAAAAGTGTGCCGCATACATTTGGTGTTGTCCAACACCAGTACACACAATATCTTTATCCCCAATTATTTTGTTCATTTCATGCATTACTTTTCTTGGATCAATAGGATTTTTTTCAACATTAATTGAACAATTACATTCTTTGTTGAATTTTTTTATCTTATCACTCCATAGGGTATTTCCTTTTTTTATTTTTGATTTAATTACAGAATTTAGTTCGTTAAGAATTTTTTTAGCATCTCCAACAATAGGTAGGGCAACTGGAACATTTTTTCCTATTTCAGCACTATCAATATCGATGTGAATTATTTTTGATTTTGTTGCAAACGAATTAAGGTTTCCAGTAATTCTATCACTAAATCTGCATCCAATTGCAAGAATAACATCAGCATTATCTATTGTGTAATTAGCAATTTTTCTTCCATGCATTCCAAGCATTCCTAAACAAAGAGGGTGGTTTTCATCAAAACAACTCTTACCCATTAAAGTAGTTGCAATAGGGGTGTTTGTTGTTTCTACAAGTTCTTTTAGTTCGCCAGAAGCAAAAGCACTAAGTACTCCTCCTCCTGCAAGAATAACTGGTCTTTCTGCGTTAAGTATCATTTCTGCTGCTTTTTTTATTTGTTCAGGATGACCATTTGTGTTTGGTTTAAATCCGTTAAGTTCTTTTACTGCTTTTTGTTCCTTAACCTCAGCCACTTGAATATCTTTAGGAATATCAACAAATACAGGCCCAGGTCTTCCTTCTTGTGCAATTTTGAAAGCATTACTAATAGTGCTTTTTATCATTGTAGGATCTCTGATTTGGTAATTGTGTTTAGTGATAGGCATAGTTACTCCTACCATGTCAGTTTCTTGAAAAGCATCTTTACCTAAAAGAGAAGTAGGAACATTTCCTGCGAGCGCAACAAGAGGAACAGAATCCATATAAGCATTCATTATTCCAGTAACAAGATTAGTTGCTCCCGGACCACTAGTAGCAAGACATACTCCAGCTTTACCACTCACTCGAGCATAAGCATCAGCAGCATGAGCAGCAGCTTGTTCGTGCCGAACAAGAATGTGTCTCATTTTATTTTCAAAATTTAATAATTCATCATAAAGAGGAATAACTTGTCCGCCAGGAAAGCCAAAAACATGTTTAACTTTTTCATCAACTAACGACTGTAGTATTTCCTTAGTTCCCTTCATAACAAAACCCACCCAAACAAACTCAAAAAAAAGTTGTCAGGCTTTAAGCCAAGACCAGCAACAAAACAAGCAGAATTGCTAAAGTTGAAATTATTGATGTTTTGTGCATAACTTCACTAGAAATAATATGTAGGGCTTAGTATAAAAATGTTTTTATTTTTCTAAAAGTCTTTCATTTGCTAATACTTATATACTTCATACTTCCTGATATTTTGATGTTATTTGCAGGTTTTGTTGATACTAAGTCCACAATATTAATTATTGTTTTTGGTCTTATTGGTTTTTTTGCGCCAGCATTTTCAATTATTATTGCTACTTTTCCTGGTCCACAAGATATTGCGATGTGGAATAGTACTATGTTAATGGTTCTTTCTCTTTTAGTGATTGTTTTTCTTGTGATAAAAACTTTCGGTTTTTATTTTTCTACTCACAAAAAATTATTTATTGTTACTTTAATTCTTTTGATTTTAAGTGTTATTTCTTTTGTGATGAATTTGAATACATTTATGGCTCTTTAATTCTTTTTTTAAGTGGGTTTTTTAGGAAATTAAGTACTTTTTTTAGAAAATTAACTATTTTTTATCATTTTTTCTTTCATTTTGTGGAGTGGGTTTTTGACTTTTCGATAAAAAAAGCTTTTAAAGAAGTTCCTTTAGGCAATTATATTAGTTTGACTCAAATTTGTCAGGGTGGATTAAGATGAATCATATCGTTAAGAATGCAATAGCAAGAGCACAATCGGAAACAGCAAAGAAACCTGCTGTGCCACAAAAATCTTTTTTCCAAAAACCAATTTTTGGAAAACCAAAAGTTGAAGAAAGATCAGTAAAAGAAAACAAAGCTTCAAAAGATAATAAAGCAAAGAAAGGAAAAGGTCTTCATTCTGATAATGATTTAATCCAAATGCTTGAAGAAAGCCAAGCAAAAATTATGGTTGTTGGATGCGGAGGCGGAGGCTGTAATACAATTGAAAGAATGGCTGAAGTAGGAATCCAAGGAGCAACAACATTTGCAATAAACACTGATGCACAAGATTTGTTATCCACAAGATCTGACAAAAAACTTTTAATCGGAAAAAAATTAACAAGAGGACTTGGAGCAGGTAGTGATCCATCAATCGGAGAAAGCGCTGCAAGAGAATCTATTGAAGAATTACAAGACACTCTGAATGGAATTGATTTGGTTTTTGTTACATGCGGAATGGGTGGAGGAACAGGAACAGGTTCAGCACCGGTTGTTGCAGAAGTAGCGAAATCAAAAAAAGCACTAACAGTTGCAGTAGTAACTTTACCATTCACAGTAGAAGGAAGAAAAAGAATGGAAAATGCAATGTTTGGACTTGAAAGATTAGGAGAACACACAGACACAATAATTGTAATACCAAACGATAAGATATTAGAAATAGCTCCTGATTTACCAATAAATGCAGCTTTCAAAGTTGCTGATGAAGTTTTAACAAACGCAGTAAAAGGAATAACAGAAATGGTAACAAAGCCTGGTCTAATTAACCTTGACTTTGCTGACTTAAAAACAATTTTATCAAGAGGTGGAGCTGCTATGATTGGTCTTGGAGAATCATCAAGAACAGAATCAGCAGAATCAAGAGCACTTGAAGCAGTAGAAAATGCACTAACATCTCCTCTTTTAGATGTTGATATTTCAAATGCAAACAGAGCATTAGTAAATGTATGCGGTGGAACAGATATGACACTAAGAGAAGCAGAAATGATTGTTGAAACAGTATCAACAAAAATCCACAACTCAAGCCACATTATTTGGGGTGCAATGGTTGACGAAGATATGCCAAAAAATCACATCCAAGCTATGGTTGTAATAGCTGGTGGAAAATTCCCTTACCTTGAAAAAGGAGGAAAAAGAGGAAACGAAGAAATTGATTTGGGTATTGAATTTACTTAAAATCAATTAAATAAAAATTTTATTTTCAGCGAATTTTTTTCGCTGGAATTATTATTTTTAAAATATTTTTATTTTTAAAATATTTATTGTATGAAATATTTTTGTGATGGTGAGCAAATGAAAGTAATGGAAAAATTAACAAAATTTTTAGAAGATAGTAAAAGAATATTTGTTGTTTCAAAAAAACCAACTAATGAAGAATACAAAAGAATGTTAATCATTATTGGGGCAGGAGCAATTGCTGTTGGTTTAATTGGATTTTTGATTTACTTATTCTTCGCACTTAGCGGAATAGGTAACTAAAAAGTTAAAATTAGAGTTTTTTCTTTAAAGGGTTTTAGATCCCCTCTATAAGTGGGTTTATAAATCTTTCAAGGAAGAATTTTTTAATAATAGTAAGTGTTTGTTTATTTTTATTAAACAAATTTAGTTTTAAGAAAGTGTTTTAAAAAAAGGATTTTGGTGAGTTAAATGATATTCCCTGTTAGAACTACAGTTGGTCAAGAACAAATGGTTGTTGACATTTTAGGCGCAAAAATCGCTAAAGAAGATTTGAATATATACTCAATTGCAGTTATTCCTGGAATTAAAGGATACATTTTGCTTGAAGCGGATAACGAGATTACTATTAGAAGAGGAATAAATGACACTCCACATATTAAAGGAAGCGGAATAGTTAAAGGTGCAGTTAATATTGATGATTTATCAAGTTTACTTGAATCAAAACCATTAATGAAAACTCTTCAAGAAGGGCAAACAATCGAAATTGTATCAGGTCCATTTAAGGGAGAAAAAGCAAAGATTACAAGAGTTAATATAGCAAAAGAAGAAGTAACAGTTGAATTACTTGAAGCTGCTGTAAAAATCCCTGTAACAATCAAAGCTGAAAACGTAAAAATCGTTCAGTAAAGGATGAATGTTATTGCGAGCTAAATTTTTGATGCAACAAATTTTAGCAAGCTTTTATTTGAAGGAAAAATGCTTCTAGGAAAAAACAAAGGTGTTGACAATGGGTGAATTAAAAGTAATGGTTGATGGCGGAAAAGCTTCTGCAGGTGCTCCCTTAGGGCCAGCTCTAGGACCAACTGGAGTAAATATCGGGGAAGTTGTTGCACAAATAAACACAAAAACAGCATCACTTGCTGGAATGAAAGTTCCTGTAACAATTGTTATTAACAAAAATAAAACTTTTGAAATAAAAGTAGGGCTTCCCCCAATAAGTGCTTTAATTGCAAAAGAAGCAAAAGCAGCAAAAGGAGCAGCAAATCCAAAAACTGATATTGTTGGAAACCTAACAATAGATCAAGTAATAAAAATCGGAGAAACAAAATTTGATGTATTAAACGCTTACTCTCCAAAATCAGTTGCAAAAGAAGTAATGGGTTCATGCAACGCAATGGGTGTAACAGTTGAAGGCATGAAAGCAAAAGACGCAATCAAAGCCCTAAACGAAGGAAAGTTTGATTCACACTTTAAGTGAATTTAATGATTCTTAGTGGAACCTTTAAAAAGGTTTCACTTTAATTTTTATTTAATAAAGCCAATTTTTTGGCCGATGTTTGGAAAGTGATTTCCAAGCGATACCACTTTGGTGGTAGGTGTTTGATATGAAAAAAAGTGAAGCAATTGATGCATTAAAAAAAATGCGGGAAACTTCTCCGCAAAGAAAATTTACTCAATCAGTTGAATTAATGGTTAATTTCACTGGTCTTGATATGAAGAAACCTCAAAACCAAGTTCATGTTAAAGTTGATTTACCACATAGTACTGGTAAGGGTTCTGGAAAAGTTATTGTGTTTGCTAAATCTGATGAATATATTGATTCTTTAAAATCAAAAGTTGATAAAGTTGTTGATGAAAAAGAAATTGAAGCTTTTGCTAAAGATAAAGCAAAGATGACTGAACTTATGAGTTATGATGGAGTATTTGCTGAAGGTCCTGTAATGTTAACCGTTGCAAGATTTTTAGGACAAGTATTAGCTCCTAAAGGAAAAATGCCTAAACCAATTACTAATTTGAATTCTTTTGATGAAGTTTTAGCTAGAGCAAAAACACAAGTTACTGTTTCAAACAAGAAAGGAAAATTCATGCCTGTTGTTCAAACAGTTGTTGGAAAAGAAACAATGAAGGATGAAGAAATCGCTGAAAATATGGTTGCTGTTTATGACACTGTAATGAATTCATTACCTCAAAAGAAACAAAACGTAAAAAACGCTTATGTTAAACTCTCAATGGGTCCATCAATAAAGGTTGGTGAGGTACAATGACTAGTCACACAAAGAAATGGAAGCACGCAAAGAAAGATGAGATAGTTAAAGTTGCAAAACAATACCCTGTTGTTGCGGTTGCTACTCTTGAAAAATTACCTGCAAATATTCTTTCAGTTTTAAGAAAAAGATTATATGGTGAAGGACAAATAATTGTTGCAAAAACAAGAGTTGTTCAAAAAGCAATGGCTGAAGCAGGAGTAACAAATAAAGATTTAGATACTGTTGTGGCAAAAAGTATTGCTTTAATTTTTACAAAAAAGAATCCTTTTGATTTATTTTCTTTCGTAAAGAAAAATAAAGGAGAAACTTTTGCTAAAGAAGGAGATGTTGCTAGCGGTGATATCTTAGTTCAAGCAGGAGATACAGGTCTTCCTCCAGGCCCAGCTCTAGCTACACTAAAAGGAGCAGGTCTTGAAGTAAAAATGATGGGACCAACTATTAGTATTTCTAAGGATAAAGTTGTTACTAAAAAAGGCGAAGTTGTTAAAAAAGAAGTTGCCGAAGTTTTATCAAAATTAAACATGAAAACAATGAAAGTTGGAATGAAAATTATTGGGGTTTTTGATGGTAATGAAAAATATTACTACTCATCAAACGCTTTAGATGTTGATGAAGAAGAATTGTTCGATAAGTTCGTACTAGCATACCAGCAAGCATTCAACTTGGCTGTTAATGCAGAGTACTATACTGACGCAACTATGGAAGTTATTGTTATGAAGGCAGCGAGAGAAGCTAAAGCAATTAAAGAAGCTTTAGACTCACCTGCACAAGCTGATGCTAGCGCAGAAGCGCCTTCACAATAATTTATTTTTATGAGGTGAAAAAATGGAATACGTATACGCAGCAATGTTGCTTCACTCTGCAAAGAAAGAAGTAAATGAAAGTGCACTAGAAGCTATACTAAAATCTGCAAGTGTTGAATACGATGCAGCAAGAGTAAAAGCATTAGTGGCTTCAATCAAGAACATAAACATTGATGACGCGATCGCTAAGGCAGCAGTTGCACAAGTTGCAGCAGCACCAGCAGCAGGTAGCGCACCAGCAGCAGAAGAACACAAAGAAGAAGACAACAAGAAAACAGAAGAAGAAGCAGCTGCCGGACTTGGAGCTCTATTCGGATAAATATTTCACTGATTGGGGATTTTTTATACCCAATCTTCTATTTTTTATCTTTTTGATTAAACTAATATTGTCCAACAAATAGAGTTATTTTTGCTTGTTTTTTTCGTCAAATGTTAAAGATTTAACACAAAAAACTTATTCACTTTGAATAATTCCTACTTAGTTTATTAATAAAAAAAAACAAGTAATGTAATAGTAGCTGGTCGAAGGTATTGGCTGCTAAAAGGGTAATTGTCGAGAAAAAGACGTGCCCACCGACGAGAAAGGTTCCCATTCAAACGGATGTTGGATAATTATTTTAGCGTTCTTTTTCTCGCTACCCTTTCACTAATTAAAAAAACTTTCTAATTAAAAAAATTTCTAAGTTATATGAACAAGTATTCGTATTTTTTAGTATTGTTATTAGTTACTTTTAGTACTAGTTCTTTTTCACTTAATATTTAAAAAAAATTATCCTGAAAAGTATTATAAATGCCTTTTGATTTCTATTATGTTGTTAAACATGGCTAATTCAAATTATTCAAAAAATGTATTTTATCTAACTTTTGCAATATTTTTAATAATTTTATTTTCATCAACAGTTTTTGCTCTTACAAATTCAGGAAATGTAAAAATTTTTGCAGTAACAGAAAGTGAAGTCGGGATGGCTGCAGATTTATACTTGTACACAATTCCGGGTACTGGGGATGTTGCTTTTATTACCTCAAATTCTCTTGTGGGTAAAGACACTCAAACAACAGGAAATATTGCTCTTCAAATAGCAAGCAAAAAAACAGGGGTAAAAACAAGTGCGTACAATTTTATTTTTGACATAAGGGCAAATGCTTCGGAAGTTGATGGTCCTTCAGCAGGAGCAGCAATGACTCTTTTGGCATACTCTCTTCTTTCAGAAAAAGCTCTTTCAAATGAAATAGGACTAACCGGTACAATAAATAATGACGGATCAATTGGGGTTGTTGGGGGAGTATACCCAAAAGCAAAAACAGCAAGTGAAATCGGAATAAAATTATTAATGATTCCAAGAGGAGAAGCAAATCAAGTAATTAAAGAAGATGGAAAAGTAAAATCAATAAATCTTTTATCCTACGCTCCAGAAAAACTTGGATTAAAAGTAGTAGAAGTAACAACAATAGATGATGTAATAAAATATGCTTATTCAGATATTTCTCAAATAAAAGTTGATACAAACATTACTCAATTTAGTTTTGTTCCAGAAGCAACAACTTACCCAAAAAGTCTTGAAGCGATGAAAGAAATTTCAAAGGAATATATAAGAAGAGCAAAAAATTCTATTGATAATGCAAAAAAAGAACTTGAAACAACAACTCTTGAAGATGCAGTAAGAAGCGCATTTTACCCTCAATTAGGGGTTGCTGAGAGAAATATTGAAATGTCAAAAATATTCTTGGATCAAAACTATTTGTACTCCGCAGCAAATTATTCTTTTAACGCAAGAGTTCTTGCAGGAACAATTGAAGAAATAGCAAAATCACCAACTTTGTTGAATAAAGATTCAAAAATAATTGAATCAAAAATATACTCTCTAAGACAAGAAATTAATTTAGTAAAACAACAAACTGATTTTATTCCTCTTGGAAGAGTAGAGTGGATAATTGGAGCACAACAACGCCTAGCTTACTCAGAAAATGCATTAAATAAGATTATTTCATCCAGGGACAATATTGATTGGAGTGAAGTTAATGATGCTGATATTCAAGCAATGCTTTTTGACCAAGTGTATGATTATGTTTCAGCTAAAGCATGGATGGAAGTAGCGGGAGATTTTTTAAAAGAAGGTAAAAAAGCAAAAACAAAAAAACAATCCACCTACACTACTGAGTTCACATTAATGGTAAAAAATAAACTTGATAATATTCAACAAAAGTTAGAGGATTCAAATGCACCAATTGACGTTTTAGATGAAGCACTAAGAAGATATAACTCGGCTAAAATCTCTTTTGACAATAATTTTATCTTTGCAGCATTATACGATTCATACTTTGCTGAGTCCTTTATTGACGCAGAAATTGAAAGAAAAAATCTTACTGAAAATGAACTTGAAGAAAGAATAGATCTAATTCATCAAAGGTCAGACTCTATTGATTCAATATGGGCAAATATGTTTTTGAATCACTCAAAATTTTTCCTTGAAAACTCTAAATTTGAAGAATCAATAAATCGTCCTTCAGGAAAAACAGCAACACTAAAAACTGCTCATGATTTAGCTTATCTTTCTACAAATTTAGAAACTGCTTTCGCCACAGTAGATTCATATATAATGTCAACAAATATGCCTGAGTATGTATTTAACGAACCAATAGTGAAAATTACTTACAACCAGATAGGTTCAATTTCAGTATACCTTTATGCACTTGCTTTCTTGTTAATTCTTCTTTTAGTTGTGTTAATATTTGCTGGCCTACATTCAACAAGGCAACAAAGAATTCCTGCTTTTGAAAGAAACTCAAGAGTAGAAAAAGTAAACTCTTTGCTTAATCGTTTAGATAAAGCACTAACAAAGAGAAAGATTTCTGACGCTGAATACTTTTTTATGAAAAAGAAATACGAAGATGAATACAAATCACTTTCTGATATAAAATCAGCAAGATCAAGAATAAATTTAACTCTTGAAGAATCTAGGGCAAAATTAAGAGCGCTTGAGAATGGGTTAAGTGATTTAGAAAGACATTACAAATCAGGGTTAATTATTCCTGAAGATTATGAAAGACAATCTCTTGAAGTAAAAAATGAGATAGGCGAGATAAGACTTGCTATTAGAGCATACCAGCAAGAGTTAAGATTTTCACGCGAACAACAAGCAAAAATTGAATCAAGTAAGCCACGCAAAAGTTTGTTTGATATAATTTTTAACAGAGAACCAATTAAAGGTACGGAAGAGCTTGCTGTAGTGGAACAAAAACAAGAGAAAAAAGAAAAAGCTAAACGAAGAAAAATAATTGGAAAAAAAGGAAAATGGTCAGCTTAACTATTAATATTGCTTTTATTTATTACTGTTCAGTGTTTTTAAGTTTTAATCCAATAACAGAACTTCCATCATTTGCTCTTGCAACTCCAATTATCTGGTCCGCTTTCTTTGTAATAGTATCATTATGGGTTACTGAAATAAATTGGCTCTTTTGGGCTATTATTTCGATAAGATTTCCCATTTTTGATGAATTTTCCTTATCTAATGCAGCATCTGCTTCATCAAATGCATAGAATGGAGCAGGACTGTATAATTGTATAGCGAACATAAACGCAAGGGCAGTTAGGGTTTTTTCTCCCCCACTCATAGAATCAATGTTTTGTAATTTTCCAAGCTTATATTTTGCTTCAATAAGAAGACCACTTTCAAGAGGTTTTTCTTGATTCTCAAAAGTCAAATTTCCTTCTCCGTTAAAGAATTTGAAGAACATATCTTTGAAGTTCTTGTTAACTTCATTAAAACAATCCATGAAAACAGCTGTTCTTTTTACTTCAATCTTATCAATCATATCAAGCACCGCAAGTCTTTCTTCACTTAATTTTGTGGCTTTTTGCTGTATTTCTTCTACTTCTTTTTTTAGCTCAGTAAAATTATCCATTGCTTTAAGATTAACCGCTCCAATATCGAGTAATTTCTTTTCAACAACCTCAAGTCTTTCTTTAAGCGAATCAACTGTTTTTTCAGCAATTTGTTCCACCCCAAGATAATTCTTTTGTTCTTCTTTAAGGTCAATTTGTCTTACTTCAATCTTACTCTTTTCAATATTAAATTCATTAATTCTTAGTTCAAATTTTCTTGCTTTACTTGCTTCAATCATTATTTCTTTTTCTTCTCTTTCAATATTCCTATCTAGTTTTTCTTTTTCATTCAAAAGAGCAGTGCTTTTCTTTTTAGCTTCTTTAAGTTCAGCATCTTTAATATCAACTTCTTTTTGTAACTCTTCAATCTTAACTCTAATTTCTTCTACTTCTTTTTTTGCATGTTCTGAATTCTTACCAAACTCTTTGTTTTCTTTAAGTATAGAGTCTTCTTTTGCAAGAGCTTTGTTTAATTCATTCTCAATATTTGATACTTTTGATTCAGCAAGGGATTTTTTTCCAAGTTCAGTTTCTATTGCTTTAGTTACTGCAGAAAAGTCTTCAAATATATTTTGGGATCTAAAAGCATGTAATTTTTCTTTAGAACTTTCTTTCTCATTAAATAATATTTGCTTTTTTTCTTCATTTTCCTTCTTTTCAGTACTCAACTTTTCAATATTTTGTTGTTCAATAAGTGTTTGGAGTTCTTTAATTGATTTTGTTAGTTGATTTTTCTTTTCTTCAAGCTCGTCAAAAACACTACACTCAACTAATAATCTTGAAGATTCCACAATATTCTTTTTTGTATTTGTGATATTTTCCCTTATTTTTGATATTTCTTCTTCAATTAATTTTTCTTTATTTTTCATCTCTTCAATGTGTTTGTTTTTATGAGAAATAATATCTTCTTTTTTGTCATGATTAATACTTGTATCACACACCGGACATTTTGACTCCGCCCTTCCAAGATTATTAATAGCATTAATTTCTTCTTCTCTAATTGCTGCGTTTTTGTTTTTTTGTTCAAGTTTTTCCTCAAGTTGTTTTTCAAAAAGAAGTAGTTCTTTTTCTAGATCCTTTCCTTGAGTAATTGTCTTTACTTTTTCCTGTTTTTCTTTTATATTAGAAATATTTTGTTCTACTTTCTCAAGCTCAAGGGTTAGTTCATTTTTTCTTTTTTCGTTAGATTCTTTATCTCTTGATATGTTTCTTATACTTGATTCAATATCATTAAGGATCTTGTTTATGTTATCAAGAGCTTTTGTTTTTTCTTCATAATCCTCTTCATATTTCTTCATTTCTGTGTTTTTTTCTTTAACTATTTTTTCAAGAGAATTTTTTTTATCTAAAAGTTGCTTGATATTTCCTTCAATTATTTTTATTTCAGCTTCAGATTCAATTATTCTATTCTTTAATTCATTTTTTTCTTTCTCAAACTGTTCAAGAGTGTTCTTGTTATTCTCGTTCTTTTTTTCTCCTCTATTAATAATGTCTTGTTGTAGGGATAATTTTTCTTTTTCAAGCAGCAATTTGGCTTTCTTTTCTTCATAAGCTCTTCCTATTGTAATATAGAGTGATTCTGAATCTTTCATTATTTGTCTATTCATTTCATTAGCTTTTTCTTTTTGTTCGCTTAATCCATTTCTTAATGTAATTACTTTTTCATCACAAAGCGCTTTTTGTTTATCAAGTTCTATTATTTCACTTTGTACTTCATTCATTCGCTTTTCAATATTGTAAAGTTCTTTTCCTATTACTGTTGCTTTAATTCTTTTCTTTTCCTTTTCAAGTTCATCATATTCTTTAGCAGCCTTCATTTCATCTTCAAGCTCTAAAAGGAAAGCATTTCTTTCATTCATTATTATTGTGGCTTCTTTAATTCTAAGATCTACTTTGTCAAGTTCTTTTATTGCTTCTTCTTTTTTAGCATCAAACTCGCTTAATCCCGCAATATTATCAATAATTATTCTTCTTTCAAGCCCAGACATTTCAATAATTTTTGTTATATCTCCTTGTGTTACAATATTGTGTCCACTAACATCAATACCAAGTTCTAAGAGGAGAGAATTTATTTCATTAAGAGTAGTTCTTTTTCCATCAAGTCGATAAATACTTTTTCCTTGTTTATCAACCATTCTACTTACTTCATAATCTCTATTATCATGTTTGATTGAAAGATCAACTTTAGCATATCCTTCTTTGCAACCACTATTTACAAGATCAGTTAATTTAGAAGCTCTAAGAGTTTTAAGTGAAGTAATTCCTAGCACAAAAAGAAGCGCATCAAGCACATTACTTTTTCCTGAACCATTACTTCCTACAATCGCGGTAAATCCTTTACTTATTGGAATCTCAGCTTTTTTAAAAGATTTAAAATTTTTTAGCACTAATTTTGTTAATTTTGTCATCTAATTCGCCTGCTTATTAATTTCTAATTATAATAGTAGTAAGAAACTGCAAGGCCGAAGAAAGTTGTTGCTATAACATCTCCTATCGAGAATATAATTAACTCATATTCTTCACCCAACATTAGGGATGCATTTTGTGTAATAAATGCAACAATATAAACCACAATTGCAATTGCTAAAAGGTATACAAAAGTAGTCCAATATTTGTTGTCAGTAAATTTCCAACTTTTTTGTATCGCTTTCTTTAAATTATCCTTAATAAGCGCAGGAATAATAAATAATGTTTTTACTGCAATTAATAGTCCTAATATTGTTATCACAAGGGGGAATACTATAAGTAAAAGTATTGCTCCTATTTGTGGGATAAGATCAGCTATAAAATTAAATATTGACCCCAGCAAGAAGAATGAAACAATTCCTAAAAATATTGCTATAAAAATGAAAAAAGCTAATGCTAGTGCTTTTTTCCAATCAAGTACAGAATCATTAATTGCATCAATAATTCCGTCCCCTTTTGCAATTCTTGCAAGAGCCATTAATGCTATTGAACTAATTACTAGATTAAGCGCACCAATTCCTAAAAGAAGGAGTATTTCTACAGGGTACTGGGTAAGTACAATAAATAAAAGATTTGATTCTGAATAAGTTTCATAATATAATATAAAATCAATAAGTGGTCTTTCAATTATGCTCGTTATTATACTCCCACTAAAGTTATTAAAAATAACAACAAGAATCACAGGAATTAAAGTAAAAGGGTTGAATAGTATTTTTGTTAGAGTTTGTTTTAAAGAGCTTACAATCATTTCCAACACCAAAACTGCAAATATTAGGTAAATCTTCTTTATAAAGATATCTTGAATATTCTTGTTTATTTTGACAATTTGATGCATTTTGTTTTTATGCTTAAAAAGTAGCTTTTAAAAGCTTTGCAATAACTATTTTTTTATTAATACTGGTGAGAGAAAATGGAATTTCCTAAAGAAAAGAGATTGTATTGTAGAAAGTGTAAAAAACACACTAAACAAAAGTTAAAAGAATTCAAATCCGGTAAGGGAAGAACTCTTGCTATGGGTAACTTAAGACATGATAAAAACACTAACCATGGTTACATGGGTAGATACAAATATGTTGTTCTTGTAAAAAAACAGAATAAGAAACCTGTTTTCGTTGCTGAATGTACTGAATGTAAAGCCAAGATACCTTATTCTCTTGGAAAAAGAATGAAAAAAGTAACACAACAGTGATGTTGTTTTTTTTATTTTCCTTTTTTTTTATTTTTCTCTTTTTTTCTTTGATTTATTTTATCTGATTGTTTTTACTTGATTATTTTCTAATTTTGTTCTCATTTTCTTTTTAGGACACATTTTTAATTTCTTTTAACTAATTTATTTCATGACTCTTAAGAACTCTGTTCTTTTAATGATTAAACAATCACCAGGAATTGTGTATAATGATTTGCTTTCAAGAATTTCTTCTCGTTACAAAAATCCTTCCTCAGCAAACTCTGCTCTTAGTCGAATAATTAAGGACATGGTTTCTTTTGGGTTAGTCAAAAAAGATTCTTCAAAATTATTTGCTACAGATAAAGGATCAGCATCAGTTACTCTTGAAATGAAAGATAAACTAATAATGCGTTTAAATGAAGAAATGAAAAAACCTTTTCCAAATCCGCAAGATATTGTTCAACTTCTTGTAGTATTGTATCAAAGAAGTTCCCAAAATCAAGAACTTCTTAATACTGCAAAACAAAATTCTACTTTTACAATAAAAGATATTGGTGAGTATAGAAAAAAACTTTTTGAAAGAAGAAGATTTTTGAAAAAGATGAGTATTCTTCTTAAGCAACAGGAAGAAAAGTTAAGGGAAATTGATTTTAATGATGCTTGTGAACTTGTTTTTGATCAAAATTTTGCTTCAAAAGCTTCTTTTTTTTGTGGTAATGAAAAAATGATTCTTGAAACTCATGATGAAGAATTGTTGATAAAAATTCCCCCTCATTGGAGAAAACAAAATACAATTACTGTTGATAAAGAATCTACTCTCTTACTTCTCCAACTTGTCCTCTCAATTCCTTCAGTAAAAGCAACACTTTTCCTTCCAGGGGTAAAATGTATAATTTATAGTGGAAAAGTATTATGTTTGGGGTCACATAAATCGATAAATTCTTTGATTGAAACAAAAACACCTGATTTAGCAACTTTAAATCCTTCAAAAATAAATCAAAATGAAATCTTTTCAAAGAATAATTAATTAAATTATTTTTGTTTTTTATTAATAGTGTGTTTTTTTAATTATTTTTTTAATATTGTTTTACTTTTTAGTATTTCATTTGTTTTCCATTTATTGCATCAATAATGATTGTTCTTTCTTCTCCTGTTTTTTTCTTTAATACTCCTTCCCATACTGGTAAGAATAAGTGTCTTATTTCTTTTACTGTAATATTTCCCCACAGTTTCTTTAATAGCTCTGGTACTTCTCTTTCTTGTAATGCTGGGGGAACTACTGATATTCCTTCTACTTCTGTGATTGGTCTTTTTCCAATACTTGGAAGGATTGCATGAAGAGGACTTGGGGGGAGATCAGGTTTTGTTGTTAATTGGAATACTGTTTCTTCACCTATCTTAAAAGTGCTAACAATTTTTTTCTTTATTAGTTCATCAAGTATTCTTTTTGCATTTCCTTCTTCCATATTCATTCTTTTTGCAATATCTTTAAGTGTTCTTTTTTGGATTAATAAGCCAAATGCGGTAGCTTCTGATTCACTAAGTTTATTTATTATTTCAAGTCCTTTACTTTCCACAATTTTTCCGTTAGCATCGTGTATGAATTCATTTGTTATTGCATCAATGTATGCTTCTCCAATATGGTAAGCATCTTTTTGAGTAAAGTAATTATATTTTACTTTATAAATAAGTCCATATTTTTGTGACAATCTATCAAGGATTTCTTCTTCTCCAAGTAGGCCCAAAACTTTTTTCAATCTATAATTTGCTAGTAATTTTCTTGCTTCATTTTCTTCAATTTTACTTTGAAGAGCAATAAGATCAATTCCTCCTTCGAACTCACTTTCATCCTCAAGAGGTGTCCTAGTTTTTGGTGTTTTATTCATTGGTGTTTCTTGATCTTCTTCTTCAAGTTCAATTTCATTTTGTTCTTCCTCTTCTTCTTTAACTCCAGGCGCCCATAAATAATTTTCTTCTGCTCGTATTTTTTTCTTTTCAAGCATTTCAATAATTGTTTTTAGTTGTACATTTTTCTTGTAAGTTCCATTTAGTGTTTCTAGTGTTTGTTCTAGTGTTTCTATAGCAATTTTTGGATCTTTTGATAATTGTCTCATAGTAATATTTACTGCCAAGTTTTCTACTTGATCTTGTGGTAGTTCTTGTTTGTTTTCAGTAGTTTCAGCATCTCTTCCTTCGTGCTGTGACATTCTTGGTCTTATGCTCATAACAAAAGCTCTACTTGTAGTTTCTTGTCTATCTCCAGTTAGGGCAATTCCTACCGGCATTGTTTTGATAAAATTAGGTTTTTTGTATTGGTAAGGAATTATTGCAGGAGTTCTTTTGTAAATAGCTTTAATATCATCATCAAAAACAAGTTTGTGAGCCATGATTACATCAAGCTGACTTAGTACTCTACTATCAATTGCACTTGGTTGTTGTGTTGCAAATACTAAAGAACAACCTGGTCTTCTTCCTTGTTTTACATATTCAACAAGAGCACTACTTGCGGGAGTTTTTTGATTTCCTCCTGGGATTAGTGTATGTGCTTCATCAATAAATAACCATGTTGGGGGAACATTTAGTTCTACTAGGTCTTCCAGTTCATTTTCTGCAAACTTTCCAGCTGCTTCTCTTCTTGTACTTAATTTTCTTGCAGAAAGTAATCTTCTTGCAAAAATTCCAATAACAAGAGCACTTACATTATCTTCTAAAAAACTAGTATCCAGTATTGTCATTTGTCCTGCTTTACTTAATTGACTAAGGGGAGTTCCTTTTTCATCAAAAATTCCCCAATGTTTTGCTGCATCAAATCTACTAATTAGGGCTCTAATAGAATCTGATTTGTATCCTTTATCTCTATCATTTAGTTCCGAATCAAATTCAAAGCATTTAATTAAATCTTCCAGACTGAAAGTATTTTCTTTTCCGCGTACTGGTTTTCCTTCAATAGTAACGTAACCTGATTTTGCTTTTGCGATACCTTTCTCCATTAATAATCCTGTTGGAGAAAATCTATCAATTCCAAAAGTTAAGCACCAATCTTCAGCAGTTAGTAGGGCTGGTTGGATTGAGAATACTGCATCAAAAGTACTTTTTGGAGCGCTTTCTTTCATTCCTACTGGGATGAAAACTTTTATGTTATCAAGCCCTCTTGGCATCATTCCCCAATTAGTTAAAATTTCAAGTTCTTTTTCTTCTTTATTTGGGTGTTTCATTGACCAAAATACTCCAATAGGATCAACAACAACAATTCCTACATTTTTATTTTTTAGAGCCATTTCTTCAGCTATTACTCCAAGAACGTAAGACTTTCCACTTCCTCTAGCTCCGCATACAAAAACAACGTGTGGATTAAGTCCGTCAAGATAAACATCAGTTTCTGGTAATTCTTTTTCTTTAACTCTTCCTACAAAAAGTCCTGCTTCTTCTCCATATTTTCCAAGAACGCTTTTCTTTCTACCAATATAAGCATGACCATTTTGGCTCATTAAAAATTCTAATCTTGGTTTTACAATACTTGGGTCAGTTGATTCTTCAGTAGTATCAGAATTTTCATTATCACTTTCAGCTTCTTTTTGTAAATTAATAATATCCGTATCAATTTGTTTTATTGTATCCTCATCAATAGTTCCTTCTTCTCGCAATAATGATTCCGCCATCTCGTCATGTTCTCCTTTAGTTTCTTCTTTTTTTGGTTCGTCTTTTGCGGCTTTCATTGCTTTATTTTTTATTATAGTTTTTATAATATTTTTTTCAATAGGGTTACTTATTCCAATATCTTCTTCCTCGGTTTCTTCATCCATTGTTACTTTTAGATTTAATTTTCCCGAAAGATTCTTTTTTTGAGAAGACTCATTTTCTTTTCCATTAGCATTTAGTGATTTTTCTAGTCCTTTTTTTATCACTTCATCAAAATCAGAATTACTTTTTGGAATAGAGCCATCATCTTGAGAAGTTAGAGTATCTTCCATTGTTTGAAAATTATCTTCTTTTTTATCCTCATCTTTTGGAACATATCTGTTTGGAGTACTTTTTGCTTTTTTGTTTTCTTTTTCTTCTTTAACATCTTCGTCTTCTTCTTCATTAATTTCTTTTGCTTTCTTTTTCATTTCTTCTTCATCTTCCACTTCTCCAAATAATTCAGGTTCAGTTGATCCTTCTTCTCCTTCAATTTCTTCATCATCGTCCTCTTTATCTTCTTTATCATCATTTTGTGTTTTTTTATTATTTTCATTTTTTGTTTCCATCTTGTCTTTTGCTTTTTTTAGTTCTTCAGCGTGAGCTTTTAGTTTTTCTTTTGCTGCTTTTTTTTCATTATCTTCTCCAAAGACTTCATCAAATAAGTCATTTCCGCCAGCATCAATACTTCTTTCGACAGCATCGCCATAAATAGATTCTTCAGCCATTTTTTTCTCACGTAATAGTTCTCTAAATAGAAGCAGTTTTAGGTATAAAAACCTTTATTGTGTCTCGGGCTTGTGCGAAAAGTATCTTGTGTGGGCTTTTGTGCGAAAAGGTTAGTTTGTTCAAAAGAAACGTTTTTATTGGTGTTTAGCATTAAAATGATTTGAAGTGGAATTAGATGAAATGTTTAACAATAATGGTTCTTATTGCAGTTGTTTTTTTTCTTCTGTTGTTTGGTTGTACTCAAGTTTCAATTGAAGAAATGAAGGTTTGTGAAGTAGATGAAGATTGTGTTCAAGTTGGTTGTGAATGTCAAGGCTTGGGAGATGTTATAAATAAAAAATATATTTCAATTTGGGTAGCTCAAAATAATCCTAATGGAATATTAGATTGTCCAACAGTTGTTTGTCCACCTTCAAAAATTTCTTGTGAAGAAAACAATTGTGTTTCTAAAACAAATATTGAAAATATGGATTATAATAAAATAGAGGCACAAAGAGTTTTAGAAATTATCAACTCTCTTAAATGGGTTGGTTTAGGCAAATATATGCCAGGAGAAGAAGATGTTTCTAATGATATTTTTGTAAATGGAAACATAAAAATTGATGTGAATGATATTAATCATCCCTGTATTGATTATCAATGTCGTTTTGCAGGATTTGAAATAAATTTGCCCACAAGTTATGTTGGAAATGAAGAATATGTTTCAATAGACTCTAATAATTCACTAATTGTAAAAAATGCAACAATAAGGTTTTCAAAAATCATTTATGACACTCACCCCGGACCAAGCAATTTTACTTATATTATACGTGTTTACCCTTCAAGTAATACTTATTGTCAAAATTATTTATGTGAGAAAAATAATGTTTGTTATTCAACTTATTATGAACAGTGTATGGCGTGTGGATCAATGAATCAAGAAAGTTGTGTTTGTAGTAATGAGGATGGAAATTTGCCTAATTTAACAGAATGTACTTTGTGGGGTTCGGGAGATTTATTAATTGGAGGATATTGTATAAAAGGAAGTTGTGATTATTCTAACTGTATATTGGATTGTAATTCAATTGCAGGGAGCAATAAAAAATGTTATGAAGTTGCACAAAAGGATTATTGTAAAGAATTATTTTATGGCACAGAGATAACTCAAAATGATATTTACAAAATTACTAAATGTAGAAATGGGAAATTTTGTGAAAGAAATAATATTTGCTATGAAAATGAAATCGATTATGAGTTATTTTGCGAACAAGTTTATAAAAAAGAGCAATGTAATGACTCTGGTTTATGTGTTCCTTCTTGTTTTGAAGAAGTAATACAAAAACCTCAACACTCGGGTTCTGAAGCAATAATAACTACAGGAAAATGCTACGGGTTAAATGCTTATGAGAAAAATCATTTGGATTCATGTTATAACATCCTTGATTACTATGATTATGAAGTTGATTATGGCAACCAAGATCCTTATAAAAATCTAATAATTGATTTAAAAGATTCATTTGCTAATTATTGTGTTTTTTATGGTTCACAATATTTAAATGATGAAAGTCTGTGTGAGCAAATTGAAGATGCTGATGGTAAAAGAGAGTGCTATGTTGGATTAGCATTTAGAAACTCAGATTTTAGTTATTGTGAAAAAGCAATTATTCCTGAGTCAGAAAATCCTGTAGCTCAAAATGCACATGATCGTTGTATTGACAATGTTGTGTATTTGAAAATAGAGGAAGGAACTTACAACATTAATATGTGTGAACAATACATAGAAGAATATAATCGAGATTATTGTATTAGAAATAATCCGACTGCAGTAGAGGATTGTGATAAATTACAAAGTGAATCGTCAAAAGGCTTTTGTATTAAAAATGTGGGAAAAAGAATAGGAAACAAATCATATTGTAAATTGCTGTCAGATGGTTTATTTAGGCTGGAGTGTGGTTAAAGATGAGAAAGAAATTTTCTATTGTTCTTTTTTGTTATTTTGTCTTGGTTTTATTGTTTGGGTGTGTTGAACCACCGATGCCTTTTACTGAAGAAGAACTACTTTTTTGTGAGCAGGATTCTGATTGTACTTTGACAGCAATTGGAAATGATGATGAGAGTTATTGTGAGATTTGTTGTGAGACCTATCCTGTAAGTGTTTCTGGAGAAAATTATTTAGAAGATTATTATGCTAAAAATTGTCCAAATGGTTCGCGAATAATGTGTGATTGTGCTTATGAACAACGACCAACTCCAAAATGTATTAAAAATAAGTGCATAATTGAATGGAATGAACTTAATCCAACATTTGATGAAGATGGTGTTGAGTATGAAATTGATAGTGCAACAGATTTTCGATTAATTGCAGAAATAAATCTTGACATAAATAAATTTAAATTTAATAAAATCGATGACAATGGAGAAGAGTTATTTTCAGTTGAATATGCGGAATCCAATATTTGTACTTCGCGAATTGGTTATGATAATTTTCCAGCAATACCAAATTTTTATTGTGAACTTAAAGCAAATGTAATTGAAGAAAAACTGGATATTAAGTTATACTTTGAAGAAAAGGAATATCTTGGCAAATATGACTTGGCTGTATTAAATAGTTGCCCAAATTGTGTTGGTTGTGAATGTGACACCCATGACAAATACGTTGGAAAAAATATTAATTATGATTCACGAAGCGATTTTGGAAAAACTTCTTTTTCACAAGGCGAAATATCTTATGCTTTTATGCCGTTTGAATATATCCCCGGAACAAAAGAGTTATTTGTATATAAAAAAATAAATGTTTATATCTCCGGAGATGTATCATCAGGAACTGTAATTGAGAAACTTAGTTTTGATGATAGCGGCATTAAAAAGAAAGGCGAGATTTTGACTGCTTCAGCAAAATTAATGAATAAATCGGGAAAATATGAATATGTTTGTCTGAATGTTGAAGACTCAAATAAATTTAGTGGACGCGGGACTTTAATTGAATCAAAGTGTGCTACAATTAATTCTGGGGAGTCAAAGAATTTTGATGTTAATTTTACAATCCCTCTTGAAAAATCAGATTTTTTTGATTATCTGAATTATTATGATTACTCAAATTATATTACTCTTTCGGTTTTAGTTGATAAAAATGAAATTTACAAACATGGTTTTCACACAACTACTCGACCAATGGAAATAATTATTGTTGATTACAATGCCCCAAAAGAGGTTTCTCCAGATTCTATGGAAGAAAAATTTGTTTTTACTATAAAAAATGGAGAAAATAATAGAAAAACAGTGTTTCTTAATACTATAATTTATAATGGGGGCTCAGGAATGAGCCTTGTTAAAGATTTATTACAAAATTCATTTGAGATTGGGTCAGGAGAAACAATTGTTTTTGAGGATAAATGGAATCCAAAAATATTTTATGGGGCTAATCCCGATGCATTAAAACCCGGACAACACATTGCACAAACCACAATTGATGTTGAAGGGTATATCCAAACAATAACTAATTATTTTAATGTTGTTTTTGATGTTGATATAGGCAGTGATAAATAATGAAAAAATCAATTTTATTAAGCCCAATTTTAATTTGTGTAGTTTGTTTTGTTTCACTATTTGGTTGCACGAGTACTGGCCCAGTTTTGCCAAATGATAATAACACTATTCTTGACAATAATTACTCATATAAGTTTGAAGTTCGCGAGTGGGGGGTAATGGTGGGGTGTTCTGATTCAAGTGAGTTTGTATTAACTTCACGGCCTGAGCAAGTTATGCTTGCAAAACTCCCCATAATTTATATTGATTCAAACAATGTTGAAGAATTTGGACTTGAAGTAAATTTTTTAAACAATAAACCGACGATGACCTATCCTCAAGCTTCAGTACTTGGAGCAAATTTTATTTCATGGAACGGAATAAAAATAAAAAATTGTGATGAAAGAGAAGGGTCTCGGGTTAGTGGAGGTGTCTTAGGAAAAGGCTTTGAAGAACCAAGATCTATTGAAGAAATGCTTCCTGAATTAAATAACGTTGATTCGGATTGTTTGGGTGTTGATGGGCTAGAAACAAGGTTTTTGTTTTATGAAGGAGAAGTAGAATTTGAACAAAAAATTGATTTTACTTATGACAAAAACAATTCACTTTTGAGAGTAAAAAACAATAATTCTTATCCAGTTTATGAATTATCTTTTTCAAATGGAGTAAAGAGGGGGTATGTTGGAGATTTAAGTCCTGGAGAGGAAGAAATTGTTGAAGTATCTCAAGCACAACAGTATCATTTGTTTGATTTGTCATCAAAAATGAAAAATTTGGGTTTTAGTCAGTTAGAAGCGGATTCTTTTAGCAACATTTGGAATTATTCTTTCTTTAATTCGAATGATGCGGGCAGGCTTTTTTATTTGCTTCCAGAAAGCGAGGTTGAAAAAGTAACTAAACTAAATTTTAGAGGGGTTGTTCCAACAAAAGTAACTCGAGCATTGTGGGTTTTGAATAATGTTGAGTGCCCAAAAAACTGTGCAGAAGTTAAGTTTTCTAATAAAGTACTTGATGTAAACCAGTTGGGGCTATCATTTAGTGAAATAAAAGAAGTCCTTGAGGACTCTACTTTGAAAGAAGAAAATTTTGAAGTTATTTATTCTAGTGGAGAAAAATCCCGTATATTCGACTTAAATAGTCTTTACACACACGCGCTTATGCTTGATAAATCAAACATTTTGGATCACTTATTTTTGAGTATTTATTCATTTAATACAGAAAATGCTGCAGAACAATTTTATTACTCATACTCTTCAGAAAAGAGTCAAACTGTTTTTGATTATTCCGATTTTATTTCAAACTCATTAAACCTTGGAGATGAAAGTATTATTTATTCATATTCTGATTTGGCGGGAGATGAAATAATTTTTGATTCATTATACCACAAAAAAGCATACGTTAGAGAAGAAAGCATCGTTCTTGTCCTTGAACTCGAAAAAAGAGATTCTGCATTATACAGTGACGAAAAAATCGGGGCGTTGTTAGACAAGATTATAAAAAATATTTAATCAATGAAATGAATTTAATAAATAACATTTAATTAAAAAAATTAATTTTCAACCCTGATTTTTGACTATGCACTATTACAAAAAAAGTTTTTTATTATTACTTTAGATTGAAATTATAAGGCTGGTGAAGAGTGGAAAAAAACCAATTCTTTCAGTTTTGAGAGGGCTTTTGGCATTTTTTGTTATATTCTTGTTTGTCCTTCTGTTTCTGGTGTTGGTTCGAGTAGTAGCCAGAGTGCTTCTTGGCTTGGTGCGTAGTATTTTGAGCGCCCTTCTTCTCTGGATAGTTTTACTGCGCCGACGTCTCTTAGTTTGGTTAGTGAGGTTGATACGTTTTGGGGTAGTATTTTGAAGTGGTCTGCTATTGCTTTGTTTGTTGTTTCTTTTTTTTCGAGTATTCTTTTGAGTATTTTTATTGTGTTGCTGTCTTCTCTTGAGAATTTGCTTAGGAACCTGTTTTGGGCGAATTTGTACAGAGTGCTTTTCAAAATGTTTTGGTTTATGCGTATTGGTCTTGTTGATGTTGTTTCGTTTACTGCGCATTCAAGTCCGCGCAGTATTCCTCTTAGGTTTCCTGCGTATAGTTCAAAAAGTATTTCTAGTGTTTCGTCTTCGAAAGGTGTTATTGGATTTACTTGTGGATTAACTTTTAGTAATTGGATTCTTTTTGATATTATTTGTTTTATTTCTGAAAAATCGAAAGGATTTAGTAGTATTGGTGTTTGAAATATGTCTTCTACTCTTGGCATTTGTTGGAATAGTTCGTATAATGTTTTATCACTGACAAAAATAAAGTGTGCGTTTTGTACTTGGAGAAAGTCTCTTATTCCGTTCATGATTCTTTTTAGCTGGTTTTCTCCTTTTTCTTGGATTAGTTCGAGGTTGTTGTAGTGGATTATTACTCCTTTAAATTTTTGTTTTGTTAGTTCGTCAATTATTTCTTGGAATAGCATTTTTATTGTTAGGGCGTTTAGTCTTGGGACTCCGAGTGCTTTGCTTTTTTCTGCGTTGATTCCTGTGCCGAATGCTTCAAATCCACCGCCAAAAGAGTATCCTCTTTCAGTTCCAAAAAGAACATTTAGTTTTTCCATTAGTTCTTTTGGCATTTTTTCTTTGATTGTTTTTGTTCGGTCAATCGCAGTATAGACGGCGCTGACAGTGTTAAACATAAAATCTTCAGGAGTCCAATTATATTGAACACCAAGTTCGCCTAAGGGAGTAAAGTATTTGTTTTGGATTGCTTCGTACTTTGCATAATTTGCAAAAGTGGTTTTTCCTATTCCTATGTCTCCGTAAACGAGTATTCTGCTTGTTTTGTTTGAGTAGATTATTCTTTTTATTTTTTCGACTTCTTTTTCTCTGCCAAAAAATGATTCTTTGATTGGCAAATCGTCTCCATAAACCGATAAAGGGTCTGTTGTGAATGGGTTTCCTTTTAGACCATACAGGTTCCAAACGTTGTATTTGTCTGAAGATTCATCCATATTATATTTCGCCCCCCAAAAACCACATTATAATAGCTTAATTACATTATAATGTTACTTGTTTATAAGCCTTTCGTTATAATTAGTAATGTATTAAACACATTATAATGTGTTGTTTAGATTAATGGTGTTTTGATGGTTGAAAATGAGGTTAAGCATTGTTTCCGTTGCGGTTCTGAAAAAATAGTAAGAAGAGGCAAAATGCTTAATGCAAAAAAGACTACTTGGAAACAGCGTTTTTTCTGCAAGAATTGTGGCTTTAAATTTGTAGAAAGAACACAGCATTTGTGTGATAACTATGCGCCTCCAGAATTTGTATATCAATCGAAAGAAACAGTGCCTGTTGATTGGGTAAATTATGATAAGGTGCAGTTGAATGAGAAGCAGATGCTTTTTGACACCCTTAATACTGTATTGGATTTGTTTTCTTTTGAGCAAATAGATAATAATGGAAGACCTTTATTCAATCCAAAAGATACTCTTTTTGGGATGATTGTTAAAATATACAACAAAAACTCTGCAAGAAGAACAATTTCTGATTTAAAATTGCTCCAGCAACTTGGTTACATTGAAAAAGTGCCGTCATTTTCCACATTAATGGCTCACTTCAATAGGGTTGATTTTAAACCAATTCTTGAAAAAATGATTGAACTTATTGCTCTCCCATTAAAGGAGGTTGAAAGTGATTTTGCAGCAGATTCAACAGGATTTTCTACTTCGCAATTTGGTCGTTGGTTTGATGAAAAGTGGGGTGAAGAAAAAGAAAAACGAATTTATAGAAAAGTTCATGTCATGACTGGCGTTTTAACAAATGTTGTTACTTCATGCATTATAACAAAACAAGAAGGCAAAGGCACTGGAGACACCACTCAATACATGCCTTTGCTTCACAAAACAATAATTAACTTTAAGGTCAAAGAAGTGTCTGCCGACATGGCTTATTCCTCAAGAGAAAATCTTGAAGAGACGGTTAAAGTGGGGGCATTGCCGTATATTCCTTTCAAATCAAACGTAACTGGTGGAAACAATGGTTTAGTCTGGAGAAAAATGTGGCTCTACGCCAAAGACAAGCCACAAGAATTCTTTGAACACTATCATAAACGCTCAAATGTAGAAACAACTTTTTTTATGATAAAACAAAAATTCAGTAGCTTCTTAATGACTCGAAACTACGACGCCAACGTAAACGAAATCCTCTGCAAAATAATAGCACACAACATTTGCTGCTTAATTTCAGCCTACTACGAATTAAACATAGAAAAGGCTTTCCAAACAAAAGCTCAAGAAACAACCAAAATTCAAATATTATTATGACTTTTCGCACAAGCCCTTGTGTCTCTTTATTTTTATTATTTATTTCTAATTTTGATTTTTATTCATACTCTTTTTTTATTGCAAATAATCCACTTGCTTTTTTGCTGTAAGATACTCCTCTAAAACCAACTTTGTCTAAATTTCGTTGTATTAGTTTCCAGAACTCGTTTCCTTTAGTTTTTCCTGGATTTGGGGAGTAGTGGTAAAACTTTCCTCCGTTCTTTAACACTCTCATTATTTCGTAGTAAAATTCTTGAGAGTAAAGTTCTTTAGCAAAAGTAGGGGTGGGTGGGTCGTGAATAATTCTATCAAAATATCCATTACTAAATTTTGCTAGACCTTCAAAAACACTTTCTTGGTGGAGAGTAATTTTTGGGTTAGTGAATAATTCATCAGAGTAAGGGTTGTATTTTGCGATTTCTAACACGTTAGGGTCTTTTTCAAAACAATCCACGCTTTGTGCTTTTTGTGCAGAAACAATTGAAGTGTAACCTAATCCAGCACAAGTATCAAGCACTCTTCCTTTTATGGGGCTAATAGTATTAACCATACTTTCTGCTGAATCTTTTGGAGTTAAAGTAATGAATCGATGCATTGGAACACTTGAAAGCATCAAAGTGGGCCAATTAAGAGTAGGTCTTAGTTTATAGTATAAATTAGTTTCATTTGAGAATAATTCAACAGCTAAAACTTTACCTTCAGTGATAGTATAAATTGTTTTGTCTTTGCATTTAGTTAATTGCTCAAGTTCAATATTACTTTCATTACTCTCGCTAGTAATAAGAAAACCATTATCTATAGGGTAAGCATTTTTTGTTTTTCCTAAATCCAAGGACACATTAATTCTTTCTCTTCCTTTAAGAGCTTCTTTTAGAATAAAATCAGCTTCTTTTTTAGTAAAAACAACCCGCATAACATCAACTTTGTTAATTAATTCATGCCTAAGCTAGTTTTTATTAATTGCTTTTAAAAAAAACCTCAAAATGTCCAAGTTAGTGCGGGAGTTATTTTGGGGTGAATAGATATTTAAACAGAATTTATTAGAAAGTAATTCATAGTGTTGGGAGAAATCCACTAAAAGTGAAAGCTTTTGTGGAGTAGAAACCTATTGGTTTCTATTAAATTGGGGAGACGAGTCATACCTCTTAGGAACGAAAGTTCCCAAATCTTTTGAATAGATTTGTGAAGGATCCCTGGCTCGTTTCTTTTCTTTTTGTAATACTTATCTATTATCTCCGTTTCCTTGTATTTTTCCGCGCTCAAGCCTGCTGTATAATTTGTCAATATTTGCTTGTGCTATATCTTCAAGAGTTAAGTCAAACCTTGTAGCTAA
>Ga0172371_10001938_pt1 | contig 32937 bp, 20 predicted proteins | sample Lak12m_FD_114543 | JGI IMG/M metagenome (GOLD analysis project Ga0172371, IMG submission 114543) | Freshwater microbial communities from Kabuno Bay, South-Kivu, Congo - kab_022012_12m | ecosystem: Environmental > Aquatic > Freshwater > Lake | place: Democratic Republic of the Congo: South-Kivu...
TCGGCTGGTGCGCTTTTAACGAGAACTTTGAGTCGGGCGAGCTCCAGCAGATGATCTGGAGAATTACAAAGGCCGTGGATCCCACGAGGCCGGCGCTTGAAGCCAGCGGCTGGACGCATACGCTGCCAGATCCTGAAGTGAGGGATGCGCACGATTATAGCGGCGAGCCTGAACGCCTGAAAAAGAAATGGCAGGATTACTTCGCCGCCCCGGCGGAAGGTCCGTATCCGCCGTCGCGTTATTACAACCCTTCATCTTCGCGTGCCGACCGCGGTGTTCCATTCATGATCAGCGAGATCGGCGGCATCGGCTGGGCTACCGAGGGCGGCTGGAGCTATGGAAACGGACCCAAAACCCTCGACGAGTTTTATACCCGCTACAAAGGTACAATCGATGCCATGCTTGATAATCCGAATCTGTTCGGTTTTTGCTACACACAGTTGACCGATATCGAACAGGAGCGTAACGGGCTGTATTTCTATGACCGCAGGCCGAAGTTTGATGCGAAGAAGCTTCATGAAATAACCGCGCGCCAGGCGGCTTATGAACGCGGCGAGCCGATGGCGCCACAGCCGCCTCCCGTAAAAGTCATCGACGCCAAGTGGAAAGTGCTGGTTGGCGCCCTGCCGGACGGTAAGTTCAGCACACCGTATAAATATATTACGGAGAAACCTGCCGAAGAATGGATTAAAGAAGGATTTGATGATAAAGACTGGAAAACAGGACTGGCGCCGTTTGGCGCGCATGGTGAAGCGCGAACGGAATGGAAGACGCCCGAAATATACTTCAGACAGACGTTCGAGTATGACGGCAGCGAATTGAAGAATGGTGCCGTTGTGATACGTCACAATGACGGCACAGAGGTTTATGTCAACGGGCAGAAGATTCTAGCAGTAAAGGGATCCAAGGGTTACTATTTGTGCCTTGTTACTGAAGAGCTGAAAAAAGCACTGAAGAAAGGCACAAACACGATCGCGATCCACTCACACGAGGGCGGTCGCGGTCAGTGGATTGACCTTGGAATCCTGGTGGAATGATAATTTAGCAAACAGGGAGAACTATGAAGACAAGCAGATACGTGGCTGGTTTGGCGGCAGTTATGGCAGTTCTGGTTACCGGAGCAATGAATTCGCCGGGTGAAATACCTCGTCCGGAGCATCCGCGGCCGGACCTGTTCCGTGAGAACTGGATGACACTCAACGGCGAATGGCAGTTCGAAATTGATAAGACGGCAGATGGGGAAACGCGCGGGCTGACATACGGCAAAGATCTCAATTCAAAGATAATCGTTCCTTTCTGCCCCGAGAGCAAGCTGTCGGGCCTCGGGCTGGGCAACACCGAGAAGCTGAAGGATGTCTGGTACCGCAGGACATTCGAAGTTCCGTCAGCCATGAAGGGCAAACGGGTGCGAATTCATTTCGGCGGAGTTGATTTCAAGGCCTGGGTTTACATCAACGGCCAGCTTGCCGGAACGCACATCGGTGAAAGCTCTGCTTTCAACTTTGACATAACCAGGTTCCTGAAGGATGGATCAAACGAAGTGGTTGAGAAGGTGCTGGACGATATGTGGTCGGGCCTGCAGCCCAGCGGCAAGCAGGCACGTGATCAGAGTAGAGGCTGTCACTATACGCGCACCACTGGCATCTGGCAGCCGGTCTGGATGGAAGCGGTCGGCTCGTCTTTTGTTGAAAGTATTTCTGTAATTCCTGATCCCGACAACTCGCGTGTACTGATCGACGCTAAGATCAACGGTCTGGACAAGGATCTTACGCTCAAGGCTGAGGCTTTTGCCGATGGCAAGCTGGTGGGATCGGACACGGTTGCAGGTCCCTGGCAGAGTTCCCTTGCGCTGGTCCTTAAAAAGAAGAAGCTCTGGGAGCCGGGTTCTCCGTTCCTTTATGACCTGAAGCTCACGCTGTACAGCGGGAAGGAAAAGATCGACGAAATGAAGAGCTATTTCGGTCTGCGCAAGATCACGATTGACGGGCGCAGGATCCTCATTAACGGGAAACCGGTTTTCCAGCGGCTGATCCTAGACCAGGGTTTTTATCCTGATGGTCTCTGGACAGCGCCGACGGACGAGGCTTTGAAGCACGACATTGAGTTGTGCATGGCTTGCGGTTATAACGGCGCACGCCTGCATCAGAAAGTCTTCGAACCTAGGTTCCTGTACTGGGCCGATAAGCTTGGATACATGGTCTGGGGCGAATCTCCAAACTGGGGGTTTGATTTCAAACCCGAAGGTTATTCAGGCTACATGAATGAATGGACCGAAATACTCCTGCGTGACAGGAACCATCCTTCAATTGTCGGCTGGTGCGCTTTTAACGAAACAAACAAGAAAGCTGCCGAGCTTCAGCAGATGATGTGGAACGTGACGAAGGCTGTCGATCCCACGCGGCCGGCGCTTGAAACAAGCGGGTGGGAGCACACGATTCCACACCCTGAAGTTCTTGATGCCCATGATTACGACGGCAATCCGGCAAGCCTGCGTGAACGCTGGATGGGAAATCTGCCTGTCACTCCAGAAAAGTATTCTACTCCAGCGCGTTACGGCAGTCTTAAAACAACACGGTCCGATCGCGGCGTTCCGTTCATGGTCAGTGAAATCGGCGGTATCGGCTGGGCGACCGAAGGGGGATGGGGATACGGCGCAGGACCGAAAACACTCAATGAGTTTTATATCCGCTACAAGGGGACGATCGACGCCATGCTGGATAATCCGCACCTGTTCGGGTTCTGCTACACGCAGTTGACCGACATAGAGCAGGAAAAGAACGGGCTGTACTACTATGATAGAAAGCCGAAGTTTGACGTGAAGAAACTTCACGAAATCACTTCGCGCAAGGCCGCTTATGAACTGGATCAGCCGGAAGCCGGCAAGCCTGCCGCAAAGCCGGTCGAACCAAAGTGGAAAGTCCTTGTTGGCGCCCTGCAGGACGGGCCCCTGAGCACGCCATACAGGTATGTCACGGAAAAGCCGGCTGGCGACTGGATCAAGGAAGGGTTTGAAGACAGTACATGGAAGACCGGCCTAGCGCCGTTCGGTCGCGAACAGAACCGCACAATCAAGACTGAATGGACAACCGGAGACATATACCTGAGAAAGACATTTGAATACGGCGGCGGTGATTTCAAGAAAGGCGCCATTGTCATATGTCATGACGAGGACACGGAGGTCTACGTCAACGGGCAGAAGATCTTTGGCGTTGGCGGGTTTATCAGTAACTACCAGCTGCACGATGTGACAGACCAGTTGAAGAAGGCTTTGAAGAAAGGCGCCAACACGATCGCGGTACATACCCGCCAGACAACAGGCGGCCAGTATATCGATCTGGCGCTTCTGGCGGAATGGTAAAAGGGAAAAAGTTCCGATTTCTGATGACTTGAATTGTTGCGTCATGCTCAAGCCGTCTGTTCATGGTCCGGGAGAAGATTTTGCAGTTGATTCTTTTCTGAGGGGTCGCGACGTAATAAGGTGCTGTTAAATTCAGACGTTTGGAAAGGAATGTTTCATATGAAAAAGCTGGTATTGATGGTCAGTCTATTGCTGGTGGGAGTTGCAGCACAGGCAAAGGTAAATCTGCCGCAGGTGATTTCGAGTCACATGGTTCTACAGCGCGAGACGTCCGTGTCGATATGGGGGACGGCCGACGCGAACGAAAAAGTGACCGTGAAATTCCGCGACCAGAAGAAGGAAACGAAGGCGGATGCGAACGGCAAATGGATGGTAAAGCTGGCGCCCCTGAAAGCAGGCGGACCGGATACATTGACGGTAAATGACATTACGCTTGAGGATGTTCTTGTAGGCGAAGTCTGGGTCGGCTCGGGCCAGTCAAACATGGATATGGGAGTCAACTCCTACGTTAAGGGTGACGAAGTTCTTGCCGGGCTGGCGGAGAAAACATATCCCAAGATCCGTCTGATACGCTGTGGCCGGACGAGCTGGGTGGAAGCTACGCCCCAGAACATACCGGCGTTTTCGGCATTGTTGTTTTCCTTTGGCGTGCCCCTGCAGAAAGAACTTGATGTTCCGGTTGGCCTGATGGTCGGTGCCGTTGGCGGGACGCCGTCGGGCCGCTGGTTAAGCGAAGAGATGTTTAAAGCCGACTCTGCATGCAAGGAAGCCGTTGCAAAGTACGCCGGGAAACCGTACGAGGAGGCAAAGAAGAGGTACCAGGAAAGTCTTGAGAAGTGGGAAAAAGCCTGTGCCGAAGCCAAACAGGCGAGACAAAAAGAACCCGGCGGCAAACCGCACCCCCCAGTTGAGCCGGGCGACTGCAAGGGCAAATTCGGATCTCTCTATGATGTTCACATCAAGCCTTTTATTCCTTTTGCAATCAAAGGCGTGTTGTGGGACCAGGGGGAAAGCGGTACGGCGGTTGATGGCGTTGACCAGTATGCGATGATGGGCGCGCTCATCCGTGGCTGGCGGAAGGCCTGGGGCCAGGACTTCCCTTTCATTCATGTCCAGAAACCCAGCGGCGGCGGCTGCGCATGGGACCCGCAGGACCCGGTTACCTGCAAGGCGGAAAAGTTTGAAGCGCTGCCTCCCCATGCGGCGCCGTCAGGTAACAACAAGTATTTCGAAAATCATATCCAGTTGAACCAGTATCCGAATACTTTCATGGCCATCGCAAGCGATCTTGGATCGGGGATCCATCCCAGCTGCAAGTCCGGCTATGGCGCTCGCGCATGCCGCGTGGCGCTCGGTACGGTTTACGGAAAGAAGGTGGAGTACTATGGTCCTGTCTACAAGTCGCACAAGGCCAAGGATGGCAAGGTGATCGTCAGGTTTACGCACGTCGGCCAGGGGCTGGCTTTTAAGAACGGCGACAAGCTGCAGGGCTTTGCTGTGGCCGGCGAAGCTGCGTCTTCGTCCGGAGATTCCGGCGCGGCAGGCAAGATCTTCCAGTGGGCCGATGCCGTAATTGACGGGGACACGGTTGTGCTTTCGTGCGAGAAGGTTGCGAAGCCTGTGTGGATCCGCTATGCTTGGAGCGAACGGCGTGCCTGGGCAAACCTGTTCAACAAAGACGGCCTGCCGGCAATTCCGTTCAGGACGGACGAATAACAGTCAGGCGCAAAATCGCACAGGCACACAGGCGCAGAGGTTGCAGGAATTCCGGACACCGGATCTCTCTGCAGTCAAGAGGCCCGCAACCAAAGCAACAAGTGCCTGCATTTTGTGTGGAAACCGGCAAGCCCGCCTGCATCGCTACGCGAAGCGTTGCGGAAGATGTGATCAATGCGATAGAGGAAGTGAAACAGGAGTTGTAAGGGGAGACTTATGCAGGAAAAACCAGTGCACTTCTTATGGATGATCGCGATACTTGCATTGACAGTGCAAAACGGCAGTGCCCGGCAGGGAGATATGGAAGGTGTCGCCAACCTGAAGGGGAACGTAATCAAGGATTACGGGCAGAAGGAGTATATTCATGTCTCGAAAGATCTGCCGCATTCCGAGACGAACGAGTGGAGGCTGGTGTGTACAATGCCGTATAACTGTCACTTCCAGCCATGGATCCAGTTCGAAGGTCCTGAAGGAAAAGTGATCAAGTTCAACTCCAGCAATATGCTCGTCCTTTATCTTACAAAAACTGAAGAATATATTACGAAAGCCAGTGACCGGGAGTATGAGGTTAAGAACTGGATAAGCGGCGAAGGCACGATTTACACGATTCCGGCGGGCGTTACCGTGAAAGCGGTAAAGTATCGCGAAACCGGGTACGACACAACGTTTGCCGGTTCGTTCGAGTGTAACGACAATGACTACAATATTCTGTGGAAGAAAGCGGCCCGGACCGCATATGTCTGCATGAGGGAATGGTTCTTTGACTGTCCTGACCGGGAACGGGTGGGCTTCTGGGGGGACGGAACCCCTGAGTTGAACAATTGCTTTTATGTGTTCGATTCAAATTCTCACCAGTTGGCCAGGAATCTTGTGCTCAGAAAGCTTGAGCCCAGGTTCTATCCCGGTCAGCACCTTGAGTTTCTCGGCGAGTATGGTTTGTGGTTCTATTACCTGCAGACCGGCGATATTGAATCCATCCGCACCATCTACGAGCCGACGAAAACTTTCCTGTTCGAGACCTATAAATTTGACAATCCCCGGACATGGTTTGACTGGGGCAAGGAAAACAAAGACACCGCTGTCATCGAAACCTGTTTTTACTATATAGACCTGCAGGCATTAAAAAAGATGGCGCAGGTTACCGGGCATGAAGCGGATGTTCCGGCCATTGATGCGAGGCTCGAGAGCATAAAGAGCACCTTTGACAGCAAGTACTGGAAAGGAAAATATTACATGTCTTCCCAGGTTAAGGACCCGGATGATCGCGCGAATGCAATGGCCGTCAATGCCGGGCTTGCGGACAAGTCGAAGTGGAGCGCGATTTACGAGAACGTCCTGACGAAGAAGACTTATTCCAGCTGTTTCTTCGACCGCTGGGTGTTTGAAGCGCTGTGCAGGATGGGGAAGCAGGAATATGCCCTTCTTAGAATGTACAATCGCTACAAGACGATGATTCCCTGCAGTTTCACAACACTTTGGGAACATTATGACCGCTGGTGGGCATCGCACATCGATGCCTTTGATGCAGGATCATCGCTTAATCACGGGTGGAATCCGCCGGCAATCGTTCTTTCGCAGACCATTGCGGGTGTTTCTCCAGAGGCACCGGGCTGGAGCACGTATCACGTCCTGCCGAAGGAAGCTTTCCTGAAGGCGATCAAAGTTGTCGTTCCGTCGATCAAGGGTGATGTGACGGTTGATCTAAAGAAAACCAAGTCGGAATATTCCCTGAACCTGGTTTCGCCCTCCAATACCATGGCAATAGTCGGAATACCAAAAGGCTCATTCAAGAAGCTGAAGTCCGTCAAGGTAAACGATGCGACCATTTGGAAAGGTGACTTTAAAGGAGGCGTGAAAGGCATTACCTGGAACGGAGAGGATGAGGATTATGTCAAGTTCAATGCGGAACCCGGCACCTGGAGATTTGCGGGGCTGGGCTCTCTGCAAATTACGTTTCCCAAGCCGTTGCCGCCAGCGCAACCGAATGACACGGCTCTCGACAAGAAATCATGGATTGCATCGGCATTCGCGACTAACTGTTTCTATGTTTTTAACCGGCATCCGTTTGATGTCTCTGCTGAAAATGCAATTGATAATGATCACTGGACCGGCTGGCGTGACCTGACAGGAAAGCAGTATCCCGGACAATGGTTCCAGGTGGATATGAAAAAGCAGGAGAAGTTCCGCAGGATTGTTCTTGATAATACGTGGGCCCTCTGGGATTCGCCGGACAAGTATTCCGTCTCGGTCTCAAATGACGGCACGAGCTGGGGCAAACCAATTGCAGCAGGTTCAGGTGTGCTTGGGATTAACAGCATCAGCTTCCCTGAACAAAGCGCCCGGTATATTCGAGTAACGCAGACAGGTTCAAGCACCAATTATAACTGGTCGATTTATGAGTTCGATGTTTACAGGTGACCAGGGATTATCAAGAAAGAACAGGAGGACAGGAATGATCAGTCGAAGAATTCAAAAGTTAATGATGTTGTCGGTTCTATTGGTTTTCTGCTGTATGGCCAGGACACAGACAGCAGTCGCGGATGAGCAAAACAAGGAAGCGCAATTACCGGCATTTTCCGGCAAAAAGACTGATTGGCATGGCTATGACTGCTACAACTTTAAATGTGACGACCGGTCGTGCCTGGTCGTTGTTCCCAGAACTCCGGCAAAGGGTAATCCCTGGATATGGCGGACCATGTTCTTCGGGCACGAACCGCAGGGGGACATCGCCCTGTTGAGTAACGGCTGGCATGTTGCGTTCATGGATATCGGGAATACATTTGGAAATCCATGGTCGCTGGAGCGGTGCGATTCCTTCTATAAGCTTCTAACGGAGAAGCATGGTTTAGCGAAAAAAACTGTACTGGAAGGTTTCAGCCGCGGCGGTCTGACTGCGTATAACTGGACCGCGAAGCATCCTGACAGTGTCCTCGCCATTTATGGCGATGCACCGGTGTGCGATTTCAAGAGCTGGCCTGGCGGAAAAGGCAAGGGTACAGGATCGGCCGGCGACTGGAAGGAATGCCTTAAGTGCTACTCGATGACAGAGGAACAGGCCCTGGCTTACAAGGGCAATCCCATAGACAACCTAGAACCGATTGCCAAAGAAAAAATTCCCATCCTGCATGTTGTCGGGGCTGTGGATAAGGTGGTCCCGGTGGCCGAGAATACGGATATTATAGAAAAGCGCTACAAGGAGCTTGGCGGAACCATAAAAGTTATCTCAAAGCCGAACTGTGATCACCATCCGCACAGCTTGAAAGACCCGGCGCCAATCGTGGAATTCATCCTGGAAGCATGGAAAACCGGCAGTAAGTAATTCAAGACTGGTTTATCAGAAAACTATATGAAGGAAATGATAATCTGTTTATGGGCCGGCCTGATTCTTTCCCAGGCTGCTATAGCGGGTGAATGGCTGACTCCTTTCGGGGGATTCTCGCCCATACCAGAGCCTTATTCGACGTATCTCGGCGTCAGCTGTTTCGACGGACCTGCGGTGGCAGAATCACCGGACCCTCTTGTTGCATATCGCTGGCCAGATCCTAAAGCATCAGACGAACTTTCTATTTATCTCGTCAGGCCGAGATCTGTATCTGCCGACAAGGAGGAATCTTTTGAGAACCTGCAATCACTTACCAATAAGAATCCGGCTGTTACGGTGAAAGCTTCTGGAACAATTATCATTGATTTTGGAAGGGAGCTTCCTGCGTGGGTGGAATTCGACAGCCCCGACTGTCCTGGCGGTGTTGAGATGAGTATCAGTGAATATAACGAACCAGGTGTTAACAAAACCGGCGTTCCGGTTCAGCACGACAAGACCTGGCGGCTTGAATTGAATCAAGAATTGTACGACGGAGTTCGTTTTGCCTGGATCAAAGTGAAGTCGGCGGACAAGCCGTGGCATATCACCGGAATCCGGGCCGTGTGCCAGGTAAAACCGACAAATTATAACGGCAGTTTCTCCTGCAGCGATTCAATGCTGACAAAGATCTGGTATATGTGTGCTTACAGCGTACGGGCTGCCTACTGTAAGAATTACTTCGGCGCTATTCTTATGGAACGCGGAGACAGGATATCCTGGACAGGCGACGCGCATATTTCACAGGGAGCCTCGTTTGTGGCGTTTGGCAACTACGATTTCATCAAGCGGAATCTCGACAACACCGCGAAAGACAGCAACGGGATTAAAAGTTACGCCCTTTACTGGGTCCTGAGCCTGCTCGATTATTACAACTATACCGGTGACGGGGCGGCAATGAATATGCACCTCATAAACGCCTGCGGGAAACTTGATGATGCATACAAAGTTTATGGGACTAATCCAAAGCTCCGGTTCTATGGATGGGATGACAGGCTCTGCGCTGGATTTGAAATCTGGTTCAGAGGCGACAGTCCTGAAGCACATGAAGCACAAATCGCCTATAAGATGCTTTCAATCAGGGCATGGAAAGATTTTGCTGCCGCCATGGACCGGTTTGGCCGCGCTGATTTGCGAGACAAATATAATGGCTATGCCGGTGAAAAGATGGCTGAACTAAGAAAGAATTCCGGCTGGCTGTCTGAATATGGAATCCACTCGGCAGCCGATGCGATAAACACAGGTCTTCTTTCCAACGGGGAGCAGGCTGACTTGTTCGGGAGATTATTTCAAGACAGAGTCAATCGGGTCTCACTGGCTCCGTTCAACCAGTACTTCATTATACAGGCAATGGCCCGCATGAATAAGATTGATGAGGCGCTGACCTCCATGCGCGACATGTGGGGCGGCATGATCAGGTACGGCGGTACAACAACCTTTGAAACTTATCGGCCTTCGTGGAATGCGGAGATCGGGATGAACGATGCCGTGCCAAACACGCAGTCGGGAATGACAAGCCTTTGCTGTCCCTGGGGAGCCGGGCCTGTGAAGTGGCTCAACGAAGAGGTGCTTGGGATTGTGCCGACAACGCCGGGTTTCAAGACATATGACATTCTGCCGCACCCGGGCCGGACCCTGACATGGGTGGCGGGGAATACACCCACGCCTTTCGGGGAGATCAGTGCGGGATTCGATGTGACGTCGGGAGATTGTGCCTTTTCGGCCCCGACCGGCACCATCGGCCGGATCGGTATCCCGAAGGTCGAGAAGAAAATCAGACGGATACTGATCAACGGGAAACTTGCGTGGGATGGCGTGTTTCATCCTTTATCCGGAGTAGGCGCGGCGAGCGAGGATTCTGAATTTGTTTGTTTTTCTTCCGTCCAACCAGGCAGGTACGAGATCTCGGTTTCCTACTCAGGAAAAACACCGCCTTACAACGAACCGCCGGAGAAGTATGCGGCGAAGTTTGTGAAACAGGATACAACCACCGGCGGGAACTGGGGCGGCGTTTACGGAAAAGACGGCTATGTCCTATGCAATTACGACGGTAACGGCAAAGACCGGAAATCATTACCGCCTTATGTGAAATCAATCGAGTATTACAGGGCATTTCCAAAGAGCGGCCTGCCTGATCCTGTTATGTGGGAAAAGGGTACAACAGACAGGACCGCGCTATCGCCGGATTCCGGCAATGCAGCGCCGCGGAATGCCGCCTGCATATGTAATGTGGACCAGACAATGACGGCTACGATCAATGTGAACGGCACAAGAGAGTACCAGATAGCGCTTTATTTTGTGGATTGGGGCAATAAGGGCAGGAGGCATGCGGTAGAAATGTTTGACGCCGAGACTCTGAACCTGATTGCTCCGGTAAAGGTCGTGAAGAATTCTGCCGGCGGCGTTTATCTGGTATATTCTTACAATAAGTCGGTGAAGTTCAGGTTCGATAAAGTGCGGGGTGACATTGTAACCCTGAGCGGCATCTTTTTCGATTCCCGGCCTGCAACGGGCAAATGAGCGGTACAGGGGCTCAGTCAACAGTAAACCGGTAGTTACCGGAACCTATCTCAAGGACTGCAACCTCCTTTTCTCTGCGGATAAGAGTGACGCCGTCAGACATGGCAACCAGCTGGTTGCTTTCCTTGACCGTGGAGTTGTCGAACACTGGAAGATAGACTGTGGCAGTTGTATTGACTGGAACAGTAACATTCAGTGTCAGGTGCCTTCCGTCGCGAGTCCACTCGCTGCTGATATTACCGCGGACAGACGCGTAAGCTGCCTTGGCCCATTTCAGGTCTCCTGCCATCTGCGGCGCAATGATGATCCTGTCGAAACCAACTGCATCAGGCGCGGATCTTATGCCTCCCGGGTATTTAAAGAACCAGGCGCTTACGGAACCGAACATGGGATGGTTGTGCGAGAAGGTGTTGGTGTCCAGCGACCAGCTTTCCCACAAGGTTGTTGCCCCGTTTTCCAGCATGTAACCCCAGCCTGGAAAGGTTTTCTGGTTGATGATCGTGTAAGCGACATCAGAACGGCCGGATTCACCCAGCGCCTGAAGCATGCAATCAGTTCCGAATATGCCTGTGCTCAGGTGGCCGTTGTTCTTTTTCAAGATGTCATCCACGAGCAGGTCCAGTGCCGTGGCCTTCAGATTGTCCGGAACCAGTCCAAGGGCGAGAGCAAAGGACTGGTTGGCCTGTGTTCCTGATTCGTAACGGCCTGTTTTCCCGTCAAGGAACTTGCGGTTGAAAGCTTCCTTAATTTCGCCGGCTAATTCCGCGTACCGCCGGGCATCATCGGTTTTGCCGAGAAATTCGCAGAACTGCCGGCAGGCTTCGAGCGTATAATAGTAGTAAGCGGTGCAGCTTACCGCTGGCGATACATCGGCGATAGATTCGTGGTCGCCCAGGCACCTGTTGACAATGTGGTTTCCGGCTTTTGAAGCGACGAACTCGAACCAGCGCCTGGTATTTTCGTACTGGTCGGCAATGATCCGGCGGTTTCCGTAGTACTGCAGGAGTCGTTTCTGGAGGATCGGGTGGGCCGATTGCCAGAGGAACGGACCGGTTTTGTCTCCCATTCCGTAGTCGTCTATGCCGACGTACGGCGCGGTCATGGTGAAACCGCCGTTGGGGCGGACCGTATCGGCAAAGTCCTCAACGGACTTCTTGTAGAACGAAGCCATGTCGAAATTAAAGATTGCCGCCTCACTGCAGGATACGATGTCGCCGCCGTAGGCAAACTTTTCGCGGTGCGGGCAGTCAGACTCGACGCTGAAGATGTTGCTGAGAAATGTCCGACGAAAGGCGTCCTGTATCCGGTTAAACATTTCGTTGGAGCATGAGAACGATCCTGTCATTTCCACGGCTGAATACAGCGCAAGTCCCACGATTGCATCGGAATCCGGCCGGCCCGGATAGCCAACAACCTCCACATAACGAAAACCGCCGTAAGTAAATCGCGGCGTATAGGTTTCTTCTCCCTTTCCCTTGAGAATATAAGTGTACTGGTGATATGCGTTTAGGGGAGCGCCGGGTCCGCCTTTGGAACGACCTTGCTTAATCTGTCCGCAGGCGCTGGTATTGGCGTTGAGTTTGCCGTCGGGTGTCAATAACTCGCCGCAGGTGAGTGTTATCTTGTCGCCCGGTTGGCCCCTGGCGTGAAGGCGGACGCAACCGGCAAAATTCTCTCCGAAATCAAAAATGAATATTCCCGGCGCAGGTTCAGTTATCTTTACCGGGTAGATAATCCTGCCGATCCTGATAGGCGGGGCCGACTGTGCCCGCAGTGTTCCAACCGGTTCCGAGGCTTCCACGGCTGCCGGCCACTTGTGGTCATCGAAACCCGGCCGGTCCCATCCCTCTATTTCCTTCCGTGCGTCGTAAACTTCCCCGAGATATACGCTGTTTCTCAGGATCGGGCCGTCGGCAGTTCTCCAGCTTTCATCTGTCACGATTTCTATGGTAGAGCCATCGGTATATTCAATAGTTAGATTAAGGATCAGTCTCGGCCGTCCGATTGTCAGATGTTCACGGAGATTGAGTCTTCCCCACATCCGCAGGGGAAGTGGATTATACCAGCCGTTTCCAAGCATGACGCCAACCGCGTTTTCGCCCTTCCTGATCATACCTGTGACGTCATAAGCAGCGTATAGAACCCGTTTATCATAGCTGGTCCAGCCGGGATCAAGCATGTGGTCGCCGACCTTCGAGCCGTTGATACGCAATTCGTAATAGCCCAGGCCGCTTATGTATGCTCTTGCCTGTTTTATCTGCTGTTCGATCTTGAAGCTTTTCCGCAGGAGCGGCGCCGGATTATCAGCATAGAAATCTTCCTCTTTCTGCGGTAATGCCTTGTCCTGGCAGATCCATTTGCCGTGCCAGTCCTGCTGGGAAAGAAGCCCCATCTCCCACCAGGCAGGTTCGCTGTATGGACCGGGGTTGCCATCCTTGTCCCAGGCGCGGACCTGCCACCATACCGCCATGCCTGACTTAAGAGGTTTTCCTTCGTATTGAATGCAGATGGAAAGGCTGGAATCAACTTTGCCGCTGTCCCAGAGGTCCGGTGTATTGGACTTGAGCAATTGCGGATTTCCTGCAACGAGAACCTGGTAGGCGGTCTGTTTTTCTCCGCGCACGGCAGACTGCAGGATCCAGCTGAGCAGGGGCCTGGGTACGTCAATTCCGAGCGGATTGACCTGGTATTCACATTTGAGGCCGGTCACCTTGATGGACTCTGCCACACTTGCGGCGCTGCCTGCCAGAATCGCCAAAGTAATTACCGCAGACATTTTCCTGATACTGGTCATATCCTTGTTCCCCTTGTGCTGACTGCTGATCCAGGCAACAACGTAGTTTGGCTGTCAGACAGATGCAATAATTTCTTTCCGGCGACAGCTTGAATTCTGCGGCTATCGTGATGAAAAACGAGAAATTCCAAAGACGGCCCTCTTCTCTGCTGGACATATCGTCAGGATTTGTAGAAAGTTAGTGCTTACGCTTTGCGGCCTTCAGGCCCGGAAAACAACACTGAACTGATCAAGTTCAACAATAAAGGGAAAATACAATGAAACGTATCATCAGTGGAATCGCATTAACCACGCTTCTGGCCTTAATCCTTGTCCGGACAGGTGTTGCGGAGAAGGCTGAACCGGCTAAACCATCTTCACGCACTGCCCGAACAATCGAAGGTTGGACCGTGCAGGTTGATGACAGGCTCCTGGCTCCGCCCAATGAGGCGCTCGGTACACGGGCTCTCAAGTTCCTGGAATATAAACTCTCCGATATCAGGGCGGTGATGGCGGCAGAACCGCTGGACAGACTCCAGGCCGTGACTATCGTGCTGGACCTGACGCACGGCAAGCTGCATCCGATGCAGTATCATCCCGATGCCGGTTGGCTCCAGGAGAACGGGTATGCGACCAGTCTCGTGAAGTGCGTCCATATCCCGGTGGCAGCCGACGTGGCCACACCCCGCAACATTGTTGAACAACCCTGGGTAATCCTGCACGAGCTGGCCCACGCGTATCATAACCAGGTGCTGGGATTTGAGGATCCAAGAATTATCAAGGCATATGAAGATTATAAGAAGAGCGGCCACGGCGATGCGGCATTGCTTTATGACGGAACACGCGTAAGGCACTACGGGCTGACTGACCAGAAGGAGTTCTTTGCCGAAATGACCGAGTCGTATTTCGGAATGGACGACTTCTTTCCGTTCAACCGCGCGGAGCTGATGACAGCAGAGCCGCAGATCTACGAGTTGATGCAGGCCATCTGGGGACCGGTTGCGGGCTCGAGGATGAGGTCTGCCGGAGAGGCCGGGCAGGTGAAGTTCAGGCCCGTTGGCCAGAAGGAAACATCAACGGTCATGTGGTATGCCCAGCCGGCAAAGAAATGGTCCGAGGCCCTGCCGGTCGGCAACGGCCGCCTGGGTGCGCTGGTGTTCGGCCGGACAGACAGGGAGCTGATCCAGTTGAACGAGCAGACTATCTGGACCGGCGGCCCGTATGATCCGACAAAGTCGGGTGGCCCCAAGGTGCTGCCGGAAATCCGCAAGCTGGTGTTTGAGGGCAAGTTCTACGAGGCTGAGTCGCTGTTCGGCAAGAAGATGATGGGGAAGCCCGACCAGATGAAATATCAGCCCTTGGGCAGCCTGTCACTGGAATTTCCCGGTCACACTAATGTGCTGGATTACTGCCGTAAGCTTGACCTTGATACGGCCATTGCCGGTGTTTCGTACCGCGCTGGCGGGGTAAACTTCAAGCGCGAGGTTTTCTCCAGCCCTGAGGACCAGGTCATAGTGATCCGCCTTACGGCTGATAAACCCGGCTCGATTACCTTTAATGCCAGGCTCTCCGGTATTATAAACACTAATCCTCCCGGTGATGAAACTTATTCAACGGAAGTGCAGCCGGACGGTCAACTGGTCCTCAAGGGCAGGTCTGCATCGTACTTTGACATTAAAGGCCGTGTCCGTTTCGTTGGTTTGGCCCGTGTTGCGAACGAAGGCGGAAAACTTTCGACGAGCAAGGAAGCCGTGTCAGTGGAAGGTGCCAATGCGGTCATGATATTTGTGGTTGCGGCGACAAATTTCAAGCGCTATGACGATATCAGCGGCGATCCAGACAAGATAGCTGAGGACTACATGGGGTGGGTCAAGAACCGGAACTATGACCGGCTGGTTACCCGTCACATTGAGGCGCACCGGCGATTTTTCCAGCGTGTAAGCCTGGACCTGCCTGCCACCGAAGTTTCAACCAGGCCGACAGACGAGCGCATCCGCACGTATGATCCGCAGAAGGATCCCCAGCTCATTGCGCTGATGTTCCAGTACGGCCGTTACCTGCTTCTGTGCAGCAGCCGTCCCGGGTGCCAGCCGGCCAATCTCCAGGGCATCTGGAACGAGGATATGAACCCTGCCTGGGACAGCAAGTACACAGCGAATATAAATCTCCAGATGAATTACTGGCCGGCGGAAGCAGCCGGCTTGTCAGAGTGTGTGGAGCCGCTGGTGAAGATGGTCAGGGAGTTGTCAGAAACCGGCACCAAGGTGGCGCGTGTTCATTACGGCGCGCGCGGCTGGGTGTTTCACCAGAACACCGACCTCTGGCGTGCCGCGGCGCCGATGGACGGTCCGACGTGGGGGACGTTCTCCGTGGGAGGTGCATGGCTTTGCACCCATCTCTGGGAGCATTACCTTTTCACGGGGGATGAGGCGTACCTGAAGGATATCTATCCGCTGCTCAGGGAATCGGCCCGGTTTTTCCTGGACACCCTGGTAGAGTATCCCGGGAACGGGAAGAAGTGGCTGGTGACCTGCCCGTCGACCTCGCCGGAAAGCTTTCCAGCCTGGCTGGGGAACCATACGTTCCGCGACGATTACTGCAGGATCGTTCTGCCCGGAACGACGATTACTGCCGGCTCGACGATTGACATGGGGATTCTCCGCGACCTGTTTGACGCCTGTGTCCAGGCCGGGAAAATCCTGAAGCAGGACGAAGCGTTCTGCAAACAGGTGGCAGATGCCCGGGCGCGCCTGGCGCCGATGCAGGTCGGCAAAGCAGGCAACCTGCAGGAGTGGATCGAAGACTGGGGTGACCTTGAAAAGCAGCACAGGCATATTTCGCACCTCTATAATCTGTATCCCAGCGCGCAAATCACCCCGCGCGGTACCCCTGAACTGGCCGAGGCTGCGAAGGTCTCGCTGAACCAGCGCGGTGACGGCGGAACAGGCTTCGGCATGGCATGGAAAGCCGCCTGCTGGGCGCGATTACTGGATGGGGAGCACGCCAGTGTGTGCCTGGCCAACCTTCTGGCAAAACAGACCTGCCCGAACCTTTTCTCGATCTGTTTTTCGGCCCCGCAGGTGGAAGGTTCCATGGGCGCTACCGCTGCCATTGCCGAAATGCTGATGCAGAGCCATGAAAGAATCTCAGATTTCAAATCTCAGATTACAGATACGAAGAAACCGGGCAGTGATTCGCAGCCGGCAATTCTGATTAACATTCTGCCGGCACTGCCGAAGGCATGGTCCAGCGGTTCCGTGAAAGGTCTCCGCGCCCGGGGCGGCTTCGAAGTGGATGTGACATGGAACGACGGCAAACTTACGTCGGCAGTCATACGGTCTGCCCTTGGTAATCCCTGTATATTGCGTTATGGGACACAAACCCGTGAATTGAAAATCCCGAAGGGAGAGAGTTTTCTCTGGGATGGAAAATAACGAGGACTACATGAAACAAATTCACTATGCGTTGCTTATAGCCTTATTCTGCCTGGATATTGCCCGGGCAGATGAGTTGAAATTATGGTATGACAAACCTGCACAGAACTGGATGAAAGAAGCTCTGCCGATCGGCAACGGGCAGATGGGAGCAATGCTGTTCGGCGGAGTTGCGAAGGACCGAATACAGTTCAACGAAGAAAGTCTCTGGGTCGGGAATGAAGACGATACAGGGGCTTACCAGAACTTCGGCGATGTTTACATCCAGTTTGGCAAGGAATCATCAGTCGAGAATTCCGGCAGTCTGGAAAACGGCGGCGGGGTTGTAAATTACAGACGCGAACTGGATATTTCTAAAGCTGTCAGTACAGTGACTTATGAGAAAGATGGCGTTAAATTCAAATATGATGCGTTTGCGAATTATCCCGCCAAGGTGCTGGTGTTCCGGTATTCTGCGGATAGGGCAGGAGCTCTTTCGGGGACCGTGTCGCTTGTTGATGCGCACGGGGCCGGGACAACAGCGTCCGGCAAGACGCTTACAATCAGCGGCGCATTCCCGGCTTATAAATATGATGGCGGGAAAGAGTGGCTACCCCTTAACCGTGAAGCACAGGTGCGTGTGCTTAATAAAGGCGGGAAAGTTGAGGCTGCAAACGGAAGGATATCTTTCAGCGATGCAGACAGTATAACAGTCCTGCTGGCGGCAGGAACAGATTTCCAGCAGGCCCGCTCTAAGAATTGGCGCGGGCAAATGCCCCATGACACTGTCACGGCACGTCTTGATTCGGCGGAAAAATGTGGTTACGATAAACTGCTCAAGGAGCATGTCAGGGATTACTCTCAGATGTTCAGCCGTGTGAAACTGGACCTGGGCGGCAAGAAACAGACTGATGTTGCGACCGATAAGCGTCTGTTCGAGTATAAAGCGGAATCACCTGATATCGGCTTAGAAGAGCTTATTTTCAATTACGGCCGGTATCTGCTTGTTTCATCTTCCCGCGAAGGAGGACTGCCTGCAAATCTCCAGGGCAAATGGAACCACAGCAACAATCCGCCCTGGCGCTGCGATTACCACACGGATGTGAACGTGGAAATGAATTACTGGCCTTCGCATCCGGCAAATCTTTCAGAATGTTTCATGCCATTCTCAGCCTGGTTGAATTCAGTGCGCGCAGTCCGTATAGACGCCACAAAGAAAGCGTTCAACATACGCGGGTGGACGTTTCGAGGGGAAAGCGGCCTGTTCGGAGGTTCGACATGGGAATGGGTGCCGGGCGCCAACGCATGGCTCGTACAGCTGCTCTGGCAGCATTATGAGTTCACAGGTGACAAGGAATATTTGAAGGCTCAGGCTTACCCTGCCATGAAGGAAGTCTGTGAATTCTGGATAGACAGGCTGAAGCCGCTGCCTGACGGCACACTTGTGGCTGCAGACGGTTTCTCGCCCGAACAGGGGCCGAAAGAGGATGGCGTATCTTTCGACCAGCAGCAGTGCTGGGATGTCTTCAACAACACCATAGAGGCAGCCGGGATCCTCGGCGTTGACAAAGAGTTTCGCGATGAACTTATCGCGAAGAAAGCTAAACTGCTTGGCCCGAAGATCGGCAAGTGGGGGCAACTTCAGGAGTGGATGATTGACAGGGACAGTCCCAACAACAAGCACCGGCACCTGTCGCACCTGGTAGCAGTCTATCCCGGGCGGCAGATCACGCCTGAGACAGAACCTGACCTTGCAAAAGCGGCGGCGGTCTCGCTGACAGCGCGCGGCGATGACAGCACCGGCTGGAGCACAGCATGGAAGATCAATCTGTGGGCTCGTCTGCGCGACGGCGAGCATGCGCATCACCTGTTCAGATACCTGATACGTTCCTGCGGAGGAGAGCAAATGGCCAATGAAGGCGGCGGAATGTACGGAAACCTGTACGACGCATGCCCGCCTTTCCAGATCGACGGTAATTTCGGATACGCGGCAGGTGTCTGCGAAATGCTTGTCCAGAGTCACCTGCGCGGGGATGACGGCCAGTACCAGATCCAACTGCTACCAGCCTTGCCGAAGGCGTGGCCGGCCGGATCTGTCAAAGGGTTGAAAGCGCGGGGCGGTTTCATTGTGGACATCGAATGGAAAGATGGAAAACTTGTGGACGCGAGGATCAAATCGCTCCTTGGTACGCGCTGTACTGTCCGCTACGGAGATGAAGTCAGGAAACTGAAGGTGTGGAAAGGATGGACCTTCAGGTGGTAGGCGGCAGTGATCTGATGAACGGTAAATAGCCAAGTATTCTTACCTTGCCGAGTAAGGCGACTGTCTTGAAGTTGTCTTTCTCAATGAAACCGGGTCGTCCGGGTTTGGTCTGGTTGAAGATGATTCCGTGAATATGCAACCCGGAGCGGCGGAGTTCATTGATAGAGAGAAGTGTATGATTGATCGTTCCGAGCCCCGGCCGCGCGACAAGAATTACAGGCAGGTCCAGCATCTTCATCAGATCGAGCATTGTCTTCTTTCCGTTAACCGGCACCAGCACGCCGCCGGCTCCCTCGACAATCACCATCCTGTGGCATGAGGACAGTTTCCGGAAGCATTGCCTGATTCTGAGAAGAGATATTTTCTTTCCTGCCACTGATGCGGCGAGGTGAGGGGAACAGGCCGGCCTGAACTTATAAGGACACATCAAGTTTCTTTCGGAGTTTGTCGTCTTAATGCCGGCGGATCGAAGAATAAAAGTCAGGTCGGGAGCGGTGAGCCTGCCTTTGCGTGCCGTGCATCCTGTCTGCACAGGTTTCATCGGGACAGCGTCGATTCCAGTCTTACGCATTGCGGTGAGGAGAACGGCTGATACAAACGTCTTGCCAACGCCGGTGTCTGTTCCTGTTATGAAGATTCCTTTGTTCATTTCTTTTCTGCCGTGACAAAAAGAATTTTGTATGTGGCGAATACGCCGCCACGCCTGCATTTATAATGGCTATTGTAATAGGAAACAAGAGATACAAGTTCCCGGCGATTTAGAAGTTTATCGCCTGATGCAAATGGCCCTCCTGTAACACCCTGTTCGTGCAGTGCTTTAAGCAGGCTGGAGGCCGAGCGCAGCACTGGCCGGCATATTTCGCGGCGCATCCGGAGTATCCGGAAACCGGCAAGCCGGAGAAGGTGCAGGACTTCCTTCTGCGTCGGCAGTTGCCTGGCAACTTCCTTGGAAGGCGCTGCTTTTCTCCGGGACTTGTGCAGTTCGGCCAGCGTTCCCTTCAGCATCATGCTGAACGCAAAGGTGCCTTCCTGCCTGAGAAGGCCGTGAATCTTTCTGAAGGTGTTTTTCAGCGGATAGATCCAGTGGAGAGAGGAACTGCTGACTGCAAGGTCAAATCCGGAAGGAAGCTTCTGTGCATTGAAGTCACCGTTCAACCATTGAATCCTTCGATATTTGCCCAGATGTTTCCTGGCTCCAGCCGTCATGGCTTCGGAAATGTCCGTAGCGCAGATCACGGCTGAAGGATATCTTGCCGCCAGTTTCTTTGTCAGTATTCCCGTGCCGCATCCTATTTCCAGGATTTTTGATGCCATTACGCCGTCGCCGATGAATTTCATCAAGGAGGCTGCGGCTTCTGACTGGATCCTGGAATGACGGTTGTAGGTTCCGGCCGCGGCGGAGAAGCGTGTCGCAATTGATTTCTGTTCAGGTTTCAACATCAATATCAGCCTTCTATGAAAGTGCGGATATCCTCGGCAATCAGGGCAGGGTGGTCAAGTATTAGAGTGTGGCCCTCGCCGGCGTGTATCGTGAGACGGCTGCTGGTTATATTGCGGTGGAGGAATTCGGCGGCAGAAGCTGGAATGATCCTGTCCTGTGCGCCATGGAGTATCAGGGTTGGAACGCTGATTTCCGGCAGTTTCCTGCGCAAGTCTGTCCGGCGCAGGTAGACGAGTCCATCCTTCAGGCAGTCGATTCCCAGCTGTATTGCTTTTGAGGCGCGTTTCCCGGCGAGTTGAGCTGTGTTTGCAGCGGGGAACATGGCGTCGTTGAAAAAGGCCTTAAGTGTTTCTGATGGTTTCCCGGACAGGTTTGCGGTCATGGCCCTGAGGTTCTGTTCCGGTATTCCGTGCTGGTAATCCCTGGCTGAACAAAACCTGGCGGTACCACTGATAATGATCAATCTGTTGATCCCTGTTGCTGGCGTGGATATGGATTCGAGTGCAACCAGTGCACCCATGGACCATGTAACGAGTGTTGCCGACTCCTTTGACTTGTTGATCATTGCGCGTAGTGCCGTTGCATACGTTGACGCAGGATGCGGTGACTGCCGGCTGGCTGCTGGGCCTGAGAAGAGTGCGGCGGTGGAAGTTGCCTGTATATCAAACCGCGGAGACAGGAGTGAAGAGAGGTCAGCCAGGTCGTCTTCGGAATGCGCCCAGCCGGCGACAAGTATCATCCTCTCCTTACTCATAGAATGCCTTCAGCTTCGGCACATGCGGTGATTTCGGCGGCGGTATTTTCGAGATCGGCCCTGGTGTGGGCCAGGGTAACGGATAGCCTGAGCCTTGCAGTTTCCGCCGGCACCGTTGGGGGTCGTATGGCCACGGCAAGAATATTCTTCTCCGCGAGTTTCCTTGAAAGAGCCAGCGCTTTTGCCGGGTTGCCAACCATTACCGGTATTACCTGGCTTTTAGAGCTGGCAGTGTTGAGTCCTGATGCGTTCAGCTTCGAACGGAAGAACTCTGCGTTGGCCAGCAGTTCTTTCCCCAGATCAGGTTCGGCCCTGAGGACTTTCAGGGCGCCAAGCGCTGAGCCGATTACCGCAGGCGGCAGGCCGGTTGTATATATGAAAGACCGGGCCTTGTTGACCAGGAGGTTCTTTACGGCCTGGGAGCTGGCGATAAAGCCGCCGTATCCGCCCAGCGCCTTGCTCAATGTGCCCATTGAAATGTTAACTATTGATTCAAGTTTGTGGTAACGGACAAGGCCGCTTCCGCCTTCTCCAAAAACACCGGTGGAGTGGGCCTCGTCGACCATGATCATCGCGCCGTATTTCATTGCGGTGTTGGCGATCAGTTCCAGCGGCGCGAGGTCTCCATCCATGCTGAATACGGATTCGGTTACCACCAGGCGCCGGCCTTTTGCCGGGCATTTGTTCATCATCACGGCGAGGTGTCCGGCGTCGTTGTGGTTGAAGCGGTGCATTTCAGCGCGGCTCAGGATGATAGCGTCAATTATGCTGGCGTGGACGAGTTTATCGGCAAAGACATGGTCCTCCCTGTCAACCAGTGCCGGAATTACTCCGGCATTTGCAAGCCAGCCGCTGCCGAATACAAGGGCGGAAGGGTACCCCTTGAGTTCTGCGAGGACCTTTTCCAGTTCATCATGGCAGGGCAAGGTGCCGGACATCAGCCTCGATGCAGTGGCACCGCAGCCGAATTTTCGTGCAGCCATGGCTGATTCCTCGATTACCACCGGGTGGTTGGCGAGGTTGAGATAATCGTTGCTGGAGAAGTTCAAAACAACCCGGCCGTCGACGTGGAGCTTGCCGCCCGCTGCCGGTCTTACGTTGAGATGCCGGTCGAGCGACGCTTCATGCAGTTCCTTCAAGCGATCGTCTATCCATGCTTCATCATGCATTCTTGAACTCTTCAGTAAACTGTTTGAGGCACAGAGGCACAGAGGCACGAAGGCACAAAGTAAAGTAACAAAAAGGAGAGTTCGGAAACGTATGTCTGGAACAAACAGACTTCTTCCAATACGCTTCTTGTAGAAACTCTGTGCCTTTGTACCTTTATCACTTTGTGCCTTTCTTCAACTCCAAATCTTCAAGCATCTGCAGGTCCTGTTTAACGTCGCGGCCAGCGACCGTGAGCAGGTTCCCGATCATTATTCCCGTTGCGCCTGCATAAAAGACCATTGACTGGAGGTCGCGCAGGTGGATGCGTCCGGCGCAGACCTTTATTTCAGCCCTGGGATTTGTCATGCGGAACATTGCAACACAGCGGAGAATGTCCAGGGGTTTCATCGGTGCGATATGTCCGAGCGGGGTTCCCTTGACAGGAACGAGGAAGTTCAGGGGGATTGAATCGACTTTCTCGCGCTGCAGCGTGAGGGCGAATTCAACGCGCTGTTTCAGGGTTTCGCCCATTCCGAGGATACCGCCGGAACATATTTCCAGTCCTGCCTTTCTTGCGTCGTGCAGGGTTTCAAGCCGGCGGGAATAGGAATGCGTCGTGCAGATTTTCGGGAAGAAGCTTTCCGCGGTTTCGAGGTTGTGATGGAAGCGCTTCAGACCGGCGGTCTTCAGTTTCCTGAACTGTCCGGCAGTGAGTGATCCGAGCGAAGCGCACCATTCAACGCCCTGCTTCTTAAAGCTTCGTACTGCGTCGCAAATTTCGTTTATGCCATTTTCGTTGAGCGATTCGCCGCTGGTAACGATGCCGTAATGGGTAATAGGCAGGCTGGCGGCCGCCTTATATGCTTTCACGATCTGGCCGGCTGAACGCAGGCCGTAGATTTCGATGCCGGTTTTATGGCGGATTGACTGTGCGCAGAAGCGGCAGTCTTCGGGACACGCGCCGCTCCTGGCGTTTAGGATTGAGCACATGATGACACGGTCACCGAAATACCGTCTTCGCATGGCAGATGCAGCCGCCATAATTTCCGGGAACTCGTCCTGGCTTGAGCAGAGAATGGCCAGAGCGGTCTTTTCCGAAACAGCTTTGCCGCTTTCTCCCGCCAGCCTGATTTCCTTAATGTACTTATTCATGACTTAAACATCATCAATCAGCGGATAATATGAGAAGAAGCGGTTGAAAGGAAAGCTGAAATCTTCTTTGGCTTCAGAGGTGCGACTTTTATAAAAAGGCGGCACTTGACAATTGTGGTCACATATGTGACCATCTTCTTAAAGGTCGTTTATGAAAGACATAGGTATTCGTCAGCTGAAAGCGCATGCGTCAAGCCTGGTCCGCCGGGTGGCTGAAGAACATGCAACATACACTATTACCCGTCATGGACGTCCGGTTGGAGTTCTGGCGCCATCAGATTATCAGCTGCCCGAGCAGGCTGGAACAGCAGGTGAGGCGTGGGAGCGAATGGAAGAAATGTGGGATCGCGCCGACAAGGACAAGCGGCGTCACAAGTCGGCTCTTCGTGAACTTGATGAAATGAGGCGCTGATATGGCCAGACTGGTTACAATAGATGCGAGCGTTTTTGTGGCGGCATACCAGGCACATGAAAGCCACAGTGCCATGAGCCGTGAATTTCTCCGGATCGTGAAGGAGGCTGGTGTGCCGCTTATAGAACCTGCCATTCTTCCTGTGGAAGTTTCCGCGGCACTGGCTCGTGCCGGAAATAATCCCAAGTGGGCTATGGAATATGCCGAAAGTATTATTAATCTGCCGCATCTGAACCTTCAGCCTGTGGATGAACATCTCGCACGGCGTGCGCTGACCCTGGCGGCTGACTGCTGTTTGCGGGGCGCAGACGCCCTGTATGTTGCCATGGCCGTACGTTACGGGGCAAGCCTGGTCACTCTTGACGCAGAACAACTGAGAAAGGTTTCTTCCGCGGTCCACGCGTGCAAGCCGGAAGCTGCTGCATCGCTGTTCAGATAGTCTGGCGCATGTAAGGAGGAATAATAATGGCAAAGAAAAATGGCTTGAAAGCGATGTGGGTTCCGCCGGCGGAAAAGGCGATTCAGTTCAAGATTGAGTTGAAGTACATCCGGCCGCCGATCTGGCGGCGGTTTGTGGTGCCTGACAATTTCACACTTGGTCAGTTACATGACGTCATTCAGGTGACGATGGGCTGGCAGAATTGTCACATGCACGCATTTCATTTTGGTGATGTTCGTTACACCAGTCAACAGGCATCTGATATGGACATGGAAAAAGAGGAAACCGTGTTCTTGAGTCGGGTGATTAAGCGGCCGAAGCATAAATTCGAATACGAGTACGACTTTGGCGACAGTTGGATGCATGAGATTATCGTCGAGAAGATGCTTCCGATCGACCCGAAGACGAAGTATCCGGCTTGTCTGGGTGGCGCGCGTGCCTGCCCGCCGGAAGATTGCGGCAGTTTTCCCGGTTATTGCGATATTCTGGAAGCCCTGAAAGCGCCGAAGAAGAGCGAGGAGCAGGAAGAGCGGCTGGAATGGCTTAGTGACGATTATGATCCGGAACGGTTCGATTTGGATGCGGTGAATGGGTGGTTGACTGGAGGTAAATAGAGGTTTTGAACTTTGGCTCTGTGATCATCATTTTTGAGAGTAATGCCGAAACGGATGACGAAAGATCTGCCTGGCATAAGTTGTCCGGGCAACATCTATCTGACGCTTATGGCCTTAATGAGCCCGACTATTCCAAGAATCTCGTAAAAGAATCCTATGAAACAAAAGATATATATTGAAACGAGTGTCATCAGTTATCTTTGCGGTCGCCTCTCCCGGAATCTTGTCGTTGCGGCCAATCAGAGGCTGACGCATGATTGGTGGAAGACTTGCCTCCAAAAGTACGATGCGTACGTTTCTGAACTGGTTTTGGATGAAATATGTGTTGGTGATCCTGCAGCGGCTGATAAGAGAAAGAAGGCAATCAAAGGCATGATTGTTCTGCCGATCAACGCTGATGTGGAGCATATCGCCGGAGAGATACTCAAAAGGGCGGCTTTGCCGCAAAAGGTGATGGTGGATATACTTCATATTTCAATTGCCTCTCTGTTCAAAATGGACTATTTGCTTACATGGAACTGTGCGCATATTGCCAATCCGCGATGGCAGGCGAAAATCAGGCTGATCGTAGGGAAACTCGGCTGTATTATGCCGGAAATATGCACACCACAGCAGTTGTATGAAGGGGAAGGCCTGTGATCAGAGATTCAATAGTTGCTGAGATTCACAAGAAACGTGCGGCACAAGCCAGGCGTTTTCATTATGATTTGCATGCGATCTGTACCGACATCAGGAAGCGCCATGCGAAGACCGGGTATTCAACCGGTTCCGAAGCTGTACCACAAGAATTGATGCGAGTTGCCGAATCGCGTTCTACATACACTATTGCATCAAGGAACACGAAAAGAACGAAATCAGGAGAATAGATAGTTGATCAAAGAGTAAGGTAATAGAAATAAACAATTTTGCGTAGCTTCGGCTGCTGTCCAAGACGAAACCTGGAAATTTCTGAATGGAGGACGGCGCTAGTAAGTACGCCCCGCAGTGGGGGCGTGCTGAAAGCGAACCTCCATGGGCGCTTCCAGGTGCCTGTCTTGGGACGTGAGTAAGCACGTCCTCTTTGTTTCAGGCACCTGATAACCCATGGAGAAAGCCATCCTGACAGAACCGAGTCGCGCACAAGAAAGCGAGGCGGTTCATGCCAACGAAGTCCGAGGAAAGGAAGGAATGCTTCCACTGGGGGCCAACCAATCCACATCCGTTATCAAGGATGCGCACTGAATTGGTGTGGGAAGGCAAGTACGACGAGTTTGGCAATCGCCGCGAGGTGGATATTGCCGGTGCATCCATGCCGCTACAGAAAATTGAAACCGTTGATGAACCGCGAAGTCGCGCTGCAGCAAGTGGTGATCAGGAATTACTGGCGTTCGACAAGCAGATGGCCGGCAAACGCCGGGATGATTTCCGCAATCGCCTGATCTGGGGCGACAACAAACTCGTCATGGCCAGCCTGCTTAAGGAGTTCAAGGGTAAGGTTGACTTGTTATATATCGATCCACCGTTCGACGTGGGTGCCGATTTTACGATGGACGTACCGATTGGCGACGGAAAAGAGATGCTCGGCAAAGATCAGTCTGCACTCGAAATGGTCGCCTACAGGGACATGTGGGGCAAAGGCACGGATTCATATGTTCACATGATGTTTGAACGTCTCTCTCTGATTAAAGAGCTATTGAGTGAGAAGGGAACCATCTACGTCCATTGCGATTGGCGTGTGAATTACCTGCTTCGAGCAGTACTCGACGATATCTTCGGAAAGGACAATTTCCTAAATAATGTCGTTTGGTGTTACAAGACTCGTCAATTCTCTCGTCAGTATTGGAATCGCAAACACGATGATCTCTTAGCATACCACAAAGGACCGGAATGGATATTCAATGCTGAAGTTGAAGGCGTATTGGAACCGTACTCTGAGGTAACAATCAAGAAGTACCGACTTCGAGACGAGAAGGGCTACTATCGTCTTTGTGGTCGTGGTATTCAAGGTAGTCCGATTCAATCGGCAAAAGACGTAGAACAAGAGTGGGAGAAAACACATCCTGAACTCGTGGTACGAGATTACCTTGGCAATGGTTATCCGCCTGCTGATTATCTCCTTATAGACATTGAAAACCAAGCATCAAATGACCGCACAAATTTCGCAACTCAGAAGCCGACGGCGTTGTTAGAGAAACTTATTCGTGCTTCATCTAATGAAAATGATCTTGTTGCAGACATATTCTGTGGGAGTGGAACGACCGGGGCAGTGGCGGAGCGCTTGGGGCGGCGGTGGGTCATGGCGGACTTAGGGCGATTTGCGATTCATACAAGTAGGAAACGACTGATCGAATTGCAGCGGACTCTATACTCGGAAGGCAAGCCGTATCGGGCGTTCGACGTTTACAACTTGGGACGGTACGAACGGCAATGGTGGCAGAATGACCGGTTGAAAGGTGCAGAAGAGCATCGTCGGGTTGTCCTTGAGTTCTTCAAGGCTGAGTTACTCGCCAACGCACCATCGCCATTATTACACGGACGCAAGTCTGGAGCGTTTTGTCATGTTGACGGGATTGATTCGGTGTTCACGCGCAACGAGGCAAGCGCGGTTGCGAAAGCAGTAGAGCAGGCAGGCGGACGCGAGGTGTACTGTCTGGCGTGGGAATTCGAAATGGAATTGCGACAGCACTGCCTGGCGTTGGAGGCGGAGTTGGGCGTGAAAATAAAACTGATTCCGATTCCACGCGAGATAATGGAAAAGAACAGGACCAGTCCGCCGCCGTTCCTGGAGATGGCGGTGCTGGAAGCCGAAGCGGTAGTACGAACCGAGAAGAAACAGAAACTCGTTGACGTGAAGTTGACGAAGTTCCTGCCGTCTCTGGCTGAGGTGCCTAGCAAGGAACTTGAGGCACTGAAGGAGCGAGCGGTAAAGAGCGGTATGGACTTTGTTGATTTCTGGGCGATTGATTTCGATTGGCAACCCGGCAAGCCGTTCAATCATCACTGGCAGGACTACCGGACGCGGAAAGATCGGTCGCTCAAGACGGTCAGCGATGCCGGGCATATATACGAAAAGCTGGGTAAACACACGATTTGCGTTAAGGTCGTGGACGTGTTCGGGTGCGATACGAGTATCGCGGTTGATGTAAAGGTTTAGGAGGATATCATGTCGGAAGAATTAACCATTAAGGCAACGGCACTTGAACCTTTATTTGCGGCTTGGGAAGAACCGAACAAGCATCGTGTCCGTGCCGAGTCTGGAGAAGGCGCAGTGGAGCGAAAAGGTAGGCGTCCATCCGGTTTAACTATTGCGCACAACTTGCGCGCAGCGCTGAAGGAGTGGCGCGACAATTTTTATTTTGGGGCGAGCGATACGAGCCGGCATTTGTTGAACCACTGGTTTGGCCGGGCGCATGACCGAAGCGTGCAAGGTGGGGCACAGGATTTCCGGTATTACTTCTGTCAGCGCGAGGCGATAGAAACACTGATTTATCTGAAGGAAGTACGCAAACTGGAATATCTGTCGCAACTCGTCGCTGAGTTTGGTGGCGTGCAGGCGGAACTGGCGGCGCTGGGTGTTACGGAAGATGAGGATGCCTGGAGTCGGTACGCATTCAAGATGGCGACAGGGTCTGGTAAGACCAAGGTGATGAGTTTGGCGATGGTGTGGAGTTATTTCCATGCTCTGCGTGAAAGTGAGTCGCCGATGGCTAGGCACTTTGTTGTCATTGCGCCTAACCTGACCGTGTTCGAGCGGTTGAAAGAAGATTTCAAACCTGAGGGCGGCGGTCCGGATATCTTCGATCGTGATCCTTTGATCCCAATTGAATGGCGTGGCGACTGGAATTTGTCAGTGGTCCTGCAGGATGAAGCCAGCGGGGCGAGCACGGGTGGCACATTATACCTGACCAATATTCACCGTTTGTTTGACAACACGAGACGGAAGAAAGAAGGCGGCGAGACATACGATTGGATGGGGCCTACGGTTTCGAAGTCTAAGGCATTGGATACCGGCGCGGAATTACGTGATCGAATCACCAGCCATTCTCGCGTGCTGGTGATGAATGATGAGGCGCATCATGTATGGGATCCAGGTTCCGCATGGAACGAAGCCATTACATTTCTGAATGAGACGATACATAAAAGGACGGACGGTGGTCTGGTTGCCCAGCTCGATTTCAGTGCCACCCCAAAGGACAACAAGGGTAACTATTTCAAGCACATCATCTGCGATACACCACTTGGAGAGGCAGTGGATGCTGGCATTGTAAAAACTCCGATTATAGGCCGGGCAGGAAATCTGATTGAACAGGCAACTGATAATGCTGCTCGTAAATATGAGGCGCATCTGTCGCTCGGTTATAAACGCTGGCAAAAGAGCAAACAGGAATGGGAAAAGAGCGGCAAGAAACCACTACTGTTCGTAATGTGCGAGGATACTAAAGCTGCCAATGAGATAGCCGACCGGCTGAACGGCGATTCGCTCTTCAAAGATTTGAATGGACGCACGATAAACTTGCACACCAACTTAAAGGGCAAGATCAGCAAGAAGACTGGTTTCTTCGAGCCAAATGAGAGCGAAATCAGTGACGATGATCTGAAGGCATTACGAAAGCTCAGCAGGGAATTGGATCATGGAACGAGTCCTTATTTTTGCATAGTTTCGGTGTTGATGTTGCGCGAGGGTTGGGACGTCAAAAATGTTACGACTATCGTACCGTTGAGGCCATACAGTTCCAAAGCAAATATTCTGCCAGAACAGACGCTTGGCAGAGGGTTACGCCGCATGACGCCATCCGGACAAGCGAACGAGATTGTCGCAGTTGTGGAGCATGAGGCGTTTGCCAGACTATACAGGGATGAACTGGCCCAGGAAGGTTTGCCCATAGAAATCGTGGACGTGGAGAAAGTGCCGACAACAACGGTATCTATCTTTCCGGATCCTGATAAGGATGCCAAGGTGCTCGACATATTGATACCGCGCCTGACGGCGGGAAATGTCAACGTTCCAACACTAGGACCGATCACGGTGGATGCGGTGCGGGAAGCGTTTAAGAGGTACAGTCCATTGCCGATAGGAGAACGTGGTCCGGATGAAGTCCAATATGAGGGCCGCCATCTCATAACGGGTGAGGTCGTAGAGCATATGAAGGTAAACTTGGCGCTTCTGGAGTCAGGGATCGGCGCGATATCCTTCTATGTGCAGGAATTGGAATACATATGCAAAATAAGGAACACGCATCAAGTACTTGCCCCGTTACTTCAGAAGTTCTTTGAGGAATGTCTGTTTGGGAAAACCCTCTCCATCTTTGATAAGAATCTCGTCGCTCGTCTCTCCGACAGCGATGTAAGGGAACACGTCCGGGCGACTTTTGTCCCATTGATTAGGGAGAAGACGGTGCATCAACAGCTTCGCGTGCCAGAAGCACCACCGCAGTCCATCGCCGCATGGAAGCCATACCAAGTGACTGTAAGCGAGCGAAGGCCGGTAATGAAATCTGTCCGGACGATATTCAATCTTGTTTCATGCAACCGTTCGCTGGAACAGGCTATTGTGGAGTTGTTTGGAAAGGTCAATGATGTCGCAAGTTTTGCAAAGAATGCCGGGCCGCAAGGTTTGCGCATTGACTATTTGGCCGATGGATTGCGATTGGCGTTCTACACCCCGGACTTTCTGGTTCGAACGGTAAAGGGAAATTGTCTTCTAGTTGAAACAAAAGGTCAGGTTGATCGAGATGTTCCGCTTAAAGCTAAAGCGGCAGTTGAATGGTGCAAATCAGCTTCATCAAAGGGGCCGCATTGGGAATACCTGTACATCCCAGAGGGTGTCTTTCAGCGATTCCATGGCGATTCAGTATCTGAACTGGTTCGAATCTGTGCACCTTCATTGAGCGATCTCTTGAACCAGGAAGCATACCGTGTCGAGATGCCATTGTTTGCCATGGGAGGCGTGGAGCCTTTGGACAGCAAAGCAATCGACAAGATTGCGGAAATCATCCCCGCGAAGATGATCGAAGGCTTGCCGGAACGGTTCAAAAAAGCTGTAGATGAATCAGTGTCGCTGTATTCGTTCTTTGAGAAGAAGTCGAAAGTTAACTATGCCCCGGTATTTACAGCCTTGCTTGGTGTAATTGATGAATCGGCAAAAGGTGTCTTGATGCAGAAACTCCAGGACACTATCCCGAGTAATCCGCAAGCACAAAGCGAATGGTTTGACCCATATCTCGCAAAAGTGGATGCACGAATGCATCGCCACTACGGAGAACTCTCTCGCAATCTACGTCGTACACTAGTTTACAAAACGGGAGTCTCTCCGCTTGGGCTCTTGCGGTCAACGATGGATTACGCATTGAACGACAAGACGCAATTGACAGGCGTGTTTGAATCTGTGAAGGCAGAATTCCAGTTGCCCGGACTCCGCGACCTTTTGGATCATGTGAGCAAGGTCAATGAGTTCAGGAATACACGTATTGCACACCAAGAAGAATCACTAACCGATAGGAAAGAAGCTTCTGAGGCGTTGAGCCTGTGGGTGAAAACTCTTGTTAGCCTGTGGGACGAGAAGATTGATACAGTCTACGGACGCAGTTGTGCTGTATCTCTTGTAGCCTTCACGCAGAAAGAGAAAGTGGCAAATGGATTTACCGCCAAAATACTTGCGAATCTTCCCGAAATAGAGCTCGGCCCTCCTGGTTCTTTGCCAAGAGCATATGCGCAGCGTCTTCAGAATGAGCTGGCACAGGAAGTCCAGAAGTTAGCAGATTTTCGTTTTGGATCCAAGGTTGTGAGAACCGATTGTGTCGAAGTTTGTGCCGGATCGCTCAAATTTACGATAGTTATTGCTGTCATTGCTGGAGTTTTTGCATTCGTTCGTGATTATGATAAATTATGCGCAAATGTCGGATTGTTGGTGAAGGATATCAAACGGACCAGTGGAAAAATCAAGCGAGCTGTTCTAAAACTTATCTAACCAATGCCTAGCCTCAATATTCATAGTCATATGCGACTTTGAATGGTTCTGGGTTGGTCAAAGACTTTGTGCGGCAGTCTTGATTTCCTGCCGCGCCAGCTTTCGCGAAGCCTAACGCCTTGGCGCAGCAAGGCGGCATAGACCGGATTCAAATTGTTATATCCCAAGACTGGGGCTTGAGTCCTTTTCCGGAGGAAAAGGGATGCTCGGAAGATCCGACTTTCAGGATTGCCTTGTCAGGCGAAACTTCTATGTGCATCCCGGCCTGAGGCATACGGTTCCTGAGGATGTTTGCCAGAAGCAGTGCTTTTTCAACTCCGTCGCCGCGGCCGTAGTTCCAGACTTCGTCCGGCTGGGCTAGGCGGCCGGGATCATCATAGATTGATTCAGCAGGCATGGCCTTTATGCGTTCAACGACGGCATTGTTGTCGACATCCTTAAGGGCTGTTATTGAAACAGGGTTACGGCCGATTGCGGCCAGCAGGAATGGCTCAGCCTCGGTGCGATTCAGGTCCCGGTAGGCGTAAAAGGCCATATCGGCGGCAGTGTTTCTTGTCCTGATCTGTTCCAGCCGTTTAATGATCTGATCGCGGCTCATGGAGCGGTCGATTCCCAGGGCTTCCTGCTCA
>Ga0172371_10001939_pt1 | contig 32936 bp, 41 predicted proteins | sample Lak12m_FD_114543 | JGI IMG/M metagenome (GOLD analysis project Ga0172371, IMG submission 114543) | Freshwater microbial communities from Kabuno Bay, South-Kivu, Congo - kab_022012_12m | ecosystem: Environmental > Aquatic > Freshwater > Lake | place: Democratic Republic of the Congo: South-Kivu...
ATAATCCTTGAGCCAGTCCTCCACCAGCCACTTGTTCAACGCCCGGGCGTTGGCCGCCTGCTCGGGCGTGGCCTCTCCGGCAACGTTGGGCGGCGCCGTGATGACGACAAAAAGTTTGTCCTGCCGGGTCTGGAAATATCCCAGCAGATCGTTGTAGATGCCCTTGGCGTTCTGTACGGTATGAACCGCCTCGCCGCTGCCCTGCCCCCGCAGCAGGTTCTGCCCGGTCGCTGGCGGATCGCCGGGGCTGCCCCCCAGGAGTGAGTTGGGATAGCAGGACTTGAACATCACGATCTCGTTCTCCCCAGGCGGTTCGTTCGGGATGCGCTGGTACCAGGACATGGTGTTACCGCTGTTTTCCAGATAGACATATTTCAGATATGTGTCACGGTTGGGACCTACAAACCAGTTGTACCAATTGCCGATGTCCGTGTGGTCGCCGATGCGTTCGTCGCCGACGTCCTTGTCCGCCGGGCCCCATTTATAGCCCGCGTCACTGACGAAATAGTTGTTGTCTCTCAGGGCGATGCCGAGGCCACCCCTGTCGTCAGCGAGCCAGTCCTCCCCCACGGAATGATGGAGGAAGACCAGCCTGATGGGATGATCCGGGTGAGCCGCGTTCAGAACGAGCGGCTGGCCGGGGATGACGGCGTGACCTGGGGTTGAGACATTGTTCGTGGTGGCAGCTGGTTTGGCGGCGCCTGAGTCGCCGGACGATGTTGTGGAGTTCCCGCCGCAGCCGGCGATCAGCGCTGCCGGTCCGGCCAGCACCAGTGCCATGGCCACCAGGGCGATGATGACATTCAATGCTTTTTTTATGCTCTGTGCTCCTGGCTGGCTCAAAGTTCTTCCTTCTTCCAACTGGATGTTCCGTGACAGTACTTTATTCCTCATACGCCACCTTTTCCAGGCAGAGCCCATGGGGAGGAGCGGTACGGCCTGCGTCCGGGCGCTCAGCGCCGGTCAAGAGCCTTTCCATGTCCGTCAGCGGACGGAAGCCGCGGCCGATCTCCAGCATCGTTCCCACGAGCACCCTGACCATATTACGCATGAAGGCGTTGCCGGTGATGTGGTAGATAAGCTTGCCGTCTCTACGGATCCACTCAGAACGGCGCACCTCGCGCTCGAAATAGGAATGCTCGGTCACCGTGGGAGTAAAAGCAGTGAAGTCGTGCTGCCCGATGATCATGGCCGCCGCCTCATTCATAAGACCAAAGCGCAGCCTTCCCGGATAGAAGTAAACAAACCGGTGTTCGAATGCTGACGGGTGAGGCTGGTTGAGCACCGTGTAGGAATAGGTCCGGGCGAGAGCGCTCCGGCGGGCATCGAACCTGGCGGGAACATCGGTGATGGCGGTAACGACTATGTCATCGGGCAGTAACTGGTTAGCGGAGCGGCGCAACCGGCCCGGAGTGACCGCGTTGGCGGTACGCAGGCTGACTACCTGACCCCGGGCATGGACTCCGGCGTCGGTGCGTCCAGCCACGGAAAGTCTGACATCCTCCTGTAAAATCCGTGCCAGTACGCCCATCAGGGTAGCTTCGATCGAAGGCAGCTGCGGCTGCCGAGCCCAACCGGCGTAAGCGGTGCCGTCATATTCCAGATCGACTCTGAGATGGCGTTCCATGCTCGTCATAGAATACCCAACCCCAGGGAAAACAGCAGCAAGGCCGCGACCAGCAGCCCGAAGAGCACATCAGCTGTGGTCAGCCTCAGCTTGCGCCTCAACGTGCGGCCGCGCCCACCGCGCCAGCAGCGCGACTCCATGGCCAGCGCCAGCTCATCGGCGTGGCGAAAACTGAGTACGAACAGCGGAATCAGTACCGGCATCAGCGCCCGTGCCTTCTTGACCAGTCCGCCCCGGCCGATGTCGGCCCCTCGCGCTCTTTGCGCTAGGATGATGCGCTCCAGTTCCATCAGCAGGGTGGGGATGAACCGAAGAGCGATCGTCACCATCAGGGAGAGCTCGTAAGCGGGAAGCTTCAGGCGGTTGAGCGGCGCCAGCAGGCTGCCCAGAGCGTCGGTCAGCAGCACCGGCGGCGTCGTGAAGGTCAGCAACGCCCCGGAGAGCACCAGCATCAGTAACCGGGGCGCCAAGAAAGCGCTGTCATAAAGGCCCTGCCGGTAGATAGGCAGCGGCCCCAGCCGGGCCAGCTCCTCGCCCCCCCTGAGGAACAGCTGAAAGACCAGGGTGAACAGGATCAGCCACAGCACTGGTTTGAGACTTCGGTAGATCCATGTTATCGGGACCCTGGCGGTGGCTGTGGCGGCGATGATGCCGGCGGCCAGCACGCTCAGGGCGGCATAGCCGTCTGCCAGAAACAGCGTGGTCACGAAGGCCATGGAGGCGAGGATCTTCATCCGCGGATCAGCCCTGTGCAGAAGCGACTCGCCCGGATAGAACTGGCCGATGACCGTGCCAGCTAACTTCATGGGGCGCCTCCCGGCGGCAGCGCCGCCATCAGAGTTGCCAGGACATCGGCTTCAGTAAGTGCCACAGGTGTCGTGCCACCGACCGCCTGAGAAATCTGCAGGCTGAGTTTTACGACGCCCGGTGGCTCCAGCGAGTGCCGCTCCAGAAGCGCCACGTCAGTGAGGATCGCTGCCGCCTTACCGTCAGCGGCCACCCGGCCGCCGTCGATGACCACTACGCGCTCGGCAAGCCGCAGGATCTCGTCCATGTCATGGCTGACAATGACCATGGTTGTGCCCTGTTCCTGGTTTAGATCCAGCAGGCGCCCGGTCAGATCGCGGCGAGTGAGTGGGTCCAGATGGGCGGTGGGCTCGTCCAGCAGTAACGCCTGGGGCTGGGAAGCGAGCACCCCCGCGAGCGCTACGCGGCGCTGCTCGCCCATGCTGAGGGAAAAAGGACTGCGAGGCGCAAATTTTTCCGGCGAAAGACCGGTGGCGAGGAGCGCTGCCGCAGCCAGGCGATGGGCCTCTTCGCTGGCTACGCCTGCCTGACGGGGAGCAAAGGCTACATCTTCCAGCACGTTCTTGCCGAACAGGCATTTCTCGGGAGCCTGGAAAGCGAGCCCCACGCTGCCGGACCGGGGACGGACCCTGGCGCTCAGCCTCAGATCGCCATGGGTCACCGACCCTTCATCGGGCAGTATCAGGCCCGCTAGGACGCCCAGCAGCGAAGACTTTCCCGCGCCTACAGGACCGATGATGCCGAGCCGCTCCCCCGGTTCGATGTCCAGCGACACCCCGGCCAGGGCCTTTAATACCATGTGCGTACCTCCCTGGTAGGAGAGGCTGACATCCTTTAGCGATAGGCGCATATGGCTTCGACCAGTTGCTGCGAGGTTAAGGGGACAGGCAGGTTGATGCCCTGTGCGGCCAGACGCCCCCACAGGTGCGTAGCCAGCGGTGGCTCCAGGGAGATTTTTTTCATGAGCTGCGCATCAGCGAAAAGATCGCCCGGCGGACCGTCGTAGGCAAGCTGGCCGCCCCTGAGCACCAGAACGCGTGGGGCGCGTGCAGCCTCTTCCATGAACTGGGTAGCATGGATGATGGTGACGCCGGCGCGCCATAGTCCTTCAACATGATCGATCAGTTCCCGGCGGGAGCGCGGATCGAGCATCGTCGTGGGCTCATCCAGCACCAGGACGCGTGGCTCGAGCACCGTCACACCGGCCAGCACTGTGAGCTGCTTCTGGCCTCCTGAGAGCCAGTGCGGCTCAGCGGCCATCAGATCAGTGATGCCGAAACGGTCGGCCGCGGCCCGGAGGCGGCGCTCGATCTCCGCTGGTGGAACGCCGAGGTTCTCCATGCCGAAGGCGATGTCGTCCGCGACCGTGGCCGCCACGATCTGACTATCGGGATTCTGGAAGACCATGCCCACGGTTTCGCGAATGCGGTTCAGGTTGGCAGGCTCGGAGGCGGATAATCCGTCTATCTCTACCGCGCCTTCAGTTGGCACGATCAGACCGTTGAGTAAACGCGCCAACGTCGACTTGCCAGAACCATTGGCGCCGACGAGGGCGACATACTGACCGGCATCGATGCTCAGATTGACCCCGCTCAGTGCTGGCAGCGTGTCCGCGCCACCATGCGGAAAGTCATATACGACATTTTTTAAGGAAATCAAGGTCATGACCGGCTTAACAGAACAGAAAAGGCGCCCTTAAGGCGCCTTTTACAATAATCGCAATCAGGTGAAGATAAAAGCCTAATCCACCAGCTCCAGATAAGCCATCTCGGCTGCATCGCCGGGGCGCTGGCCGATGCGCGTGATGCGGGTGTAACCGCCCGGGCGATCGGCGAACCTGGGCGCTACCTCGGTGAACAGGGTGTGCACCCTGTCCTTGCTGCGCAGGCGCGCGATGGCCTGACGGCGGGCGGCGATATCGCCGCGCTTGCCGAGGGTGATCATCTTTTCCGCCAGCGGGCGCACTTCCTTGGCCTTGCTGATCGTCGTCTTGATGCGGCCGTGCTCGATCAGGGAGCAGACCATGTTGCCCAGCATCGCCTTGCGGTGCGCCGAGTCGATACCCAGTTTTCTGCCTTGCTTTGCGTGACGCATTTTAGAGTTCCGATCCCCTCAGTGAGAGCCCCATCTTGGCGAGGTTCTCTTTTACTTCTTCGATGCTTTTTCTGCCAAAGTTCGGGATATTCATCAGTTCCGCCTCGCTGCGCTTGACCAGGTCGGCAACCGTCTGGATGCCCTCCCGCTTGAGGCAGTTATATGAGCGGACGCCGATCTCTAGTTCCTCGATGAGGATGTCGTCGTCGCCCTCTGCCTCCGCCGGTGTCTCCAGCACGGCCTCGGCGATCTCCGCCGGGGTGGCTGTGGTCTCGTGGTCGCCAGTGAACAGCTGCAGTGACGAGATCAGCAGGCCGGCGGCGCTCCTGAGGGCATCGCCCGGAAGCACGCTGCCATCGGTGGTGATCTCCATGGTCAGCTTGTCAAAGTCAGTGCGCTGCCCGACGCGTGCCCGGTCGACTTCATATGAGACCCGGGTGACGGGTGAATAATTCGAATCCACGGGGATGACGCCGATTGCGGCGCCGGCGCCCTTATTGCTCTCCGCTGACGCGAAACCGCGGCCGCGCCTGATGGTGAGAGTCATCTCCACCTTGGCCTTCTTGCCCAGCGTGGCGATGTGAAGATCGGGGTTAACGATCTCCAGCTCGGCGGGACATTCGATGTCGGCGCCAGTGGCATCACCAGGGCCGGCCTTCACCAGGCTGACCTCGATTTCGCTCTGCTCGCCGTGCAGCACGCACACCAACCGCTTTAGGTTCAGGATGATGTCTGTGACATCCTCCTTGACCCCCGGTATCGTGGAAAATTCATGTGATACGCCCTCAATCTTCACCAGACTGACGGCCGCGCCATCAAGCGACGAGAGCAACACCCGCCTCAGCGAATTGCCGAAGGTGTGGCCGAAACCCCGGTCGAGGGGCTCTACCACGAATACGCCCTTGTTGCCCTGCTCCTGCTCGTGAGTGATCTTGGGAATCTGGATTGTGAGCAATTCTTCCTCCTACTTGGAATAAAGCTCGACTATGAGCTGCTCCTGCACCGGCACATCGATCTCTTCCCGTTCCGGGTACTTGAGAATCGTGCCGGTGAGATTATCGTGATCTGCCTGCAGCCAGGGAGAAACCGAAGCGGTCAGCTCTGTGGCCTCGCTAATGGTCCCCTTGGCACTCGAATTGGGCATGACGGCGACGACGTCGTCAGGTTTGACCATGTACGAGGGGATGTCCACCCGGCGGCCGTTCACCATGAAATGTCCATGCATGACCAGCTGGCGCGACTGCCGCCTGGAAGCAGAGAAGCCGAGCCGGTAGACGACGTTGTCCAGCCGGGTCTCCAGCATCCGCAGCAGATTCTCGCCGGTGATGCCGGTCTGACGATTGGCCCGTTCGTAGTAGTTCCTGAATTGTTTCTCGAGCACTCCATAGTAACGGCGCGCTTTCTGTTTCTCGCGCAGCTGCGTCAGATACTCGGTCTGCTTTGTCCGCCGGCGGCCGTGCTCACCCGGCGCATACGACCGGCGGTCGATGGCGCAGCGGTCCGTGAGGCACCTTTCCCCCTTGAGGTAAAGCTTCAAACCCTCGCGGCGGCACTGTTTGCAGGCTGGTGAAGTGTCTTTTGCCACTTAAATCCCTTCTATACTTTCCGTGTGTCTAAACTCTTCTTCTTTTACGCTGACGGCAGCCGTTATGCGGCACCGGTGTGACATCCTTGACGCTCATGACCTCCAGGCCGGCGGCCTGCAGCGAGCGGATAGCAGTTTCGCGGCCGGAGCCGGGACCCTTGACGAAGACGTCCACTTTTTTCAGGCCGTGCTCCATGCCCTTCTTGGCGCAGGAATCTGCGGTTACCTGAGCAGCAAAGGGAGTGCTCTTGCGCGACCCCTTGAAACCGGCCGAGCCGGCGCTCTCCCAGGCGATGACGTTGCCTTCCTTGTCTGCCAGGCTGACGATCGTGTTGTTGAACGATGTCTTGATGTACGCCTGCCCGACCGGGATATTCTTCTTGACCTTACGCCGGGTGCGTGATTTTGCGCCTTTTTTCGGAGCTGCCATCTAAAACCTCTTTATTTCTTGCGTTTGATGCCCACGGTGCGGCGCGGACCCTTGCGGCCGCGGGCGTTGGTCTTGGTGCGCTGTCCCCGCACAGGCAGGCCGCGGCGGTGGCGGATGCCACGGTAGCAGCCGATCTCCATGAGGCGCTTGATATTCTGCGAGCGCTCACGCCTGAGATCGCCTTCGACCACTACGTTGCGGTCTATATATTCCCTGAGCTGACCCACCTCGTCTTCAGTGAGGTCGCGGACATACGTGTCTTTGTTGATCCCCAGATCTTCGAGGATCTTGCCCGAGACTGAGCGGCCCACCCCAAAAATGTAGGTGAGACCAATCTCGACCCGCTTCTCGCGGGGTATGTTTACTCCGGCGATACGTGCCAAAACATAACCTCCAGATGAACCCTTGCTAGCTTATTTAGCCGGGGCTGCCTAGCCCTGGCGCTGCTTGTGGCGAGGGTTGGTGCAAATCACCAGCAGCTTGCCGCCGCGGCGCACCAGCTTGCATTTCTCGCATATCGGTTTTACTGACGATCGTACTTTCATGTCTTTCCTGCTTCCTTGGGAATACTACTTAAACCTGTATGTGATCCTTCCCCGGCTCAGATCGTAGGGCGATAGCTCTACTTTCACCCGGTCGCCCGGCAGAATCCGGATGTAGTGCATCCTCATCTTCCCGGAGATGTGCGCCAGGACCTCATGGTCGTTGTCCAACTTCACGCGGAACATCGTGTTGGGCAGCGCCTCGACGACCTCGCCTTCCAGCTCTATGGCTTCTTCTTTTTGAGTCATATCCTCCCCGAGTGACCAAACGGGCATTTTACCACAGCAGCGAGGCTCCGTCCACACCCGCCTGCCGTTCCCCGGCTCCGGCTGTCAGGATCCGGGGGCCCTTCTTTGTCACCGCGACAGTATGTTCGAAGTGAGCTGACAGACTGCCATCGACTGTCGACATGGCCCACTTGTCTTCACCTACCTGGACCTGGTGCGTACCCGCGTTCACCATGGGCTCGATGGCAAAAACCATTCCGTCCTTCAGAGCCGGTCCCTTTCCGGGCGTCCCGTAATTTGGGACATGCGGCTCCTCATGCATCTTGCGGCCGATTCCATGGCCGACCAACGTCCGCACTACCGAAAAGCCGTTGGCCTCCACGTATTCCTGCACCGCGTGCGAGACATCCCCCAGATGGTTGCCGGGCCTGCATTTAGCGATGGCGCGCCGCAACGATTCCTGCGTCACTTCCATCAACCGCCGGGCCAGCTGGCCCGCTTCCGGCAGCGCCACCGTTGTGGCCGCGTCAGCTACCCAACCGTCGAGCGTGACGCCTACATCCAGGCTGATGATGTCAGCCGCTTTCAGGGTGTACTTCCCTGGGATCCCGTGCACCACCATGTCGTTCGGTGACGCGCAGATCGACCCGGGGAAGTCGTGGTATCCCTTAAAAGTGGGAATTCCACCATGCTCCCTGATAAACTTTTCCGCCAGCCGGTCCAGCTCGGCTGTCGTGACGCCTTCATGGCACTCGCCCGCCAGCATCTCCAGGCAACCAGCCACTACGGCTCCCGCTTGCGCCATCTTCTCGATCTCGGCGGCGGACTTCCGGTTGATCATCGGACTGCCCGGCCCTCCCGAGGGGCGCCCCCGGGGAACATCCTAGCTATCCCGGTCTCGAACCCGGTTCAGCTCATTCTGGATGTTGCCATAAATCTCGTCCGGATGGCCCACGCCGTCGATCTCCGCCAGGACACCCTGAGTACGGTAATAACCGATCAGAGGCTCGGTCTGCTGCGTGTAAACGTCCAGCCGGTTACGAACCGTTGCTTCTGTATCATCACTGCGCTGGTAGATCTCGCCGCCACAGGTGTCACAGACTCCCTCAGCCGCCGGCGGCTTGAACTTCACATGATAAGGGCGGGCGCAGTCGCGGCAGAGCCGCCGGCCGGTGAGCCGGCTGACCAGCTCGTCCTCATCGACGATGATCGCCAGAGCCAGCGTGATCTGCTTGCCGCTGGCCGCCAGTGCCTTATCCAGCTCCTCAGCCTGGACCAGGCTGCGCGGGAAACCATCCAGCAGGAAACCTTTTTCACAATCCGGCGCCGTCAGCCGGTCGACGACGATGCCGATGACCACTTCGTCGGGCACCAGATTGCCAGCGTCCATGAAAGACTTGGCCTTGAGCCCCATCTCGGTTCCGTTCGCCACAGCCTCCCTGAGCATGTCGCCGGTGGAGATGTGCGCCAGCGAGTAATCGTCCCGGATCCGCTCCGCCTGGGTGCCTTTGCCGGCGCCCGGGGGTCCCAAGAGTATCACATTCAGGGGCGCCATTATTTCAGGAACCCTTCATAGTGGCGCATCAGCAGTTGCGACTCCATCTGCTTCATGGTCTGCAGGGCGACGCCGACGACGATCAGCACCGAGGTGCCGCCGAAATAAAACGGCACGTTGAACACCGCGATCAGGATGTTCGGCAATACGGCGATCGCTGCCAGGAAGATAGCGCCCGGCAGAGTCAGTCTGGTCAGTACGCGGTCCAGATACACCGCGGTCGGCTTGCCCGGCCGGATGCCAGGGATAAAGCCACCATATTTCTTCAGGTCATTAGCCCGCTCCATGGGATCGAACTGCACCGCGGTGTAAAAGTACGTGAAACCGACGATGAGCAGCGCTTCCAGAACCAGGAAGGCCCAGCTCGAAGGGCTCAAAAAATTCGCAAAACTCTGCATGAAGTCATAGGGAAAGAACTGCGCCAGAGTCGGCGGGAACATCAGCAACGACGAGGCGAAGATGACCGGGATGACACCCGCCATGTTGATGGAGAGAGGCAGATAGGTGCTGCCGCCCGTGGTCATCCGGCGGCCCACTTGCCGCTTGGCGTACTGGATGTTGATGCGGCGCTGACCCTCCTGCACCATGACGATGGCCATGATCACAACGATGGCGACGGCGATGATGACGATGATCGTGATGATATCCATCGTCTCGAACCGGGCGATTCCCGGTATCAGGCCCGACACGATGCTTGCGAAGATCAGCAGCGAGATACCGTTGCCGATGCCGTGCTGCGTGATCAGCTCGCCGATCCACATCAACAGGGTAGTGCCCGCGGTCAGCGTGATGATGATCTCATAGAACTTCAGCGGCGACAGATCGGGGATGGCGCCCTGCTGCCGGAAAAGAACCGTGTAACCGACCGCCTGCGCCAGCGCCAGGACCACGGTCAGATAACGTGTGTACTGGGTAAGTTTCCGCTGGCCGGCTTCGCCCTCACGCGCCATCTCCTTGAAAGAGGGAAAGGCCATCGTGAGCAGCTGCAGGATGATGGACGCAGTGATGTAGGGCATGATTCCCAGGGCGAACACTGCAAAACGTGTGAGCGCGCCACCGGAGAACAGGTTAAGAAAGCCAAGGACGCCAGCGGCGCCCTGGTTGATGAAATTCTCAATTGCCGAGATGTCCACTCCCGGCACCGGGATGTGCGCGCCGAAGCGGTAGACGATGATCATGGCTCCGGTAAAGATAAGCTTCGACCTGAGTTCGGGGATCTTCCAGGCGTTGGCCAGAGACGCGAACAAGTCAGATGACCTCCGCCTTGCCGCCGGCGGCCTCTATCTTTTCCACCGCGGACTTGCTGAACTTGTGGGCCTTGACCGTCAGAGCGATGCTCAGTTCGCCGTGGCCGAGGATCTTCACCGGGTGCTTGAGCGTCTTGATGATGCCGGCTTCCCTGAGCGCTTCCGGCGTCACTTCTGTACCAGCGCCGAACCCGGACAGCCGCGCCACGTTCACACCTGTATTCTCCGTGCGGAACGGACCCATCGGCATACTCATCTTCTTGTTGGAGCCCCGCAGTTTGGCTACCCTCATGTACAGCGGCATCTGACCGCCCTCATAACCGGGTCTGACTCCGCCGCCGGAGCGGCTGTTAAAACCCTTGTGGCCGCGGCCGGAGGTCTTACCATGGCCGCTGCCGTGCCCGCGGCCCACACGCTTGCGCGCGTGCCTGGAGCCCGGGGCAGGCTTCAGATTATGCAGACCGAGATATTCCTGGGTCGCCTCTTCTTTTTCTGTTTCAGTACTCATGGACTATCCCTTGACCTCTTCGACTTCCACCAGGTAGCGCACCTGATGGATCATGCCCCGGATGACCAGGGTGTCGTCGTGAATGACGGAATGATTGATGCGCCGCAGACCCAGAGCCCGCATGGTGCGACGGTGCTCCTGCATGCGGCCGATAATGCTTTTCTTTTGTGTGACCTTAAGCTTCAACCGACTTCTCCTCGGAGGTCTTCTTCTTGGGCGCTGCCTTCTTCTTGGGAGATGGCTTGGCTGCCGCGGGCTCCGCCTTGGCGGGAGCCGCCTCAACCGTTGCCGGCTGTTTGCCCTCCGTCCCCAGGATCTCCGCAACAGTCTTGCCGCGCAGCATCGCTACCTGCTTGGGATCCTTCAGGCTCGCCAGACCCTCGACGCTGGCCCGCACCATATTAATAGGATTGGTCGTTCCCAGACACTTGGCCAGAACGTCTCGGATACCGGCCAGTTCCAGCACGGCGCGTACGCCGCCGCCGGCGATGATGCCGGTACCAGGGGTAGCCGGTTTGAGCAGCACCTTGCCGGCGCCGTACCTGCCCAGCACCTGGTGCGTGATCGTCGTCTTGTATTTGGGTACGCGGAAAAGGTTCTTCTTGGCGTCCTCGACTGCCTTGGAGATCGCCAGGGGGACCTCCTTGGCCTTGCCGTAACCGACGCCGACCCGGTCGACCGTATCGCCCACGACTACGAGCGCCGTGAATGAGAAACGCCGGCCGCCCTTGACCACTTTGGCCACGCGGTTGATGTGGACCACTTTTTCCTGCAGTTCAGGAGCTTTCGGAGCTAACTCAATCTTTTCGTACTGGTCGGCCATACTAGAACTGGATCCCTCCCTTGCGCACCCCGTCGGCCAGCGCTTTCACGCGGCCATGATAAAGGTAACTGCCTCGGTCGAAAACGACCTTGTCAATATTCTTCTCCTTGGCCTTGGCGGCCAGGATCTCTCCCACCTTGCCGGCGACATCGCTCTTATTGAGGCCTGCTTCCTTCACTTCCCGGGAAGAAGCTGACACCAGCGTGGCGCCCGCCATGTCGTCTATGACCTGGGCGTAGATGTCGCGGTTGGAGCGGAACACGCTCAGCCGCGGCCGCTCGGTGGAACCGGTGATGCGGCCCCGAACCCGGCTCTCGCGCCGATGGCGCAGTTTTTGCCGGGCGATAGTCTGTTGTGTAGTCTTAGCCATTTACTTAAGCCCTCTTGCCGACTTTGCGGCGGATATGTTCTTCGACATACTTGATGCCCTTGCCCTTGTAGGGTTCCGGTGGCCTCAGAGCGCGAATGCGCGCCGCCAGCTGTCCTACAACCTGCTTGTCGATGCCATGGACGATGATCTGGGTCGGCTTGGGTACCTCGAACTCGGTATCTTGTTCCGGCTTGATCACGTCGGTATGGGATTTTCCCAGCAGCAGCTCCAGGTCCTTGCCCTTCAGCTGGGCCCGGTAACCGACGCCGTTGATCTCCAACTCGCGCTTGAAGCCATTGGTGACGCCTTCCACCATGTTGGCGATCAGCGTGCGGGTCAGCCCATGCAAAGAGCGGTGCGGACCACGGTCGGTCGGGCGCTCGACCCTCACGGCGCCGTCTTCTCGCAGGATCTTCATCTCTGGAGAAAACCTGCCGGAAAGCTGGCCTTTAGGACCTTTTACCGATACGTCGCTGCCGTCGATCTTGATCTCGACGCTATCGGGAATCACTATGGGCGCTCTGCCGATTCTTGACACTTATCTCTCCCGTTTACCAGATAAAACAGATTACTTCGCCGCCGACGCCGAGCTTCTCGGCTTCGCGGCCGGTCAAAAGGCCTTTGGAGGTGGACAGCACCGATGTCCCCAATCCACCGAGCACCCGGGGAATGCGGTCCTTGTTGGCATAAATGCGCCGCCCCGGCTTGCTAATGCGCTTGAGGCCGGAGATCACCTTCTGGCGGTCCTTGCCATACTTGAGATTCACGACGATGGTGTCGTAGCTCTCGCCCTTCACGATCGCGTACTCCGTGATGTAGCCTTCCTGCTTGAGCAGTTTGGCTATCTCCACCTTGAAAGTGGATGTGGGCATCTCCACGCTCTCCTTGAACCCCTCGTTGGCGTTCCGGATGCGGGTCAACATATCAGCTATGGGGTCTGTCACTGTCATCTAGAGAACTCCCTACCAGCTTGATTTGGTCATGCCCGGGATTACCCCGCGGTGCGCAAGTTCCCTAAGGCAGATACGGCAGATGCCGAACTTGCGGTAGTAGCCCCGCGGCCGGCCGCAGCGGCGGCAGCGGTTGTAGCCCCTGCTTGAATACTTGGGCGCCCGGCTCGATTTGACTACTAATGATGTCTTGGCCATAAAACTCTCCTGGTTCCTTAGCGCTCGCGGAACGGCATGCCCAGCATGGTCAGCAGGGCGCGTCCCTCTACGTCGTTCCTGGCGCTGGTAGCGATGGTGATGTCCATCCCCCGCGTCACCGTCACCTTGTCATAATCGATCTCCGGGAAGATGATCTGCTCCTTGAGTCCGAGCGACATGTTGCCCCGGCCGTCAAAAGATTTTGGCTTGATGCCCCGGAAATCCCGGATGCGGGGCAGGGCGATGGAGATCAGCCGGTCGAGGAACTCATACATGCGAGGCCCCCGCATCGTTACTGTGCAGCCCACCGGCATGCCCTCGCGGACCTTGAACTGCGCGATCGATTTGCGCGCCCGCGTCATCTTCGGCTTCTGGCCGGTGATGATGGTCATCTCCTCGATGGCGTCGTCCAGCTGCTTGGCGTCCGTCTTGGCCTCGCCGACGCCCATGTTGACCGTGATCTTGGTGACCCGCGGCACTTCCATGGGATTGCCCAGCCCGAGCTCTTTCTGGAGCTCCGGCGCTATCTCTTTTTCAAATCTGTCTTTTAGTCTGGCCACTTGCTTCACTCTCAATCGTATTCGCTGCCGCACTGTTTGCAGACGCGCAGGCGTCCTTCCTCGGTGCGCTTGATACCCAGGCGCACCGCGGAACTGCAGCGGGAGCAGTAGAACATCACATTTGACACGTGCATGGCCGCCTCGCGCTCCAGCGTTCCCTGCGGATTGTTCTGCGAGGGGCGCCGGTGCCGCTTGACCATGTTCAGCCGCTCGACGACCACCCGCTCTTTCTCGGGAATGACCCTCAGGACCTTGCCCGACTTGCCGCGGGACTTGCCGGCGATGACCTTCACGGTGTCGCCCTTTTTTATTTTCATCTTGTTCTGTGCCATAAAAAACCTTTGCTAATTTCCCTTAAAGGACTTCCGGCGCGAGCGACACGATCTTCATGAAATTCTTGTCCCTGAGCTCGCGCGCCACCGGACCGAAGATGCGGGTGCCCCGCGGATTCTGCGCCGCGTCGATCAACACTACGGCATTCTCGTCGAAGGCGATGAAGGTGCCGTCCTTGCGTCCAAACTCCTTCTTGGTGCGGACTACTACGGCGCGCACGACTTCGCCTTTCTTGACCGCGCCACCAGGGGTAGCGGCTTTGACTGTGCCCACCACGATGTCACCGACGCGGGCGTAACGCCGCCGGGACCCGCCCATGATGCGGATGCAGAGCATCTCCCGGGCGCCGGTGTTATCAGCTACTTTGGCTCTTGTCTCAACCTGTATCACTTATTTGGCCTTTGCTATGATCTCGACCAGGCGCCAGCGCTTGTTCTTGGACAGCGGGCGCGTCTCCACGATGCGGACCGTATCGCCGATGCCGGCTTCGTTGTTCTCATCGTGCACCGCCAGCTTGCTGGAGTGACGCACAGTCTTGCTGTAAAGGCGATGCGCCTTGGAGGTGTCGATGCGCACGGTGATGGTCTTGTCCATCTTGTCGCTGGTCACCACTCCCCGCCGTTCCTTGCGCGGGTTGACGCCTTTTATTCTTTCCGTAGCCAATTCCTAAGCCTCCTGGGCCTTCGCCACCCGCTGGTTCTGGACAGTCATGATCCGAGCGATGTCCTGTCGCACCAGCCTGAGTTTCCTGGGATTGTCCAACTGGCCGGTGGCCTGCTGGAACCGCAGGTTGAAAAGCTGCTTACGCGTCTCTTTGAGGCGCTCAATGAGTTCATCGTCCGTCATGTCGCGCAGTTCGTTCGCCGTCACAGGAGATCACCCTCGCGCTTGACAAATTTGCACTTGAGCGGCAACTTGTGAGAGGCAAGCCGCATAGCCTCCTTGGCTACCGGTTCAGCTACACCGGACAGCTCGAACATCACCCTGCCAGGCTTTACGACCGCTACCCAATGCTCCGGGGAGCCTTTACCGCCGCCCATCCTGGTCTCAGCCGGTTTCTGCGTCACGGGCTTGTGCGGAAAGATGTTGATCCATACTTTGCCGCCCCTCTTGATGTGACGCGTGATGGCGACACGGGCTGACTCGATCTGCCGGTTAGTGATCCAGCCCGGCTCGAGCGCCTTGAGCCCGAACTCGCCGTGCTCCACGCGGGCGCCGCCCTTTGTGGGTCCGCGCATCCGGCCTTTCGATTGCTTGCGATATTTTAATTTCTTAGGTAGTAACATCTAATGTCTCTTTCTTGTGGGAAGCTCCGCCAGCGCTTACTTGCGCCGCTGGGCATCCACCTCTCCCAGACGGCGGGCGTCCTTCTTGCTGGCCGCCTCGCTGCCGAAGCCCTCGGGCATGATCTCGCCCTTGTTGATCCAGACTTTCACACCGATGCGCCCGAACGTCGTGCGCGCTTCGGTAAATCCATAATCAATATCAGCCCTGAGCGTGTGCAGAGGCACGCGGCCCTCGCTGTAACCCTCACGCCGCGCCATCTCCGCGCCGCCCAGGCGGCCGGAACAGGCGACCTTGATGCCCTCGGCACCGGACCGGATAGCCGATGTCAGTGCCCGCTTCATGGCCCGCCGGAAAGCGACGCGGCCCTCCAGCTGCTCCGCGATGGACTGGGCCACCAGGTTAGCGTCCAGTTCCGGGCGCTTCACCTCGATGATATTGGCCTGCACTGCTTTGCCGGTCATATCGTGCACTTCGCGCCTGAGCGCGTCTACCTCGGCGCCGCTCTTGCCGATGACGATACCCGGCCGCGCCGTATGGATATCGATGGTGATCTTCTGTGCATCCTTCTTGATATGGATATCTGAAAGGGCAGCGTGACGCAGCTTCTTGCGAATGTGTGCCCGGATCTTCAGATCCTCCATTAAAAAATTCGCGAATTCTTTCTCGGTGTACCAATGGGATTTCCAGTCATGGATGATCCCTAACCGCAGTCCTCCTGGATGCACTTTCTGGCCCACGCTATCCCTCCTTCCTCTCAGACAACTCCACCGTCAGGTGGCAGGTACGCTTGCGGATTCTGTATGCCCGGCCCATGGCTCGCGGCTGAAAGCGCTTTAGCGTCGGTCCTTCGTTTACGAAAATGCTTTTGACAAAAAGCTCGTCGCTGCTCAGATCATGGTTGTTCTCAGCGTTGGCGGCGGCGGAAGCGATCGTCTTGTCCACGATCTTGGCGCCGGCCCGCGGCGAGAAAGCCAGGGTGGAACGAGCTTCGGCTAACTTCATGCCCCGCACCATGTCCGCCAGCAGCCTTAGCTTGCGAGCGGAAACCCGCTGGAACTTGGCGGTCGCAAAGGCGCTGCCGGGCTCCTCCATCAGCTCGTCAACAGCTGCTTCAGCCTCAACTGCCTTGGTGACCTTCTGGGCCGGCTTCTCTTCGCTCTTTGTTTTTTTCTTTTTTTTGTCTTCAGCCATTGAAATCTTAGTTTCCTCTTACTTCAGTGAGCTGCTTCTCTCTGTATGGTGGCCGTGGCCACGGAATGTCCGCGTGGGGGCAAACTCGCCCAGCTTATGACCGACCATGCTCTCAGTGATGAAGACCGGCACATGCTTGCGGCCGTCATAGACAGCGATCGTGTGGGCCACCATCTCCGGGAAGACCGTGGACGAACGCGACCAGGTCTTCAGCAACTGCTTCTTGCCGGATTCATTCATCGCCTCGATCCGAGCCAGCAGCTTCGTGTCAACAAACGGTCCTTTTTTAATTGATCTGCTCATAAATCAAATCTCCCTGAAGGCTTATTTGCGGCCTTTGCCGCGCTTGCGGCCGCGGACGATATAGCGGTCCGAATCCTTGCCCTTCTTACGGGTGCGGTAGCCCAGAGTCGGCACACCCCAAGGCGTTACCGGATGCCGTCCAGCTGTGGCCTTGCCCTCGCCACCACCGTGCGGATGGTCGACCGGGTTCATGGCCGTACCCCGGACCTTGGGCCGCTTGCCCTGCCAGCGGCTGCGTCCGGCCTTGCCACCCGAAAGGTTCTCGTGAGTGGGGTTGCCCACCTCGCCGATCGTGGCGCGGCAGTTGATATCCACCAACCGCACCTCGGCGGAAGGAAGGCGAACATGCGCCATCTTGCCTTCGCGAGCCATCAGCTGAGCTGAGGTTCCGGCGCCGCGCACCATCTGGGCGCCACGGCCGGGCTTCAACTCGATGCAGTGGATCGTCGTGCCGACCGGTATCATGCTGAGCGGCAGGCTGTTGCCCACTTTGATATCTGACTCGGGACCTGACTGCACCATCGTGCCTACTTCGAGCCCGTTAGGCGCCGGGATGTAACGCTTCTCGCCGTCCAGATAATGCAGCAGGGCGATACGCGCCGAACGGTTCGGATCGTACTCGATTGCGGCGACCTTCGCCGGGATCCCATCCTTGAACCGCTTGAAATCTATCTGCCGGTAACGGCGCTTGTGGCCACCGCCAGTGCGGCGCTTGGTGATACGGCCATAACAGTTGCGCCCGCCCTTCTTGGAGATACCGGCGGTCAGCTTCTTCTCCGGCTTGGTCTTCGTGATCTCCTCAAAGGTGGAGACCGTCATGAAGCGCCTGCCGGGCGACGTCGGTTTAAATCTTTTTACTTTCTGTCCGGATCCAGCCATTACATACTCTCGAAGAATTCGATTTTCTGGCCTTCCTTGAGCTGGACGATCGCTTTCTTGCCAGCCTTGGTCCGGCCCCTGACCATACCGCGCCGCTTCGGTTTCGAGCGGGTCTTGATCACATTCACGCCGATAACCTCGACGTTGAAGACTTCCTGCACCGCCTGCGCGATCGCGGTCTTGTGCGCTCGCGGATCCACTTTGAAGGTGTACTTGTTGTGCTCGATGAGCTGGTAACTCTTCTCAGATATCACCGGTCCCAGGATGACGCTATGCCCGTCTCTCATTTCGCGCCTCCCAGTCTGGCATTGAGCTGATCGACGACGCTCCTGGTCATGAGCAGCGTCCGGTTCGCCATGACATCGACGACACTGAGTTCGTTGGCGACGGTGACGTCAACCTGCCGCAGATTCCGGAAGGAAAGCGCCGCGTTGTTGTCATCCTCGTCAACGAGCACCAGCAAGGGGTACTTGATCTCCAGGCTGGCCAGAACCGCTTCCGCCGCCTGCGTCTGGGGCTTGTCGAAGGGCAGATCGTCGACTACCTTGATGCCGCCCTCGCGGACCCTGGCGCTGAGCGCCATCTTCAGCGCCTTGCTGCGGGCCTTGCGGTTGGTCTTGTAGCTGTAGTCCCGGGGTTTGGGCCCGAAGGTGATGCCGCCGCCGGTCCAGTGCGGCATCCTGCTGGAACCCGCGCGGGCCCGGCCGGTGCCTTTCTGGCGCCAGGGCTTGATGCCGCCACCGCTGACCTCGCCGCGCCGCTTGGTAGAGGCATTGCCCTGCCTGCGGGCCGCCATCTCGGAACAGACGACCTCGTGCAGTACTCCGACACTGGTCTCGATCTCAAAGACATCCGGACTCAAGCCGGCGGCCTTGACCTCTATAGCTTTCACGGCCGGAACATCGACGGCCTTTTTAGCGACCACTTTCTTCTTCGCCTTGGCCTTTTTGGGAGCAGCCCTCTTGGCCGGCTTCTTCTCCGCGGCCACTTCGGCCACTTCAGCCTCGTCCGACGCCGCCTCTACTGCAGTCTCCCCGGCAGCCTCAAGCGCCACGGATTCCTCAGCTTCCGTGGCTTCCGGAGCCGCTTCTGTTTCTTCTAAAGTTTTATCTTCGTCTTCTGCCATGTGCCTATCAGTCAGTCTGGATAAATATTATGGAATTGCTCGATCCAGGAACCGATCCGCGGATAAAGAGCAGGTTGTTCTCTGCATCAGTGGAAAAAACCGTCAAGCCACGCTGGGTCGACTTGCGGTTACCCATGTGTCCGGGAAGCCTCAGGCCCTTAAACACCCGTGAAGGATATGCGCTGGCGCCGACTGAACCGGGCGCCCGGTGGAAATGCGCGCCGTGGGAACCGGGGCCGCCGGCAAAGTTATGGCGCTTGATGACACCCGCGAAGCCCTTACCTTTGGACACGCCGGTGACCTTGACCTCCACGCCGGGTTCGAATGCCTCTACGGTGATACGGCCGCCGACGACGGCGCCCTGCGAGGGCTCTTCCGGCTCCGGTGCCGTTACTTCCTCAGCGGCTTCTGTCTCCGCGGCAACTTCTTCAGCGGCAGTCTCTTCTGCTGCAACCTCGGCATCTTCAGCTTCTGCCTCGGGCGCGGCTTCCTCCACTACTTCTTCCTGCTTCGCCTCAGCTTCAGCCTCTTTGGCCTTGGCTTTGGCTTTCTTGCCTTTGCCTTTTGCCTCATCTTGGACGGGAGCCTTGACCCAGGCGGCGGCTTCATCGAGATCGCAACGGATCTCCGCCAGATGCCGCGTGGGGGCTACGCCCGCTTTCTTAAAATGTCCAGCCTGCGGCTTGTTGACCCGCTTCTCTTTCACGTCGCCGAAGCCGATTTGCAGCGCCGTATAACCGTCGCTCTCTACCGTCTTGACCTGCACGATCGTGCAAGGGCCGGCTTCGATGACGGTGACCGGCACCCGGTCGCCTTCTTCTGTGAAGATCTGGGACATCCCCAGTTTTTTTCCGATTATAGCTGGCATTTGATTAAGTAGCTTCCTGTTTCTTTACAGTTTGATCTCAATGTCAACACCGGCGGGAACATCGAGGCGCATCAGCGAATCCACCGTCTTCGGAGTGGGCTGATGAATGTCGATCAGCCGTTTATGCGTCCGCATCTCGAAATGCTCGCGGGAGTCCTTGTCCTTGAATGGGCTCCGGATGACGCAGTACACGTTCTTCTCCGTGGGCAGAGGTACGGGACCGACAACGGTCGCGCCGGTCCGCTGCGCCTGCTCGACGATGAGCCGTGCGCTGCGATCGATCAGTTCGTGATCGTATGCCTTGAGCCTTATGCGTATCTTCTGTTGAGCCATTTAGTCTTCCGTTTAAAAGCCCGCCGCCGTTAAGGCAAGCGGGCTGTGGGTAGTTATCCTACTCGATGATCTCCGTCACCGCGCCAGCGCCGACGGTGTGGCCGCCCTCGCGAATAGCGAAGCGGAGACCTTCCTCCATGGCGATGGTCGTGATCAGCGTCACTTCCATGATCGTGTTGTCACCCGGCATGACCATCTCGACGCCCTCTTCGAGCTGGATGGAACCGGTGACATCGGTGGTCCGGAAGTAGAACTGCGGGCGATAGCCCGGGAAGAACGGAGTGTGACGGCCGCCCTCTTCCTTGGACAGCACATATACCTGAGCCTTGAAGTGAGTATGCGGAGTGATGGAACCCGGCTTGGCCAGAACCATCCCGCGCTCGATGTCCTCACGCTTGGTGCCGCGCAGCAGGACGCCGATGTTGTCACCCGCGCGTCCCTCGTCGAGCAGCTTGCGGAACATCTCGACGCCGGTGCAGACAGTCTTGTCAATCTTTTCCTGCATACCGATGATCTCAAGCTCCTCGCCGACCTTGACGATGCCGCGCTCGACTCGGCCGGTGGCGACAGTGCCACGGCCGGTGATGGTGAAGACGTCCTCAACCGGCATCAGAAACGGCTTGTCGATATCGCGTTCCGGCTCCGGCAGATACCCATCAACGGCGTTCATCAGCTCGAGGATGGGGTTGCAGGCAGGGCATTCACCCTTGCCGCATGCGCACTCGAGCGCCTTCAGCGCCGAACCCGCCACGATGGGGATGTCGTCGCCGGGGAATTCGTACTCGCTGAGCAACTCGCGGACTTCCATCTCGACCAGCTCAAGCAGCTCGGGGTCGTCTACCATGTCTACTTTGTTGAGAAAGACGACGATGTAGGGCACGCCTACCTGGCGGGCAAGCAGGATGTGCTCGCGGGTCTGCGGCATCGGGCCGTCAGCCGCGCTCACGACCAGGATCGCGCCGTCCATCTGGGCTGCACCCGTGATCATGTTCTTGATGTAGTCAGCGTGACCGGGGCAATCCACGTGCGCATAGTGGCGCTTCTCGGTCTCATACTCGACGTGCGCGGTGGAAATGGTGATGCCGCGCTCGCGCTCCTCGGGAGCGTTGTCAATCGAATCGAAACTGCGTACTTCAACGTTCTCGCCGTGGCCTGCCAGACATGCTGTGATCGCCGCGGTCAGGGTGGTCTTGCCATGGTCAATGTGACCGATGGTGCCGACGTTCACATGCGGTTTGGTCCTTTCAAATTTCTGCTTTGCCATCTCTTTGCTCCTTTCCGTCTTCAATCCGAGCAAAATGTTTGAATGCTTGCTAAAAAGCCTTGCCTTTAATCCTGCTCCAGAATGCTGTTCTCTGGTCCTCGCCTCCCCTTTCCCAACCGAAAGAGCGAGTCACTATATATCAAACCAGACCTGCCCGCAAGAAAGCGCTTCTGGGCCCTGAGGCCCGGGCGCTTTTAGGGGCTCCCTACTTGCCGTTCACCTGCTCGACGATGCCGCTCGCAATCGAGGTCGGCACCTCCTCATAGCGGTCGAACTGCATGCTGTACTGGGCGCGTCCCTGAGTCACGGAACGCAGGTCGGTGGCGTATCCGAACATCTCCGCCAGCGGCACGCGGGCGCGGATGACCTGCGCCGTGGCGCGCGGCTCCATGCCCTCGATCTTTCCCCGGCGGGAATTGAGGTCGCCGATGACGTCGCCCATGTACTCCTCGGGGACGACGACCTCCACTTCCATGACAGGCTCCAGCAGCACCGGCTTGGCTTTGGCGACAGCGTTCTTGAACGCCATCGAGCCGGCGATACGGAACGCCATCTCGGATGAATCCACATCGTGGTATGAACCATCGACGAGGGTGACTTTGATGCCCACCATCGGGTAACCAGCCAGGACGCCGTTATCCATGGCTTCCCGGATGCCCTGATTGACCGACGGGATGTACTCCTTTGGTATGACGCCGCCGCTGATCTGCTCGACGAACTCGTACTCCTCGCCGGGAGCGCCGGGCTCGATGTTGATCACCGCGTGGCCGTACTGGCCGCGGCCACCGCTCTGGCGGACAAACTTGCCATGTACCTTCTCGACCGGCTTGCGGATCGTCTCGCGGTAAGCGACTTGCGGCTTGCCGACGTTGGCGTCGACCTTGAACTCGCGCAGCAGGCGGTCGACGATGATCTCCAGATGCAGCTCGCCCATGCCGGAGATGACGGTCTGGCCGGTCTCCTCATCGGTGCGCACCTGGAAAGTGGGATCTTCCTCAGCCAGCTTGTGCAGCGAGGTGCCCAGCTTCTCCTGGTCGGCTTTGGTCTTGGGCTCGATGGCCACAGCGATTACCGGCTGCGGGAAGTCCATCGATTCCAGAACTATCGGTTGCGCCTGCTCGCAGAGCGTGTCGCCGGTGGTAGTGAACTTCAGGCCCACCGCGGCGGCTAGCTCGCCAGCGTAAATAACATCGAGTTCCTCACGGCGGTTGGCGTGCATCTGCAGGATGCGGCCGATGCGCTCTTTGCGGTCCTTGGTGGCGTTAAAGATGTGGCTGCCCGCTTTCAGCGTTCCGGAATAAACCCGGAAATAGGTGAGCTTGCCCACGAAAGGATCGGTCATGACCTTGAAGGCCAGCGCCGCGAACGGAGCGTTCTCGTCGGCTTCGCGGGTCTCTTCCTCGCCGCTGTTGGGGCTGATCCCCTTGATGGCGGGAACCTCTAACGGGGAAGGCAGATAGTCGATGATCGCGTCCAGCAGCGGCTGCACGCCCTTGTTCTTGAAAGCGGTGCCGCATAGCACCGGGGTGATTGCAATGTCACAAGTGGCCTGGCGGAGAACTTTCTTGATGAGGGCGTTCTCAATGTCGCCGCCCTCCAGGTAGATCTCCATCAGCTCGTCGGAATGGTCGGCCAGCTTCTCGATCATGTGAGAGCGCCATTCCTGGGCGAACTCCTGCATGTCTTCGGGAATATCCGTAACATCCCAGGTCTCGCCCTTATCCTCGGCGCTCCAGACGAGGGCTTTCATCTCCACCAGGTCGATGACGCCCTGGAAGGCATCTTCACGGCCGATGGGGAGCTGAATGGCTACTGGATGCGCTCCCAGGCGGCTGACCATCTCGTCGAGCACCTGGAAGAAGTCAGAGCCCATGCGGTCCATCTTGTTCACATAGGCGATGCGCGGGACGCCGTACTTGTCGGCCTGCCGCCAGACGGTCTCTGACTGGGGCTCAACGCCGCCCACAGAGCAGAAAAGGGCGATGGCGCCATCGAGGACGCGCAGCGAGCGCTCAACCTCGACGGTGAAGTCCACGTGCCCGGGCGTGTCTATAAGGTTTATCCGGCAATCTTTCCACTGGCAGGTGGTAGCAGCGGAAGTGATGGTGATGCCCCGCTCCTGCTCCTGCTCCATCCAGTCCATGACCGCAGCGCCCTCATGGACCTCACCGATCTTGTGGGTCCGGCCGGTATAGAACAGAATCCGTTCAGTGGTCGTCGTCTTACCCGCATCGATGTGAGCCATGATGCCGATATTCCGGGTCTTCTCGAGTGAAAACTTTCGCGTCATATCCTGTTTCTTCTTGTCCTTTGTTTCTGTGGTTACCTGCGTCATAAAACTTTCAAACCTTCTTTTGTCCTAGGCGCCGTCCAGCGATTCCAGGCGGCTATTTTCATAAGCATTCAAGGGGAACGCTCCCGGTCCTAAATTGACCCTGGGATTACCAGCGGTAGTGTGCGAAAGCCTTGTTAGCCTGCGCCATCCGGTAGAGATCGTCCTTCTTCTTCCAGGCGCCGCCCTGGCTGGCCAGAGCATCGAGACACTCGTTAGCCAGGCGCTCAGCCATTGTTTTCTCACGCCGGTCGCGGGCATACCCGACTAGCCAGCGGACGGCCAACGTGCGGGCACGCCGGTTCGGAACCTCAACGGGCACCTGATAAGTGGCGCCGCCGACCCGGCGGGACCTGACTTCCAGGTGAGGTGTGACTGCATCCACGGCCTGCTTGAGGACTGCCACCGGATCGTCACCCTTCTTCTCGCCCATGATCTCGAGCGCGCGGTAACAGATAGCTTCGGAAGTGGACTTCTTGCCGCCCAGCATAACCTTATTGACGAACTGGGCCACCAGCTTGCTGCTGTAGACCGGGTCCGGGATGATCTCTCTTTTTTGGGCTGCTGCTCTGCGCGGCATGATCTACGTCCTTGTGCTTTCGCCTTTAAGGCGTTTTCGCCCCGTACTTGGAACGGCCCTGACGGCGATCAGAGACGCCGGCGGCGTCAAGTGCCGCACGAACTACTTTGTAACGCACACCGGGAAGATCCTTGACCCGGCCGCCCTTGACAAGCACAACTGAGTGCTCCTGCAGGTTATGGCCGATGCCCGGTATGTAAGCGGTAACCTCGATGCCGGTAGTAAGCCTGACGCGGCAGACCTTCCGAAGCGCCGAGTTCGGCTTCTTCGGTGTAGTCGTGTAAACGCGGGTACAGACGCCGCGGCGCTGCGGACTGCCCTTGAGCGCCGGAGTCGACATCTTGACGGTCTTGGGGCTGCGCCCCTTCCTGACCAGCTGGTTTACTGTTGGCATTAAACCCTTTGGTTTCCAGTTTCCGGTGCATTACTGCCGGAAATTTTATTCCACCTTCACAGGCGGATTTTCGCACCCCATAACGCGCAGAAACGAGCAGCAGGTCTCATTTTCTCTGGAACTGCAAGCCCAGAGACGCCTGCAACTCGGTTCTCATACCCGTTATAAGACTAGCGAAACGCCCTTCCTTTAAGAGCGCAAGACGGGAGTATAGCGAAGAGGGGAAGGAGAGTCAAGCCACCGCGCGACATGGCCGCCCGGCAGCCATTATCCGGCTACCAAAAGGTACTATTACCAGTCCGCGAACAGCCGGGAGCCCACACCCTGCCGCACCCAGTCATTCCCCCGCCCGAGAATGAAGCAGCCTCCCAGTAATAGCGGGAGCGCCACGAGGGTGTAGCCGACACTGACGTAGTTGCGCCACTGGATGACCCCGATGGTGGCCAGTGCCATGAAAAACGGAATGTGCAATAGGTAAAGCGGATAGGAGATGCTCCCCACCGACCCCACGGCTCGGCCAAATGGCAGCCGCGGAGCCACAGCGATCAGCGACAGACAGAAGAGGAGCGCAATCAGATAAAGCAGCGGCGCCAGGTAAAGCTCAGACTGGGCAAACAGCTTATCTTTGCCATCCGTGGCCCAGACAGCGGCGGCCAGCAGGATTGCCGCCAGCACCAACAGGCTCTTGCGGCTCAGCATCCGTTTGAATCCCGCAAGCAGCGACGGCATCAGCATTCCCATGAAAAAAATCAGCAGGTTCCCCAGAAACAGCCGCTTGTAGCTGGTGATCGCCACCGGCACCGGGCTGGTGATAACATCCGACAGATACAGGCTCACGGGAAGTAACACCGCGATCGACATCAGGACGATCGCCAGATTGGTATTCGCGTCTAATCTCCTGGCAATCGGAAACAGCAACGGTGCCACCAGGTAGCACTCCAGAATGGAGGTCACGAACCAGAAAACACCGCTGGAATTGGACGGTGCCCCCACCAGGGCTGTCACAAAGCTGACGCCATCGAATCCGCTCTGAATGCCGAGGCGGATCAACCAGACCGTCGTGATCGCATATGCCAGCCAGTAAAGCGGATAGATCCGGCTGCCCCGCTTATAGATGAATTTGAGCCACGCTCGCGCGCCGGGACCGGCGCCATCTGACTCCCGGCTGAGCGAGATGTAGATGCCCGCGCCGGCCATCAGGTAAAAGATGGTCATCAAGCCGTTGGCAAAGGCTGACCGGGACTGGAAGTAGAGAATGGCGTAATGGTTGCCCACGACAGCCAGTATTGCCAGACCCTTCACATAGTTGGAAATGTGCCAGGGAAGCGGAGATTCAGGATTAAGTTCAGCCAATTTGCCCTCGGTAAAGAAAAAACCCGGTCCAGACAATTATGTCCGGACCGGGTGATAATCGCAATATGCGCGCACGGCTTACTCTTCTTTCGCCGGCGCTCCCACAGACAGCATCTCGCCGACGTCCTCCGGCTTGACCGTGGAGAAGATCTCCAGCGTCCGGTAGTGCCTGAGACCGGTCGAAGCCGGGATCAGCTTGCCGATGATGACGTTCTCCTTCAGGCCGACCAGGCGGTCCACCTTGCCTTCGATGGCGGCGTCGGTCAGCACCTTGGTGGTCTCCTGGAAAGAAGCCGCTGACAGGAAGCTATCTGTCGCCAGCGATGCCTTCGTGATTCCCAGGATGATCTGCTCGGCTTCCGCGGGCGTGCCGCCGGAGGCCACGAGTGCCTCGTTGACCTTCTTGAACTGGACCCGGTCCACGGGCTGACCCGGCAGGAAGTCAGTGTCGCCGCGGGTGATCACCTGCAGGCGCTTCATCATCTGGCGCACCACCAGCTCGATATGCTTGTCACTGATATCCACGCCCTGGCGGCGGTAGACGTCCTGCACTTCCTTCACCAGGTAGACCTCCGTGGGCGTGTTGCCCCTCAGCTTGACGAGTTCCTTGGGATCCAGCGAACCCTCAGAGAGCTGGGCTCCCTGCTCCACCTTTTCGCCATTCTTGACGAACAGCACCGTATGGCGCGGGAAGGAATAACTCTTCTCCTCGTCCTTGGCGCCCTTGATGACGACCTTGGCGCTCTTGTCGGTCTTGATCACCTCGGCCACGCCGGCGATCTCGGCTAGCTTGGCCTGGCCCTTGGGCTTACGGGCTTCGAACAGCTCGACGATGCGCGGCAGGCCGTGGGTGATGTCTTCACCCGCGATGCCGCCCCGGTGGAAAGTACGCATTGTCAGCTGAGTGCCAGGCTCACCGATCGACTGGGCGGCGATGATGCCGACCGCGTCGCCGATCTCCGCCACCTCGCTGGTGGCCAGGTTGACACCGTAGCAGTTGTGACAGATGCCCTGTTCCGCCTCGCAATTAAGCACGGAGCGCACCGGCACGATGAAGTCTTCCTTGTCACCGTGCACCTCGTCGATCGCTTCCAGCACCGCCATGTTGACGGGCGTGTTCTTCTCAAACAGGATCTGCGGCTTCCGCTTGCCGGGTACATCCAGCGCCAGCAGGCGTCCGAGCAGACTCTCGTTGATTTTGGTGCTCTTGCGTTTCTTGTCCGCGATCCGCAGCGGCATTTCCATGTAATCCTCTGTGCCGCAGTCTTCCTGACGGATGATGACATCCTGGGCTACGTCCACCAGGCGCCGGGTCAGATACCCGGAGTCGGCGGTTCTCAGAGCCGTATCAGCAAGGCCCTTACGGGAACCGTGCGTGGAGATGAAGAACTCCAGCACGCTCATGCCCTCCATCAGGCTCGATTTTACCGGGCGCTCGATCGTCTCACCCTTCGGATTGAGCATCAAACCCCTCATTCCCGCCAGCTGATGCATCTGGTCGGGGTTACCGCGGGCGCCGGAGTTAGCCATCATGTAGAGCGGGTTCAGCTCGTAGAGGTTGGCATCCATGGCGGCCGCTACTTCGTCCGTAGCTTCCTGCCACAGCCTGACCACCATCTCGCGGCGTTCGCCCTCGGTGATGAAGCCGCGGTCGTACTGCTGGTGGACCTTGTCCACCTCGACCTCATAACGCTCCAGGATCTTCTCCTTGTCCGGCGGCACGACGATGTCGTTCTTGCCGACGGTGACGCCGGAATCAGTCGCGTGCCGGAAACCCATCTCCTTGATGACATCGAGAACCCGCGCCACTGTGACGGCGCCGTACTGCTCGATGAGGGCGGCAATCAGGCTGTTCATCTTCTTCTTGTCAATCGTGTAATTGACGAAGGTGCGGCCTGCGGGATCGTAATCCTCACCCAGATGATCGGCGAGCACCTGATCGATCTCGTCGTTGAAGATCGCCCGGCCAGCTGTGGTCATGATCTTTTCTTCTCCTCGCCGGAGCCTGATCACCTGCTGCAGTCCGAGCGCCTTCTCATCGACGGCGCGCAGCACCTCATCGGCGCTGCCGTAGACCGGCGGCGCCGGCTTCATCTTCTGCGGATCGAGCTGGGAAAGGTCTTTGTCGTCGTACTTCTTCTTATCGTAATAAGTCAGGAAGTAGGTGCCCAGGATCATGTCCTGCGACGGCACCGCCAGCGGCCGGCCATGAGCCGGCGACAGGATGTTGTTGGAGGAAAGCATCAGGATGCGGGCCTCTGCCTGCGCCTCCACTGAGAGCGGCACGTGCACAGCCATCTGGTCACCGTCAAAGTCAGCGTTAAACGCGGCGCAGACCAGCGGATGAAGATTGATCGCCTTGCCTTCGACCAGAATGGGTTCGAAAGCCTGGATGCCCAGCCGGTGCAGGGTCGGAGCGCGGTTCAGCATCACCGGATGTTCGGAGATGACCTCTTCCAGCACGTCCCAGACCTCGGGTACCATGCTCTCCACCATCTTCTTGGCGGCCTTGATGTTCTGCACCCGGTCACGTTCGACCAGGCGGCTCATGATGAACGGCTTGAACAGCTCCAGCGCCATCAGCTTGGGGATACCGCACTGATGCAGATGCAGCTGCGGGCCGGCCACGATCACGGAACGGCCGGAATAATCCACGCGCTTGCCGAGCAGGTTCTGGCGGAAACGCCCCTGCTTGCCCTTGAGCATGTCGGAAAGCGACTTCAGCGGCCGGTTGCCCGGACCGGTGACGGCGCGTCCGCGGCGGCCGTTGTCGAATAGTGCGTCGACGGCCTCCTGCAGCATGCGCTTCTCGTTATTGACGATGATCTCGGGCGCGCCCAGATCCAGCAACCGCTTGAGGCGGTTGTTCCGGTTGATGACGCGCCGGTAAAGGTCGTTGAGGTCGGAGGTGGCGAAACGGCCGCCGTCGAGCTGGACCATCGGCCGCAGTTCCGGCGGGATCACCGGCACGGCTTCCAGGATCATCCACTCCGGACGGTTGCCCGAGCGCAGGAAGGCGTCCATCACCTTGAGGCGCTTGAGCGCCCGCTGGTATTTCTGGCCCTTGCTGGTCTCGATCGTCTCGTTGAGGATATTGACCTCGGTCTCGAGCACGACCTGCTCCAGCAGTTCGCGGATCGCCTCGGCGCCCATGCCGCCCCGAAAGAAATTACCGAAGCCGAAGGGGCTGCCAAACTTGTCTTTCAGATCGCGGAAGAGCTGCTCGTCACCGATGATCTGCTTGGGCTCCAGTTTCTGGAACTCCTCCCAGAGCATCTGCAGGCGCTCGGCCTGCTCGTCAGCGTATTCAGTCGTGTCGGCGATCTCGTCGTTGATCTGCGTCTCGACGCGGCCGCGGCGCTGGGCGGTCTCAGCCTTTGTCAGCTTGCGCAGCTTCATCTCAGTGCCGCCATAAATGGTCAAGGCTTCTTCTTCGATCTCGTCCGGGGTGGCCTCGCCATCGAGGACGCGAAGGCGCCGCTCCTTGGCCTCTTCCAGCTCGGCGATGCGCTCCAGCTTCTCCGAGTGGAGCTGCTCCACCGCGGCGTCGACCTTCTCACGCAGGATCTCGGCGTCAGCCGCGCGCTTCTCGTAATCGACATAGGTCACGATGGAAGCCGCGAAATACAGGACTTTTTCCAGCTCCTTGGGAGCGATGTCGAGCAGATAGCCCATGCGCGACGGCACGCCCTTGAAGAACCAGATATGGGAGACGGGGGCCGCCAGATCGATATGGCCCATGCGCTCGCGGCGCACTTTCGAGCGGGTCACTTCGACGCCGCAGCGCTCACAGATGATGCCCTTGTAACGGACGCGCTTGTACTTGCCGCAATAGCATTCCCAGTCCTTTGTGGGACCGAAGATCCGCTCACAGAACAGGCCGTCCTTCTCCGGCTTCAGCGTGCGGTAATTGATGGTCTCCGGTTTGGTGACCTCGCCGGAGGACCAGGCCCTGATCTTCTCCGATGAAGCCAAACCGATTTTGATGGCATCAAAGTTATTGATGTCTATCAAGTTATCCTCCCAAAACTGGCGTTTGACAATCTTGCAGGATGGAACGGGGCCGCGGCCCTATTCCACCTCGATCTCTGCTTCTGCTTCCCCGGCGCCGGCATCCTCGCCGAGGGATTCCTCGTCGATCATGTCAGCCGAGGGCATGAACTCCGCCTCGATGTCGGCCTCCTCCTCTTCACCTTCCAGGCCTTCTTCCTTCTTCTTCAGGCCCTGGGAGAGGTCGATGCCCAGCTCTTCCGCCGCGCGCCGGAGTTCGTCGTCTTCCTCGATCATCTCGATGTTCTCGCCGGCATCGCTCTGGATGCCCACGTCGAGACCCAGGCTCTGCATCTCCTTAAGCAGCACCTTGAACGATTCCGGGATGTTCGGCTCGGGGATGTTCTCCCCCTTGACAATCGCTTCGTAAGCCTTGACGCGGCCTATGGTGTCATCCGATTTGATAGTCAGCATCTCCTGCAGGGTGTGCGCGGCGCCGTACGCTTCCAACGCCCACACCTCCATCTCTCCAAAGCGCTGGCCGCCGAACTGGGCTTTACCACCCAGAGGCTGCTGCGTCACCAGCGAGTAAGGGCCGGTGGAGCGTGCATGGATCTTGTCATCCACCAGATGCAGGAGCTTGAGGATATACATATAGCCCACGGTGATCTTGTCGCCATAGGGCTGGCCGGTGAGGCCGTTGAACATCTTCACCTTGCCGGATGCCGGATTAGGCTCGTCACCATCGAGCGTGTACGTGATTTTTTTCTCCGGATCGTCATCGTGGCACTTGATCAGCGCTTCCTCCACCTCGCCGAGCGTGGCGCCATCGAACACCGGCGTCGCCACGTGCACGGGTTGCTGGTGACCGTTGCCCTCATCCCAGCCGCGCGAAGCCGCCCAGCCCAGATGGGTCTCCAGGATCTGGCCGATGTTCATTCGCGACGGAACGCCCAGCGGGTTCAGGATGATGTCCACGGGGGTGCCATCCTCCAGGAACGGCATGTCCTCTTCCGGCACGATCTTGGAGATGACGCCCTTGTTGCCGTGGCGACCGGCGAGCTTGTCGCCCTCGGAGATCTTGCGCTTCTTGGCCACATAGACCCGGACCAGTTTGTTGACGCCGGGAGCCAGGTCGTCCCCGTTCTCCCGGGAGAATATCTTCACATCTATGACGCGGCCGCCCTCGCCGTGCGGCACCTTCAGGGAGGTGTCGCGGACTTCACGGGCCTTTTCCTTGAAGATGGCGCGGATCAGCTTCTCCTCCGCGGTCAGTTCGGTCTCGCCCTTGGGTGTGACCTTGCCGACCAGCAGGTCACCGGAGTTGACCTCAGCGCCGATGCGGATGATGCCGTCCTCGTCCAGATCCGCCAGCGAATCCTCGCTACGGTTGGGGATGTCACGCGTGATCTCTTCGTCGCCCAGCTTCGTGGAGCGGGCTTCGACCTCATACTCTTCAATATGGATGGAGGAAAGGACGTCGTCCTTCACCAGGCGTTCGCTCAGGATGATGGCATCCTCGAAGTTGTAGCCTTCCCAGCTCATGAACGCCACGAGCAGGTTCTTGCCGAGAGCCATCTCACCATTGTCTGTCGAAGCGCCGTCAGCCATGACCGTGCCCTTCTTCACCCGGTCGCCCTCTTTCACCAGAGGCTTCTGATGGATGAGCGTACCCTGGTTGGAGCGCAGGAACTTGGACATCACATAGACGTCGTCGCCGCCCTTGTTGTTCTCGACCACGATACGGCCGGCGTCGACTTCCTTGATCTTGCCGGGGTTGGCCGACAGCACGACGTCGCCGGTATCCACGGCGGCGCGGAACTCCATGCCGGTGCCGATCAGGGGGGCCTCGGAGACCAGCAGAGGTACGGCCTGACGCTGCATGTTCGAGCCCATCAGGGCACGGTTCGCGTCGTTGTGCTCCAGGAAGGGGATCAGCGCCGTGGCGACCGAGACGATCTGCTGCGGCGCCACGTCCATGAAATCGACTTCGTTCGGGCGGACGGTGACTACTTCACCATCGCGGGAACGCGCCAGCACCGACTCGGAGACAAACTTGCCGGTCTTGACGTTGAACTCGGCATTGGCCTGGGCGATTACATATTTATCTTCTTCACTGGCGTCGAGATAGACGATGTCTTTCGTGACCTTGCCCTTCTCGACCTTGCGGTACGGAGTCTGGATAAAGCCGAACTCATTAACCGTGGCAAAGGATGACAGCGAGCCCATGAGGCCGATATTCGGGCCTTCAGGCGTTTCAATCGGGCACATGCGGCCGTAATGCGTCGGATGCACGTCGCGCACCTCGATCGGAGCCCGCTCACGGGTAAGGCCGCCGGCGCCCAGGGCGCTTAAACGGCGCCGGTGCGTCAGGCCCGACAGCGAATTGGTCTGATCCATGAACTGCGACAGCTGCGAGGAGCCGAAGAACTCCTTGAGCGCCGCGACCACCGGCCTGATATTGATAATGTGCTGAGGCGTGATGGCATCCACGTCTTCCGTGGTCATCCGCTCCTTGACCACGCGCTCCATGCGGTACAGGCCGATGCGGAACGCTTCCTGCACCAGCTCGCCCACAGTGCGCAGGCGGCGGTTACCGAAGTGCTCATATTCGTCGAGGTCATGGGCGATCTCCTCGCGCGGCAGGCTCCTGGCCTCCGCTGCGAAATCGACGACGTCCTCGGGCACGCCGAGCTTCGGCGGCAGCTTGATCAGCTCCTTGATGAGCTGGATGATGTCTTCATGGGTGAGCACCCGCGTCTTCAGCGGCACTTCCAGCCCCAGGCGGGTGTTCAGTTTGTAGCGGCCCACCTTGGTCAGGTCATAGCGCTTGGGGTCGAAGAACAGCGCCTTGAGCAGCGAGCGCGCGCTTTCGAGACTGGGCGGCTCGCCGGGACGCTGCTTCTTGAACAGCTCGATGAGCGCCTCTTCCGGCGTCGTGGCGCTGTCCTTTTCCAGCGTACGGCTGATATAAAGGACGCCGCTCTCATACTCCGACGGTTCTTTGCCACCAGTGTAGAACAGCTTGAGGATGTCCTCGTCGGCCGCATAACCCAGCGCCCGCAGCAGAACTGTCACCGGCAGCTTGCGCTTGCGGTCGATGCGGACGTTGACGATGCCCTTCTTGTCGATCTCCAGCTCCAGCCAGGAGCCGCGCGACGGCATCAGGTTGGCAACGA
>Ga0172371_10001940_pt1 | contig 32934 bp, 24 predicted proteins | sample Lak12m_FD_114543 | JGI IMG/M metagenome (GOLD analysis project Ga0172371, IMG submission 114543) | Freshwater microbial communities from Kabuno Bay, South-Kivu, Congo - kab_022012_12m | ecosystem: Environmental > Aquatic > Freshwater > Lake | place: Democratic Republic of the Congo: South-Kivu...
CAGCTTTTACAATGCTTTCGAGCCTTTCTTTGAAGGCAGGAATATTTTTTTGAGCTAGTTTTAGGCCTGCAGCGCAGGCGTGTCCACCAAAGCTGAGCAGAAGGTCTTGGCACTTGGTCAAAGCCTCAAAAACATTAAATTCCGGTATCGACCTACAGGATCCGCCAGCGGTGCCGTTTTTATCCAGGTGAAATAAAAACGTTGGTTTTCCAAAGTTGTTCATAAGCTTGCCGGCTACAAGGCCAATTACACCAGAAGGCCAAGCGTTGCTAAAATCCATGATTATATTTTCATGATCCAGATTTATTTGTTTTTTATTAATTTTGTGTTCGATTTCTTCATAGATCTCGCGGTCAATTTTTTTACGATCTTCGTTCATTTGTTTTAAAATTGCCCCAATTTTATCAACAGCGCTTTGATCGGTGCTTACCAAAAATTTTACGGCATCGCGAGAATCATCAAGCCGTCCGAGTGCGTTGATTTGCGGGGCTATCATAAATCCAATATCGGTAGAATTTATGCGAGTTTTGGTAACGTTGCTATTTTGAGCCAAAACCTGGAGCGAATAACTTTTGAACTCATTGATTTGTAAAAGTCCGTGTTGAACCCAAAAACGGTTCTCACCAATCAAAGGGACAACGTCGGCAACAGTACCAAGCATTAAAAGTTCATAAATTTTTTGTGGTATGTCTAAATTTTTGATTTCATAAATCAAACTTATCAGCTTGAAAATTACCCCAACACCGGCAAGTTTTTTGAATGGATACATGCAATCCGGTTGGTTAGGATTTATTATGCTGAATGCCTTTGGCAATTCGCCATGAGGCATGTGATGGTCAGTAATGATAAGCTCTACACCAAGTTCAGCGGCCTTGTTTGCAGCCTCGATAGCAGTGATGCCATTATCTACGGTTATTATGAGTTTATATCCGCTTCGAGCTGCTTTTTCTACTACGCTTGTAGATAGTCCGTATCCATCACGTTTTCTGTTGGGAAGGTGGTAATTTATGTTTGCGTTTAGTGGAATTAAAGCTATGAGAAGCAGTGAAGTGCTTGTAATTCCATCAACGTCATAGTCACCAAATATTAAAATTTTTTCATTATTTTTTACCGCCTCAAGGATTCTTTCAGCGGCCTTGGTTGATCCGTTCAAAAGGCTTGGATGGGTAACATGGCTTTCAAATGACGTAAATAAGAAAGATGAAATCTGTTCATTGGTTACGTAGTTACGTGAAAAAAGAAGATGTGCAATTGCCAAAGAAATGTTGTGGCGATGCGAAATGTTTCTTACCGTCAATTCATCATAAGGCTTTAGCTTCCAACGGTACTTGAGTCCTTTGGGTGGTGTTATTGGAGCGCAGGCGCAAACGTTTTGTGTTTGCGCCTGCTTTTTTTGTTCACAAGATGTAGTTGCGTTACTCATTGTTTGGCTTAAGAGTTGGGAAAAGTATTACGTCCTTGATTGAGCTTGTGTCGGTCAAAAGCATTGTGATTCTGTCAATTCCCATGCCCACGCCAACTGTTGGAGGAAGTCCGAACTCAAGCGCTTTGATGTAGTCAGCATCAAACAAGTGGGCTTCTTGGTCACCAGCTTGGCGTGCTTCTACTTGCTTGCGGAATCTATCGGCTTGATCAAACGGATCATTAAGCTCTGTAAAGCCGTTTGCAAGTTCCATTCCACATGCAAACAATTCAAATCTTGCTGTTAAGTTTGGATTTGCTTCATCACGTTTGGCCAGTGGAGATACTTCAACTGGGTAGCCGATAATGAATGTTGGTTGAACAATTTTTGCTTCAACAAATTCTTCAAACATGGCAAAAAGCTTTACGCCATAAGCAGCATTTGGAAATGTTGCTACGTTGTGCTTGGCCATAGTCTGATCGATATTTTTTTCAGATACCTGGTCTTTTGTAAAACCACCAATTTCAATCAAAGATTCTTCAACTGTAAGGCGTTTGAAGGGTGCTGAAAAATCTAAAATTTTGTCTTGGAATGGTATCTTGATATCGTCGAAATTTTTCTTGATAACATCTTGCAAAAGTTGCTCAGTAAACTCCATGCCTTTTTTGTAGTCGCCGTGAGCCATGTAAAATTCTAGCATGGTGAATTCAGGGTTGTGCCTTGTTGAAACGCCTTCGTTTCTAAAGTTTCTGTTGATTTCAAAAACACGTTCAAATCCACCAACAACAAGCCTTTTTAAATAAAGCTCAGGGGCTATTCTCATGTACAAGTCTATGTCATAGGCGTTGTGGTGAGTTACGAATGGACGAGCTGTTGCGCCACCTGGTATTGGGTGGAGCATTGGTGTTTCAACTTCTAGAAAATCATGATTTTGTAAAAAAGTTCTGATTGCTTGTACAATTTTTGAACGACGTTTGAATTTATCTAAACTCTCTGGATTGCTTATAAGGTCTAGATAGCGCTGGCGATAACGTTGTTCAACGTCAGCAAGGCCATGATATTTTTCAGGTAGCGGGTGCAAGCATTTGCTTAGCAATGATATTGCCTTTACCTTGATTGTTGCTTCGCCCATTTTTGTTTTGAACATTGCGCCATTTACCCAGACAATGTCGCCAATGTCTATTGAATGCTTAAAAAACTCAAATTCTTTTTCACCAAGATCGGCTTGTTTTACGTAAATTTGGATTTTGCCTGATCTGTCCTGTATGTGGCAAAAAAATGTTTTGCCGTGGTCGCGCTTGCTCATCAAGCGGCCGGCTAGACTGTGTTCAGCTGTCTCATCGCCAGATTGTGTATAGCTATCTAGAGCCTGTGCCGTTGTTGAGGAGACTTCTTTAAATGAAGGCCATGGGGATACGCCTTCTTCCTGCATTTTTTTTACTTTAGCAAGTCTAATTTCTTGTTCAGTTGCTTCTATCTTTATTTCCATAGTGACCTTCTCTTTATTTTTTAGGAGGGTGGATTTATACTGATGGCCTGTTTTTAGGGTTTAATTATACTAAATCTGAGGATTTTATGAAAGATGATGCCGAGTTTATGTTTAGTTTTAAAAAAATAATAGTAACTTTGATTTTAATGTGTGTTGGTTGTCCGCTTTATTCGATGCAAAATTTTTCCGATTTGGATAAAATCAATAGCAGCCTTGAAAAACCAAAATTGTCTTTTGATTCATTAGAAAAAGGTATTGCGAATCTGGAGCGTATAGCATTGCAGCTAAACCAGGAATTAGCTGATTTAAAGAAACAATTAAATGATTTGAAGACCGAATCTAAGCTTGTTAAAAATGATTTTAGACAAGTTGTAGCTGTTAAATCAGAGTCGCAAATTACACCGGTTGTAGCAGAGCCCCAAAGTACAACAGTTGATAAAAATGTTTTTCAACAGCCGGCAAACAATATTAAAATGCAAATTCATGAATATCCCCTTGATAATGGTTGATGTTAGCTAAACTAGTGGCTTGATTTACAAAAAAACAAAAATATGACACAGTGAAAAAAGTTGTAATGTTTGGTAGTAATTTTTTAAAAAAGGAGACTGTGATGAATGCATCATGTTTTAAAAAGCTTTTGATGGCTTTTTCAGTATTAACGTTTTTTTCTGTTGCTGTGAATGCTGATGAAGTGGCAGGTCAGTCAAAGAAGCCTGCATCAAGAAAAGGTCTACGTGGTCCGGCAATGTCAAGAAAGGGGCTGTCAGACAAAAGAGATTCTCAGAAAATTAAAACTTTAGAAAATGAAAATAAAGAGCTGAAAAAAGAAGTTGAATCTTTGAGCGATAAAATTAAAGATTTAACAAAGGAAAATGAATCACTTAAAAAAGCTCAAAAGTCTGATGCCACAAAAAAAATTAAGGATGATGCAAAAAAAGCTAAAGAAGCAGCAAAGAAATTAAAAGCTGACAAAGCAAAAGCTGAAAAAGATAAAAAAGCTAAGTTAGCAAAAGAAAAAGCAGCCAAGATGACGGACAAAGATAAAGAAGACGCTCGACTAAAACGTGGAGATCTCAAAGCTGAAAAGAAGGCTAAAAAACTAAAAAAAGCCAAAGCGAAAAAAGAAGCTAAGCCAGTTGTAGCACCAGCTAAAGGCGAATCAAAGAAGGCTGTTTCTAAAAAAGCTGCTTCAGTTAAAGGCAAAACAGATAAAGTTGCAGCCCCAGCTAAGGCCGAATCAAAGAAAAAGGCAACATCTAAAAAAGCTGCATCCAGTAAAAAAGCAAAAACCACAAAGGCTGAAAGCAAAAAGCCAGCAAAGGTTGCCCCTGTAGAGCCTGAAAACTTAGAAGATTTATTTAAATAAAAATTCATTAAACTTTAATCTTGAAAGCCGCAGTACAAACTGCGGCTTTTTGTTTTTTGTAATAAACATTGGACTACATCAGCTATGGTTTATTATGCTATGAATAAATTGTTGTTCTAGCCGAAGCATTGGTCAGCCTAAATTTTTTGGGTGGGTTTAGATCTTTAAAAATCTAAAATTAATAAAAATAAAAATTATGGGGAGCTCTTATGGTAGATTGTCATACTCATACAACGTTTTCTGATGATAGTATTATTAAACCAGAAGAAGGTGTTGTTGCGGCTATAAAAGCTGGTTTAAAGGGAATAATTTTTACAGATCATCGTGAATTTGATTACGCAAACCCAGATTTTAAATTTGATTTTGATGTGAATGCACGAGCTGCAGTTTTCAATCCATTGAAAGAAAAATATCACTCTAAGCTCAAAATATTACAGGGCGTTGAAATTGGCGTTCAGCCTCACATATTGGATAGTCTTAACGATTTTGTTGGTAACAATAAATTAGATTTTGTTTTGGCTTCTGTTCACAGTGTTGATCATCAGGATATTGGGTGTTCTTGTTATCATGAAAACAAGACAGTAAAATCCATTTACAAGCGATATCTTGAGGAGGTCTTGTTTGCGGTCACAAATTTTAAAAATTATGATTCTGTTGGGCACATAGGCTATGTAAGGCGTTATGTTAATTCGGATGATCGCAGTATGCCTTTCGGGGAGTATCATGACATCATAGACCAAATTTTAAAGACAATTATTCATGATGGTAAGGGTATTGAAATCAATACTTCTGGTTTGAGGCAGGGCCTTGGGACGCCTATTCCTGATTTTGACATTATTAAAAGATTTTTTGATCTTGGTGGTGAAATTATTACTATCGGGTCTGATTCACACAAGCCTGGGGATATTGGGTCGAACTTTGAAATCATTCGGATACAATTACTTAAAATTGGTATAGAATATGCGACATATTTTAGTGAAAGAAATCCGGAGTTTTATAGTTTGAAAAAATAAAAAAAGTTTTTTTGCAGATGAGGGATTGCGTGAATAATTCAAAATTATTGTTTGTTGCATTTTTAATGATTTCGGTTGGTTTGAATTCTATGGAACCCGAATCATTAAGCGATACTGGTTCATCCAGGTCAGCACCCCCTGAGTTGCGTGGTTTGGTTAGGCTTAGGTTAACTTCGCACGGAGCAAGGCCTGCGGAGCGTGTTGATGATAGCGATGTTCCATTGAGCAATTCTCCATTTATTCCAGTAAGCGTTTCTCCTTCATCTAGACCTCGTTCTGAATTAGAGGCTGAGCAGAGGGGTAATCTTGAATATATTGAATCGAACTTGGAGTCGATTAAACGTAGATTTGAAGTTGTCAATTCTAGAAGAAATCTTAATGTACGTGATTTTCAAGAGTGTGGCTTGCTTTTGCGATCTGTTTCTGAACTTGTAAAAAAAAATCAGGATTTTGACCTAGCGTATTGTCAAGCTCATCAAAGAGAACGGATTGAAAATTTATTTAAAGAAACAATCGAATTGTACAAAACCATTCATCAAAAACGGTGTTTGATTTCAAAAGCGCTTCAAATTATTGATGAAGAACTTTATCTTTATTGTAACGAGGAACGGGAGCTTATGTTTGGTGTTTATGTCGCGAGGGTTTTGCCAAACATTGATGACTTTTTGTCACAAATATTTATTTCCATGAGAAAGTACGAAGATGTTTTGTTTAAGCCAGAAGCAGAGCAATTTTAGAGCATTTTTATTTGAGGTGGTTTGTTTTTAAAAAAGCAAACTCCGTACGATTTGCCCCATACAAAATTTTTAAACATGTTTGGTATTAAGGTTATCCACGGACCCATTTGAATGTTTCCCGAGAATTCTTGGTGCGTTGGCGCATAATTTTTTTCAGGTTCCAAGAGTACACTTAAGTTTGCTACTCGTGTATGCGTAGGCGCTGTTCTGTTTCCAATTAATGTTGGTATGTTGTCCGCGTCAGAATAAAAATTTATATAGTGTTCAATTACATCCATATCTTCAGAAAAAATAGAATCATTGGAGCCGTTATGTATTGTTCCGATTGTGTAGAGCATTGTTACAGAGTTCCGATGATCAAACCCTTTAGGAAACAGCTGCTTTTTGTATTTTGTTATTTCATCAAAAGCCTTTGCCCATTCTTGTTTGATTTCTTCATTTGTGGATAATGAAATATTTTGCTTTATGAATTTTATCAAATTTTCATTTACCACATGAGCTGATTCAATTGCGCTTATGATTCCGTTGGTTAAATGCCAACCTACCGATATTATCGAAATTATTTCACTTGGTTTCAAAAACTTATCTTCATGGGTTTTGCTTGGTTCTATAAGTGTTTTAATTATTTGGATTAGGTCGTAAATAAATGAATCTTCTATTTTTTTGTTATTTGGATTTAGCAACCTGCAAGCGCATTTCATTACCTGACCACCGTAGCTGTGCCCAACCAAAATTACTGCACCTTCTTTTTGCAGTTCGTCCAAAATTTTTTTCGCAATTTTAACAGCCCCCCGAATTCTTTCTTTGGGTAAAAGACCTGCATATTTTTCGTTTGGGTCCTTTTCCGACAGCCAAGTAACTGTTTTTGTAGAATGACCAATGTTTTTGGCCGATGTTTTTATTGAGTTGATGTAAGAGCTTTTTTGGTAGTAACTAATTCCGTTTGTACCCATTCCATGGGTGATAATTACCGTTGCAGACAAATTTAATGATAAGGTATGTGAGGTGATAAAAATCAAAAATATTTTTAAAAATTTCATGCTCTCTCCTGTTCATAAACTTTTTTAAAATAATTCTTGTTTATTAAAGCACAAAGATTAAAAAACAAAAACGATGATAGTTTTTATCAAAATATCGTTGTTTTTACAAAAACTTATTATGAAAAATATTGAATGGAGAGATCCCCGAATTAGCCCTAGATTTAGTGTATGATTTCTTTTTTTGTAGGCTTCCAGTTTTTGATGATTTGTTCGAAAAGAATTGATGTAGAATTGTGTTTAGTATTTTGCGCGTTTTCAACATCAAGTTTTTCGTGTCGGTTCTGTTGCTTTTGGACTTTGTTTAACTGAATTTTTGTTTGCTGTAAGCTTAACCACATAGTTTTTAGGTCTATGCTTTCCATGCTGATTTTTTTTATGGCTGGAATAATCTCTTCAGACTGAGAATCGCTTAACTGGGCTTTTTCAAGATTTTCAACGAGACAGTCTTCTATTTTTGTCATGAATGCGTATACGACTTCAAACAGAAGGTCTGGGTTTGTATGATTTCCCAAATCAATTTTATCAAGCTCTTTGATGAAACCATTTTCAATAGAATGCTTTACAAGATTGTTAAGCAACGTTTTTTCGTTTTTAACAATCCAGTCCATGAGATAAATGAGCTCAATTGAGAGTGATAAATCTGTACTCATACGCGTCCTTTTTGCTATTATGAAAATGCTTTTCAGCGCATCAGAAGCTACTTAAGATGCACTATAATATTATACATGTTTTGATATTAATTGGAATGACGTGTTTCTTTGATTTCATGCGAAATTATTCAACTTGAATTTCTCATACAGACATACTACGTTTTTTTAGGTTTTTTTGAGAAATAACAAATTTTTGTTTTTGGTTTATGCCTTTTTTATAAATCAAATGATAAAAAAGGTCTCGGTCTGGACCTTTAATTACAGCTTGTTCATGAGCTTCTGAAAGAGCCACAGGGTAGCCATAACCCTTGATGCATTGATCCTTAATCATTGAACAAATTAAGTTGAATTTGTCCATATCCTTGGCAATCCAGGCAGGGGTTTCTATGCGAACTATTTCCTGGCCGATGTTTATGTAGCAAAAATTGGGCTTTAGGTGCTCTGGATAATCCTTTACAATATTAGATGTACTTGTTAATAACGTTGTTCTATGATTTTCGGCCAACAAATTTTCAAGTATATCAGAGTCAGAAGGCGTTTCTGAGTTGTTAATCATTGTTCTGATTTTCATGCCAGCCTGAGTTGTTTCGTTGCATGTGCCGGCAGTCACCAAATTTATTAGTTCGCGGCCCTTGGGTAAACTTAAAAACGATGCAACCAAAATATTTTCTTCGTAAAAATTATTTAACCAATCTAAATATTTCTTCAAAAAATATTTTTTAAGATTTGTTTTTTTGCTTTCTAAGTGCCAGAAAACAAGGCTCCCGTCAAAAAGGCATAAAAATGGTTTTTGTATTTTTGATTGCCTGATTTCAAGAGATTTTTTAAAAGCTATTTCAAATTCTAATTCTTCTCTTTTTAGGTCAACAAAGTCTGTTAAAGAAGATGTATCATCAAGGCCAAGGTTTTTTGAATGAAAAATTTGTGGAATTGAATCAAGCGAGGCCTTGCTTTGTTTTGCGTAATCAAGGCAACAATAGCCAGTATTTATCAAAAAACAATCAATTTGTAAAAGATGCTTGTCTGGATAAACTTGCGAACCGTCGATTCCAAAAACAGTGTAATGATTTGTTAAAGGTTCTATTTTTGTGAAATCAGCAAGGCTGTTTTGCCAGGTTGAAAGAGGAATGTTGGGGTGTTGTTTTTTGATTTCATCAATAAAGTTTTGTGATTCAACCAAAGCCTTCCATTCATCGAATGATAGGCTAAATTGATTTTTATGGTTTAAAAAAAATGAATCATTTAAAAGATTTACTTCTTTGGCTAAAAAAGATTTGTTTAGCATTATTTTTTATGAATCAAAAATTGAACTGAAAATATAATAAAAAATAATATATTTTTAGCACCGTTTAAAAAAGATTGTATAGGAAGCCGTAGCAAATGCGCCGCTGCTGTTTCGCATAGAGCGCCGCAAAAAAGAATAGCAGAGAACATGTAGCTAAATCCTTTTACGCTCTTTGTTTTATAAATTTGATGTACTTGAGGAAGCATGTTAACGCTGTTTATGCCCAAGTTGATCCAACCCCATATCATTCCCAGCTTCGTTGGATTTGCCATAAGTGAAGGAATGAATGGAGCGTAGAAAACAACGTTTAAAGTATAAAGCCAGAATAAAAAACGTTGTTTTTCTTTAGGTGCGTAAATTATGCGTTGATAAATAATTATCAGAGTGGCTATTGCGCCCAATGGAATGATAAGTTGATATGCCGGTGGTAAATTTAAACCAAAAATATAAAACAAAGCGGTTCCATAACCGTGCCAGTACGCAATCAAAAACAAATCGCTTAGTCCCTCTGTTGATTTGCGTTGATGATTTTTAGATATCTGTGGGATCAGGCAGATAAAATAAAATACCTGCGCTGCCCACGTCAAAAGATAAATTGCCTGTTCCATTTAATTTTTTCCACAACATTGTTTATATTTTTTGCCCGAGCCGCAAGGACATGGATCATTACGTCCTACTTTTGCGCTTGAGCGTTTTGCGGTTTTTGCATCAGGTGCCGATGTGTTGTCACCACCAAGTTGGATCGAATCCAATTCTTTTTCTTTTTCTCGTTCAATCTCTTCTATTGCTGCAAATGAAAAGTCTTCAGGACTGATTTTGAATAATCTAAAAATAATATCCCATTTAATTTGGTGCATCATTTTTTCGAATTCAAAGAAGGATTCTTTTTTGTATTCAATCAAAGGATTTTTTTGGCCCCAACCTCTTAATCCTATGCCTTCTCTCAAGTGGTCCATATTTTGTAGGTGTAATTTCCAAGCTTGATCAAGAGTTTCCAAGAGAATCCATTTTTCAGCTTCGCTGATAAGTTCATTTGGTACAGCGTTTCTGATTTGTTCATACTGATAAATTAAGAATTCGCTCAATGCTTCTTCAAGTGCAGCGCTATCTCTTTGTTTAAAGTTTTCTTGTTTAAACAAATCGCGCTTCAAGCCGGTTAATTGGCACAATGTGTTTACAATTTCTTTGAATGCATCAGCATCGCAATAACGTTTTGGGCTGTAAATTTCAAATGTTCGGTGCATTACGTCATACGTCATATCTTTGACTATGCCGGATATTTGGTCTGCACCTTCAAGTATGTTGTGACGATATTTGTAAATTACCATACGTTGTTGGTTCAGGACGTCATCGTACTCAAGCAAATGTTTTCGAATATCAAAGTTATGTTTTTCAACTTTTTCTTGGGCGCCCTCAATGCTGCGAGATACCATTGAATGTTCGATGCTTTCGCCAGCCTTCATACCCAAGCGTTCCATAGTTTTTTTCAAGCGTTCACCGCCAAAAATTCTCATTAAATCATCTTCAAGTGAAAGATAGAACTTTGATGATCCTGGATCGCCTTGACGACCGGAACGACCTCTAAGCTGGTTGTCAACACGACGGCTTTCATGTCTTTCTGTTCCGATAACGCGTAAGCCGCCAACTTCTGTTACGCCTTTACCAAGCTTAATATCGGTACCACGACCAGCCATGTTGGTGGCGATTGTTACCTTGCCTGGTTCACCAGCTTCTTTAATAATCTCAGCTTCTCTTTCATGTTGTTTTGCATTCAAGACGTTGTGTGGAATTCCTTGCTGTGTCAAAAGATAACTTAGATATTCGGAGGTTTCGATGGAAACTGTTCCTACAAGTGTTGGTTGGCCTTTGTGGTGACATTCCTTGATGTCTGCGGCGACAGCACTGAACTTATCCTGTCTTGTCAAAAATATTGAATCACCTTCATCGCGACGGGCGATTGGTTTATGAGTAGGAATAACCAAAATTGGAAGCTTGTAAATTTTGTAAAATTCCATTGCTTCAGTTTCAGCAGTACCGGTCATACCGGCCAGTTTTGAATAAAGTCTAAATAAATTTTGTAATGTTATTGTTGCAAGTGTTTGATTTTCATTTTCAACTTTTACGCCTTCTTTGGCTTCAAGAGCTTGGTGTAGACCATCGCTATAGCGACGACCAGATAAAATTCGACCGGTGAATTCGTCAACGATCAAAACTTCTTCTTCGCGTACGACGTAGTCAACGTCGATCTTAAACAATGTGTGAGCTTTTAATGCTTGAGTTACATGGTGCAAAGATAAAATGTTTTCAGGAGCATAAAGATTGTCTAAGCCAAGAACTTTTTCAATTTTATCTGTACCTTTTTCTGTTAGATTTACCGTGCGTGCTTTTTCATCAATTTCATAATCATCTTTTTGTAAGACTCTTACGGCGCGATCAGCTACAACATAAAGGTTGCTGCCTTTTTCACTTGGCCCTGAAATGATAAGCGGGGTTCGTGCTTCGTCGATCAAAATTGAGTCAGCTTCGTCGATGATCGCGTAGTTTAGTTTACGTTGAACATAATCCTCCAGATTAAACTTCATGTTGTCGCGAAGATAGTCAAAACCGAATTCGTTATTCGTTCCATAAGTGATATCTGCGTTATAAGCTTTTTTTCTTTCTTCATCGTTCATTTGATTTTGGATGATACCAACTTCAAGCCCGAGGTTGTTATAAATTAAACTCATCCATTCAGCGTCTCGGCGTGCAAGATAATCGTTAACAGTAACAAGATGAGCACCTTTGCCTGAAAGAGCGTTGAGGTAAAGTGGAAGTGTTGCAACTAAAGTTTTTCCTTCACCGGTACGCATTTCAGCGACTTTGCCTTCGTGTAAAGCTATGCCACCCACAAGCTGAACGTCATAATGGCGTTCGTTGCGGAAGCGTCGGCTTGTTTCACGTACTGCAGCAAAAGCTTCTGGCAAAATGCTATCAAGTGACTCACCGTTTTCAATGCGTTGCCTGAATTCGTTTGTCTTTGCCATAAGCTCTAAGTTTGAGAGTGCAAGCATTTTTTCTTCGAACTCGTTTATTTTATTTACAAGCGGCTGTATGCGTTTTAATTCGCGATCATTTTTTGTGCCAAATATTTTTGCAAGAACTTTTGTTACTACCATCATATCTTCACGCTCTGACTTTAGCTAACAGTTTTGTTTCTGTTAGAAATTAAAATTTAAAATATCTACACATTACTAAACCCTTTACTGGGTCAAATTTTCATGTATTAATGTACCATAAATATCCAAATTGAGAAAAGCTTTTTGAAAATTAAAGCCGTTTTTTCAGTGGGGCGTTTCCCTTTTTTAACGAAATATTTTAAAATGATTGGTGGCCACATTTTTTGTGGGGGTTTATAAGGTTCATATTTTTATGGGGGATTCTTCTATGAAGAAGTTATTATATTCACTTTTTATTCTTATGAGTTTTTCATTTATGCAAAATAATGTTGTTGCTATGGAACCTGCTGAAAAATCTAAGGCGTTTTCTACGCGCTTCGTTACTGAGGACGACCTTAGTGTGCATGACGTTAGACGAATATTAGGTCATATTTCAGCCGAAAATCCAGAGTTTAGAAAATATTTTCTTGCCGAATTTGGTACAGATTTCATAACTGAGCCAGGCTTAATACAAGATGTTAAATATCTTTTCAAGAACCATCAGGAGCTAAAGGTATATGCTCTTAGTGCTCTTGGAATTGCGGGATCTGTAGCATTATTTTATGCAGGTTATAATGTTGATCGAATCCATTTATTTAAGCCTCTTTTCGCCAGATTGCTGGTTTCGGGCTGGACAATTCCGTCATTTTTAGGGTGCTTAGCTAAATATATGCGCGCTAGCTAATTAGCTAATTGATAACAATTCGAATTTAATTAAACAATAAATAAAATTAGGCTCCATATGGTGTGAAAACATCTTTGGGGCCTAATTTTATTTTAATAAACAGTAGATTTTGAATGTTAAAAGTATTAACTTTATCTTATTGCGTCAAATTTTAAAGTCTTTGATAATTCAATGCTTGAAGGCTCTCAGATGGATCAAAAACAAATTGAAAAAAAATTATTGGGTAAAGTTTTACGTATCAGTGGAACCGTTATTGACGTGCAGTTTAGCACATGTGACGTTCCAGCTATTTACAACAGGCTAGAAATTATTCCACCTGAAAAAAATTCTGCAATTTCTGGAAGAATTAGTTTGGAGGTGGCGCAGCATTTGGGTGACGGCGTTGTGCGCTGTATTGCCTTGGAACCGCTTGATGGTGTTAGGCGAGATTTGGATGTTGAAGATACTGGCGGACCAATTCAAGTGCCTGTTGGTGAAGGAGTTTTGGGCCATATTTTTGACGTTCTGGGAAATACCATCGATGGATCACCTCAACTTGATAATGTAAAAAAGAGCCCAATTTACAGGGCAGCACCTATGCTTATTGAACAAAAGACCACAGAAGAAATTTTGCAGACAGGTATTAAGGTTTTGGATTTGCTTTGTCCTTATGTAAAGGGTGCCAAGATCGGTTTGTTTGGTGGTGCTGGTGTGGGCAAAACTATTTTGGTTCAAGAGTTAATACGTAACGTTGCAATTGAGTTAGGTGGATACTCAGTCTTTGTTGGAATTGGGGAACGAACTCGCGAAGGCAATGAGCTTTGGCTTGAAATGAAGGCTTCCGGAGTTTTGGAAAAAACGGCGCTTGTTTTTGGTCAGATGGGTGAAATGCCTGGTGCTCGTTTACGTGTTGGCCTTGCAGGTTTAACTATGGCAGAGCATTTTAGAGATGAAGAAAACAAAGATATGTTGTTGTTTATCGACAATATATTTCGTTATGTTCAGGCAGGTAGCGAGGTTTCAGCGCTTCTTGGTCGTATGCCTTCAGCTGTAGGTTATCAGCCAACATTGGCTTCAGAAATGGGTATGTTGCAGGAGCGAATAACAAGCACAAACAAAGGTTCTATAACTTCTATTCAGGCTGTCTATGTTCCTGCTGATGATTTAACAGATCCTGCTCCGTCTACAACGTTTCAGCACTTAGATGCATTTACCGTTCTTTCAAGAAGCCTGGCGCAGGCTGGACTTTATCCCGCTATCGATCCACTTGAGTCGTCATCTAACGGTCTTAAACCGCATTTGGTTGGAAGAAAACATTACGATACAGCAATGGAAATTCAACGTATTTTGCAAAAATATAAAGAATTACGTGACATTATAGCCATTTTGGGAATGGATGAGCTTTCCGAGGCAGACAAAATAGTTGTTTACCGTGCCAAAAAAATTCAAAAATTCCTTACGCAACCATTTTTTGTTGGAGAGCAGCATATAGGTATTCCTGGTCGCTTTGTTGCTGTGGCTCAAACGGTTGATGATTTTGCAAAAATAATTTCTGGTGAATGCGACTGTATGCCCGAGCAAGCCTTGTACATGGTTGGATCACTCAATGACGCAGTAGAAAAAAGTAAAATTATAGCTAAATAATTTAAAGATTGCTGTTTGTATGGAAAATCAAAGTTTTGAATTTGAAATAGTTTCGCCTCTGGGTGTTTGTGTTTTACAGGTAGAGTGGATAGATATAGCTGGCGACTCGGGTAACTTTGTTGTTGGGCCAGGCCACAGCGAGCTGTTTTCGCTTTTGAAAAAGCGTGGCCAAATTACTTATAAACAAGTTGGGGCCCAGCCTGTGTCAGTTGAGGTTCTTTTTGGGGGAATCTTTAAGGTCAAAAACGATAAAGCCATCGTGTTATTGGACCAATAGGCCGAACGAAATATTGACTCATTTTAAATATTTGGTATAATGGGGCTTCTTAAAATATATAAGGTAAGTTTTATTTTTATCCTTTTATGCTTTTTAAGAGCCGGCTTTTAAGTTGGCGAAGATGAAAAAAGAGCATAAGAGGGTTGTTTTTTTTATTTCGAAGAGTTTTATGAAGAAAAGATTGATGGATGCCCTTTGGGGTGACATGAAGGGCGAGGAGCTCAAAAAATTTATAATTTTAGCTGTGGGAATGTTTTTAATTATTGGTTCCTACTGGCCTCTCAAGGCTTTGAAAGATAGTATATTTATCAATTTAATTGGTGCAAAATATCTTCCTAAAGTAAAAACTCTTTCGGTTATTATTTGCCTTATTTTGGTTTTATTTTATTCAAGATTGGTTGAATATTTTTCGAAAGAAAAAATTATATACCTTTTGGTTTCTTTCTACAGTTTTGTAGGTCTTGTGCTTGTTTATTATCTTAATCATCCAGTTATGGGATTGCAAAATCCGGAAACAGGTCCACACCGATGGATAGGCTGGGCATTTTACCTTTTTGTTGAAAGTTACATAGTCTTGGTTATTTCGTCTTTCTGGGCGTTTATAAATGATATAACCGTTCCTGATTCGGCGAAGAAGGGTTATGGATTATTAACATTTGGCACGCAGTTTGGCGGTTTTTCGTTTATGTTGCTGGGTACATTTTTGTCGCACGATACTTCGCAGTATGCTCATAGTGCGCCTTTGATAGCGCTGATTTCAGTTTTAATGCTAGCATGCGTTAACTTTGTGGTTTTATATCTCAAGCGTAATGTTAGCAAGAGTGTAATGGAAGGTTACGAAGAGCACGCAAAGCATGAGGAGCATGATAAGCTCGATGTTAATAGGATTAGGTTGCTTGATGGAATGAAAGTTATCTTCAAGTATCCGTATGTTGCAGGTATTTTTAGCATTTTATTTTTACAAGAGCTTATTGGTGCCATCCTTGGATTTCAACTTTCATTACTTGTAGAGTCCACTTTTGGTAATAATTCTGGAATGGTTAATAAATTTTTGTTTGATTACGCATTAGCGGTTCAGGGCGTGACCTGTTTATTTAGTTTTGTTGGAACCTCTTATTTTATGCGTAAATTTGGTGTTACATTCTGCTTGGTTTCATTTCCAATTTTGTTAGGTGTTTTGATTTTGGGTTACACCGTTCATCCAACATTAACCATGATTTTTTATGTTATGGTTATATCCAAAATGTTTAATTATGGGCTTAATACACCTGCAAAAGAAGTTTTATATATTCCTACAACCCGAGAAATTAAATATAAATCAAAGGCATGGATTGATATGTTTGGCTTGAGACTCGCAAAGTTTTTTGGTTTTGCTATTAATGATGCCGTTGGGCCTGTTGTTATTGTTACAGGTGGTATAGCTTTGGGTATAGCTGCGATTTGGACAGTATCTGCGAATTTGACTGGTAAAACATTTAAAAAAGCCGTTGATGAAAATAAGCTAATTGGCTAATTTTTTAATATAAAAAATGATTTTTTTGCTAAAAAATAACATTTTCATGACGTTTTTATAAAAAGCTGTATACTTTAGAATCGTTTTAAAAGTCCTGTGGAGGGGCTCAAAGTGAAAGTTTAATCCCTTTTGCGGAGGTTGGATGCAGTATGTAGGAGGATTAAGAGATTAGTTTTGTTAAAAAATTGTTGAAATAGTTGTTGTTTTATTATTGGGAGTATTTTTTATGTTTGGCAGAATTGCTAGAACCCTCTGGGGTGATTTAACAAGAGATGAAGTTAAAAAATTCAGTATTTTGACTGCAGCATTATTCTTTATCATTGGTAGTTACTGGACAATGCGTGGTCTTAAAGACGTGTTTTTTATGAAAATTGTTGGCAAAACTTATTTGCCTTATGCAAAGATGGTTTCTCTTTGCGTTATTATTCCATTAGTTTTGTTTTATTCCAAGCTTGTAGATTGGCTTGAAAAAGATAAATTGTTTTATCTTTTTTGCACATTGTATTTTGGTGCTTATTTGCTTTTCGCATTTTTGTTAACACATCCAACAATTGGATTGGCTAATCCAGACGCAAGTCCAAGCCGTTTCCTTGGTTGGTTTATTTACGTAACAATTGAAAGCTTTGGCTCTTTGGTTGTTGCTTTGTTTTGGTCATTTGTAGCTAGCACAACAGAAACAGCATCAGCTAAAAAGGGTTATGCATTAATCCTTGGTGGTGCACAGGTTGGTTCCATTCTCGGGCCCACGATGAACACAAAGGCTTCCATAATTGGTTTGCCTACAATCGTTGTAATTTCTGGTATTTGCGTTGCAGCTGTTATGTTCTTGATTAAGCTTTACATGAAGAGTGGTTTCGGTGTTACAGTTGGTGCAACAGGCGAAAAGAAAAAGCCTACAGGCATGGTTGAAGGTTTGAAGCTTCTTTTATCTAGACCATATCTTCTTGGAATACTTGGCGTAGCAACATTGTATGAAGTAATTGGAACAATTATGGATTACCAGATGAAGTTTGCTGCATCAGATGTATACAAAACACCTGAACAATTGGCAGAGTTTTTTGGATTCTTTGGTCAATGTGTAAACGTTGTTCCTTTGGTCTTGGCATTGCTTGGTACAAGTTTAATTATCAGAAAACTTGGCTTGACCGTTGGCATGATTCTGTTTCCTCTTGCTTTGGGTTTATTAATTTTGAACGTATTGGTTAACCCTGGTCTTTGGTCATTGTTTATAGCAATGGTCGGCGCAAAAGGTTTGAGCTATGGCTTAAATAACCCATGCAAAGAAATTATGTACATTCCAACAAGCAAAGACGTTAAGTTCAAAGCTAAGAGCTGGATTGACATATTTGGTGGCCGTTCTGCAAAGAGTGCTGGTTCAGGCATCAATGCAATGTTTACCGAAATGTCTAGCCTATTGCTTTGGGGTTCAATTATATCCCTTGGTATTATCGCAATTTGGATTCCTATTGCATTCTTTGTTGGTAGAACAAACAACAAGCTTGTACAAGAAAATAAAATTATTGAATAAACGATTTGTAGTTAAGTTTGAAGATGAGGCTAGCTATAAAAAGCTGGCCTCATTTTTTCTGTTCATAAAATAAGAAGGCTGTTATGGTTCGCAAAGTAATGAGTTTTTTGTGGGGTGATCTTACAACGGCCGAGTATAAAAAATTTGGAATACTTGCGTTAGTTTATATGATGATCATCGGATGTTATGCGTTGATCGATTCTCTTAAGTACACATTATTTTTGAAAATGGTGGGAAAAGTTTATTTACCATACGCCAAAATTGTATCCTTGTGTTTAATTTTTCCAATGATATTGGTTTATTCAAAGCTCGTTGACATGTATTCCAAAGAAAAATTATTCTACTTTTTTAGCGCTTTTTACATCGCAGTTTTTCTTCTATTTAACTTTTTGTTATCACTTCCTAACATTGGTATATCAAATACCGATGCTAGCCCTCTTCGAATTTTGGGTTGGGCTTTTTTCGTTATCGTTGAAAGTTATACATCCTTCGTGATTTCATTATTTTTATCCATTGTCGTTAGTTCGACTTCTATGGATTCGGCTAAAAAAGGATTTGCATTAGTTGCAGCGGGTGCTCAGCTGGGAGCCTTTTTGGGTCCCTCTGTTGTTGCTTATGCCTCTTATTTTGGAATGTTAAATTTGCTTAAAATGGCTTGTGGTACAATTTTTGTATCAGCCGGCTTAATAAAACTTTTTATGAATGTTTGTGAGCCTGATATAGATACTAAACATGAGGCGGAGACGCAAAAAAAAGCTGGAATCTTGGAAGGGTTGAAGCTTTTACTTTCTCAGCCTTACGTGTTTGTTATCTTTCTAACAACAGCGCTGTATTCGATTGTTGGAACGGTTATTGATTATCAGTTGAAATACACGGCTGACGGTGTTTTTCACAATCCTGAGAAACTTTTAGAATTTTTTGGATTTTATGGACAGTGCACAAACATTGTTTCATTTGCCTTTGCATTGCTTGGAACTAGTTATTTGTTACGTCGTTTGGGCCTGAAATTTTGTTTGGTAATCTTTCCGGTATTAACGATGTTTATTTTATCGTTTATTCTAGTCGACCAATCGTTTTGGGCAATTTTCTGGGGCGCCTTGGTTTTTAGGGCGTTGAGTTATGGTTTCAATAACCCAAACCGAGAAATGTTATATATTCCTACAAGTAAGGCCGTTAAATTTAAGGCAAAAAGTTGGATAGATGTATTTGGTATTCGCCTATCAAAAGCGACAGGTTCTGGATTTAATGCATTCTTTGTCTCAGCAAATCTCTTGTTAGTAGGTGGTTCCGCTGCTGCAATGGTAATTACTTTGATGTGGATACCGCTATCCGTTTGGCTTGCCAATAAAAACAAGCAATTGATTAAAGAAAATAAAATTATTGAATAGCGCCGAAAAGATTAATTAATTGACTAATTGTAATAATACGTGCTAGCTTATTATTGTGACGGTGTTATTCAGGCGTATATTTTGTAACTTTTAACAAAGTGGAGAGGATGGTTATGAAGTTTAATTATATTAATTTAAAAGTAGGCTTTTTTGCATTAATTTTTAACATTTTTGCCTTGTCTTTGTGTCAGTCGGCTGGCATGGACTACCTGATTTATAAAAATAATCTTGAACCAGTAGATCAAGCTGAACATGCGGCTGCTTATGACATTATATCGCGTTACCAGTTTCCTGCATGTTTGGAACATGAAGAAGAATTTAAAAGAGAGTTGGGTAGCCCAGAGGCTTTGCGTGACTATGCCTCAAACGAACATGCATGGTTAGAAAAAAAAATTCAAGAAACATCTCCTGATATAAAGTTGCTACCAATCCCAACCACTATGTATGAGTTGTTGTGGTTGAATATTTATGCCCGCAAAAATGCTCATTTAAATGAATTTATGGATCAGCGGAATGAATTTCTTCACTCAAAAAGAGAAGCTCTAGTTCAAAAAAATGAAGAGAATCTTATCGAGTTAATGCGTGAAAGAGCTGAACTTTGCGATTTGAGCGTTTTGAGTTTTTTTATGCCAAGGCGTGAAGATGATATAAGATGGAACGGTTTTAAAAGAATAAAATATTTGTTTCATTTTTATTTAAACTTAGAAATGCTTAATTACTTGCGTGAAAAACTCGGTCAAATGGTCCATGAAGATGCTGGGCTTGATGGTTTGGATTCTAGGGAATATTCACAAATGATTAGACAACATAGTCATGCTTTAATGGATTCAGTAATCAATGAGTTTAATTCATTTTTTATAAATCAAGATAATCCTTCATTGGAGCCTGACTGGAACGCTTTATTTGATAATTATAAAACACAGTTTTTATGTAAATTTTTTTCTCAAGTTGGTCGCGTTTTGTTTATTGATGAAGCTGATAAGGCCTTGTTAAACAAATCTGTTGACGTTGAATATGAAGGTTACGATAATGGCTGTTTTGTTTTATATAGAGGATCAGATGGATATGAAGAACGTTTGGATAAAATAATCAAAAGAAGGCCGCGAGGGGGGATGTCGTCAAAAGAAGGCGATAGGATGGATTTGTCTTATGGTAATAGTTTATTTTCAGGGATGATTTCAGACAGGGATGCATCAGCGTTTTACTGTATGAATTTTAGAGTGCCTGAGCCCAATTCGTGGAGTCCTCGTTTGAGACCATCTAAGCGTGTTTATGCATATTGCATATTGATGAATAAGTTTGACTATTTTCAAAGCACTAGTACTGAGAGAAGATTGTTTTGCATATCACCGTGGAGTACATTCGAGGGATTATGGGCTTGTGGTGAGGTTTTTCATTCCAGAACAAATCCGGATCAAGCAAAGCCTGAGTCTTCGTGTTTTTGTGGATCAGAACCGTGCCAGTGTGAAGAATTATTTCAAGACTTTCTGTTACACCAAAGTCGGTTAATTCGCTAAAATTAAGAGAAAAATTTTGAATAACAAAGGCCCGCAGTTATTAATACTTGCGGGCCTTTTGATTTTTTGATTAATTATTTAATTTCTAAAAGTTGAACGTCAAATATTAATGTTGCGTTTGGTGGTATTACTCCGCCTGCGCCACGACGGCCATAGCCAAGTTCACTAGGAATGATAAGTCTGCGCTTTTCGCCAACCTTCATGCCTTCTACGCCTTGATCCCTGCCATCTATCACTTGTCCTGCACCGAGATTAAATTCGAATGGATCGTTTCTGTCTACGCTGCTGTCAAACTTTCTACCAAGTTCGCCGTTGTTGTCTAGCCATCCTGTGTAATGTACGCTGACGGTGTCGCCTTTTTTAGCTGTTTCGCTATTGTCGGATTTTTCTAAAATTTCATATTTTAGTCCGCTTGCCGTTGTGATAACGTTTGTCATTGTTTCCTCTTTCTTTTGTTCTGGTTTACTTTCACTTACTTGTTTTGCGGCCACTTCTTTGGATATTTCTCTTTGAGCCGCCTCGCCACAAGATGGCAGGAGTGTAACGGTCACCAAAGACGATATTGTTAGGCTTAACAATAATCTTTTGTTCATTAGTTATTCCTTTCTATTTTTTTGTTTGTAATTACTATTATTTTACTCATCGAAATATAACAAAACTACGTTTTTTTTGAACTCATTTTTGCTATTTTTTCATTATACGTTTAAACTCATTCCTCACTATTTAATCGTTGTTTGTATAGGTTTGTTTGTTATTTTTGGAATTGTATGATGTTGAATGAATTTGAAAACGATAACAAGGGCGAATTAGTTCCTAATCAGCCAGAGCATGTTCCTACTGCTGAAGAACAAGAAAAAATGGACAAAATTGTTCAACAGTTCAGAGAAGAAAATTTAAAAAAAATTAAAGTTAGCCCTGTTTCTGAAGCTTTAAAAAATGAATTTAATGAAGCTGTAGAAAGCCTTGAATTCCTAAAAAAAGAGGTTTTGGGCAAAAAAGAAGATGCTCAAAATTTAAGCATTGCAATAAAAGCAAGAGTTGATTCACTGCTCAAGTACGAAGAGGTTAATATAAACCAAAGAGAATACCTTGAGGCTGAAAAAAGCGTTACAAAATATTTAGATTTATTGCAAAGCATCGTTGATGAAGTTTCTGGAGAAATCTCTCGCTATGCCATGTTGTTTCCAACTGATGGTCAGCTTGATGAGATAACTGTTTGGAAAAATGATCCTAGCGATTTTTCAGAGTATGTTGAATACGCCGTCAAAAACATAAGAAAATATGCCAAATCTGTCAGAAAAAATTTGGTTGTAAGTTATTCAAGATATTCGTTTGGATTTGAATCACAATTAAAAAAGATTAGTTACTTGGAAAGTGTTCTTAAACACGAAGCCGCTCACAAAGCTGGTAGCAAGTAAATTTTAGTTTAAATGATTTGCCGCACGACTTATGTTTTATAGGTCGTGCGGCTTTTTTTATTTCTTAGGCCCTAAGTGTTTTTATTACATCAACCTGCTTAACAATCGCTTCGTGTCCAGTCTTAATATTTTTTATGGTAACCAAGCCGCTTTTTTGTCCATCTTCCCCAAGTATCAGCGCAAATTTTGCACCCATTTTATTGGCCTTTTTTATCATGTTTTCAAGCGATGCTTTTTCAAGTAACACATCTACACATAATCCTTGGTTGTGTAATTGATTTGCGAATAATATTGCGAGTGTATGTTGTTTTGTTGTCATTGGAATAATCAAATTTAGGGCAGGATCTTGCGGTATTGCGAGTTTGTTTTGATTTTTTTCGGCTAATTTTAGTAAATTTTCCCAATCTATTTTTGCAACGACGCTGTGAATGTTTTCTGGCATGTCGGCTTGCTTTGCAAATTCGTAATGACCGCCAGCACAAAATTTAGACTTAGCACCAAGATCGCGCGATGCAAATTCGAATATCATTTTTGAATTCGCTGTTTGATTTTTATTTAATGAAGCATCAACAACAAAACTTACATAAAGTATGCTTAAGTGTTTTTGTAACGTATCCCAGTCTTTTTTGCATCGCCTGCAGAGCTTTGAATTGCCTTTTTCGGCCGACGTTTTAGATGGTTGACACTCTTGGCATCCGATAAAATTTATTTTTAAAACATAATTTTCTAATAACATTGTTTCATGAAAAAATGAATCCAGTATTTTTATAAAAAGAGCCTCTTGGACTATTGATTCAATGTTGACTGATTCAATGCAAAATTGTGTTTTCTGTTGGCCTTTTTCATTCTCATTTAGTCCGTATGTATAAACTTTCCAAGGACTTTGTTCTATGCTGTTTTCTACATACGCTTTAGGTATTGATGAGTCTTTTACCTTGGTTTGAATTTCTATGAAATTATAGCGCCTTAAATGTTTCTTTAATTGGTCTGAAACAAAATTTGAAAGTCTTAAATCCAGCAAATCTTTTGTGCTGCGAACTCGAGAAATCATTTACAACTCCTAAAAATAAAATACCCAAAGATTGTCATAATCTAACAAATGTTTGGCAGCATGTCTTTGAGGTTATTTGTTGCTGTTGTTACAAATTTATGTAGTCTTTTGGCAAAACAACTAAATATTTATATTTCGGAGAAATGATGAATAAAACTATTTTGGTAACTGGTGGTGCTGGTTACATAGGCTCACACACTGCTTTTTTACTACAAAAACTTGGATACAAAATTGTTATCATTGATAAGTTTGTTTACGATCAAAGCTTTGATGTTGGTTGGGCTAACGTTATCCGTGGCGACATTGCAGACGAAGCTTTATTAAACCAAATATTTAGTGATTACAAAATTGATTCAGTTGTTCACTTTGCAGCTTCTATAGAGGTTGGCGAATCTGTGAAAAATCCAAAACTGTTTTATGAAAATAATGTTATAAACACCATAAAGTTATTAAACGCCATGCTGGCGCACGGTGTAAAAAAAATAATTTTTTCTTCAAGCTGCGCTGTTTACGGAAATCCCATAAAAGTTCCTATGGATGAGACTCATACATTTGCACCTGTAAGCCCATACGGTAAAAACAAACTTATGGTTGAGTATCTTTTGCAAGACTATGATGTAGCTTATGGTTTAAAGTATGTTGCTTTGCGTTATTTTAACGCCTCAGGAGCTTTGTCTGAAGAAGGTTTGGGCGAGCGTCATGACCCAGAAACACACATAATTCCCTTGTTGTTGCGAGCTGCAATGCAAAATAAAAAAATTAATATTTTTGGCAATGATTACAATACACCCGATGGTACATGTATTCGTGACTATGTTCATGTTTTAGACATTGCCCAGGCCCACGTGCAGGCGTTACAGTTTTTGGCTGATAAATCTAGATCAGATGTTTTTAACCTAGGATCTGAAAATGGCTATTCTGTATTGCAACTTATTCAAATTGTAAAAAAAGAACTTGGGCTTAATGTCGAGTTGAATTTTGCAGCCAAGAGGCCTGGTGATGCGGAAGTTCTTGTGGCAGATGCAAGCAAGGCTAAAAATATACTTGGTTGGAACGCTAAGCATTCATCTTTGTCAAACATTATAAAAACGGCTTTTGATTGGGAATCCAAGCGCTGGTAAATGAAGTTAATTGAAGCCAAAAACGGTAGTTTGCGGTTTACTAAAATTGTAAAAAGAGTATATTTAGCCCGTGTTTAAGGTGAATATGTTAGTTTTAAAATACTAAGAAGAGCTGAAATGTTATTTGATCGCACTAAACTGATTGTTGTGTTGTTGGCCGTTGGAATTCCTTTTTTCTGGGTAAGTTCTAAGGTTTATAAATATTTTTCTTACAAAGCCGCTCCTGAATTTTCCTTTGTTGGTATTGAGGAAGGTAGTTCTTTTAAGCGTAACGTTAATTTTGCAGTCAAGTCTGACAATGGTTACAAAGTGTCCAATGTGAACCTTAATTTGGATGGCCGTGATATTGATCTTGGTTCAAGTAAGTGGATTGGCGAGCGCACCTTTGAACATAAAGTTTCATTTGATGTTACAACTGTTAGTGATGGATTGCATAAGCTCGAAGTTACTTTGGTTGATTCAAGCTATCACGCAAATGCTACCTGCAAGAAAGTTAATTTTTACGTTGATAATGCTCCTTTGCATGCAGCATTTTTGGAGCCTGAATACAAAGTTTATCTTGGTAAAACCTTGAAAGTTAAAATTCATTCCAATAAAAAATTGAAAACAGCTGAGGCCAAATTTCAGTCAATGACCAGACCCTTTTGGCCTGAGTCAGAAGAATCAACAGTTTATGAAGCGTTGATTCCTATCGATTGTGAATCAGCTCCAGGTGATTTTACTGTAACAGCAAAACTTTGCGACGCAGTTGATAACGAGTCTCAGCTTACAGTACGCGTGCAAGTGTTACCTTTCGAATTTCCAAAGCAGAAGGGTTTTACAGTTGATTCAACAAAATTTAAAGAAGATACAAGACTTGGCAAAACATCAAAAGAATTATACGCAACCCTTGCAAAGTTAAACAAAGAATCATCAAATCAAAAACTTTGGAATGGTAATTTTGATTTTCCTATGGAAGTTCGCAAAATCACAACGCCATTCGGAGAGATAAGAATGACCCAAGAACGTGGGCGTTACATGCATCATGGTGTCGATCTTGTTTTTATGCCAAAAAATGTTATCTGGGCGGCTCAGGATGGTAAGATCGTTTTGATGGATAGGTTTGTATTTACTGGAAATACTGTTGTGATTGACCATGGATTGGGAGTCCTTACTTTGTATGCTCACCTTGAAGATTTTGCTGATATAAAAATTGGCGACATGATAAAAAAAGGAACTCCTATTGGCCGCGTTGGTATGACTGGATATTCTAATGGTTATCACCTTCACTGGGAAATTCGAGTTAACAATGTTTCTATTGATCCTCTTGAGTGGGTCGGTAAAATTTAGGTAGCCCGTTTAAAACGAATTTGATTGATTTCCGTTATTTTGCTTTGTTAACTTCTTCTTAGTTATTGTTTTTAAAATCTAAGGAGAGGGTTTTTGATGAAGTATTTTTCGATATCTATAAAGAAAATGCTTTTGTTTCTGCTGTTTTGTTTTTTTGGAGCATTACATGGAGTTGCAGAGCAGGGTTATGGTTTTATAGAAAGAGTTTTTAACGGTTCTTCATATCCGGCTAACATTCGCTTCGATCGTGTTTTTCATGATGCGTTTCCTTATGGTACAACTGTGCGAATTCAAAGTCTTGCTGATGAAAAAGAACCTATGTATTACTGTGTTGATCGGGTTCAAGATCCTTCGGATAAAAAGAAATTTAATTATGTTTTTACCTTAAAAAAAGTTGAACAAGAGAATCTTGACACAGATCTTTCGATTCAATTTAAAATCCGTCGCTATGTTGATTTTAATCTTGTTGACTGGCTTGGGTTTGAAAGTTTGAATTCTCTAAAATTTATGATGGGAGAGGATCCTGATACCAAGCGAGTTGGTTTTTATACAGACGGATTTCAAGACGACAAATCTACACAGAACCAGTTTAAATTAAGAGGCGAGGATATTAACGATTGTTACATCGAAGGCCGATCTGGTGGTTGTCTTCATAAAAAGGTTGCCGAAGAAGAATTTCCTATAGGCGAAGAAAAAAAAGAAACAATTTATCCCAAAGAAGTTTGGGGTTGTTTTAATGAATGGGTTCCTGAAACTTATCGCCAAGAGCGTGCGCCTACAATGGGCAGTTTTTCTAGAAAATGGAATGGATGGATATCGATTGAGGAAAACCAGAAGCTTGCGCAGGTACAGTTTTCAGCAAGTTGGATTGGGTATATTGGCCATTTGAATGCCAATGGTTTTGATACTTCGTGGTTAGGTAATTTTGCAGCAATACCATGGCCAAGTTTTAAGGGTGTAAATGGAGGGTATACAGATTTAGAAAAACGTTTAAATAACGATATAGCTGCGCATGTTAATAACCTTAACAACAATCGCCCGTCAAGAAATGTACTTGCTAGCAATTGGTCAATTAAGCGCTCGATCGTTCGTAATCGAGTTGATAATTCTTGGGTAGATGTTGATACAAGTTTGGTTCCAGATGATACAAATTCTCAAGGTCGAAATGGAATCGCGCAATTATCGGTTCGTTCTGAAAATGATATTTGGGGTGTTACCGGTGGCGGTCGTGTATGGCGGTATGATGGAAAGACTTGGACTGATCAACTGATTCAGGAGAAAATGGATTTTGTTTCGGTTAGCGCTGATGGCAAAAAGATTTGGCTTATAGGAAACAAGAGAGTTTGGGAGCGTTATAAAGATGGCTCTGTTCAGCCGTTGCCTGAAAAAATGGGTGATGGCGATGATTATCCGGTCCAAATTGCAATTGGTAATGACTTAAGCATTTGGGGAATAACGGCTCAGGGTTTAGTGTATAGGTATGGTGGCGAAGGCAAAGGTTGGGTTAAACAAGAAAATTTCAGAGATGGGCCAGCCAGGTCCATAACAGCTTCTGACGACCTTTCTGTTTGGTGTACTAATGAAAAGGGTCAGGTCTGGCGTGCAAATACAACAGTTAATCCAGCTACATGGAGTATGGTTCCTGGTGCAAATTTGATACAGGTTGCAGTTAGGAGCAACGGAGATGTTTGGGGTGTTGCTAAGGATAATGGGGTTTGGCATTTTAATGGAAAAGTCTGGAAGCAAGTTCCAGGACTAAAACTTAGTTACATTTCCGTTTCAACAAATGTCACAACAAAGATAACTCCAGCGCCTACTGAAAAGCGTCAAATCACATCGATTTCAACATCAGCTTCTGATGGCTCTGTTTATACCGGTAAAGATGCACGAGTGAAGATTGAGATAATCAAACTTGGAAAAGGCGGCGGAATATTGCCCAACAGTGCAGCCGATTTACAACCAATACCTGTGACAAGAAATCCTGTGGTGGAAGGTTTTGCTAAGACTCAGTTACAAGGATTTTCAGCAGAATCAGTTTTAAGACTTGTGCCTTTGATTAGTAAAGGTGCTGCATGGTTTGATTCATCACTTGTAATGCCGGGTAGAACATCTATCTCATTGGTGGCAGAAGCAGGTGAAGATGGAAGCGTGCAAATTGTTTTTGGTAAATCAATTTCAAGTGACTTTGTATGGAAAATTATTATCGATACCCAAAAATCACAAATCATTCGTAGATCATGGCTAGGAAAAGATCCAACAGACGAAATAGTTTTTGAGGTAACAGCGCCTCAAAATCCTATAGCCGTGTTAAAGCCAGGATTGCCTACTGCAATTTGGGTTAGCGTTGACAATGGATTGATATTAGTTGGTCTTGGAAATATCGGTGAAAATATAATTATGGGTTGGAGAGATCCAAATCCACCAGGCGACGTTATTTTTATGGGTTTTGGTAGTGATGAAAAGCCTGTAAAATATACAGAGATACTTTTGAATCTTCCATTGGTTCCAGAGGTATCAGATGTTGATGTTTATAAATCAAGCGATGAAGTTTTTAGTACGTCACCAAGTGCTGGAAATATTAATTGGATACAATATCCGTTTAGAACGGCAGATTCTTGCGGTGTTGAGTTTGATTTAAAGGGTTCTGATTCAGCTGTAATTGCATTTCGTAAACCCAACTCAAATAATCATTATGCTGTTGTGTTTGGAGCCGAAAATAATACAGGCATAGCAATAAAGAAATGGGTTGATAGCAAAAAGAGTTATTTAACAAGGTCGTTTGTAAAAAATGACAAATACCCTGAGATCAAACTTGATCCAAATACAAGTAAGAAATTTTGGGTAAGTTACAAATTTGGTCAAATTATTTTGGGAACTGGTGAATTTGGTCAAAATGCGTTTACAACTGTCAGTGATGCGGCCGCCTACACAGATGTTAGTGAAATTGGTTTCGGTGCTTTTGGTACAGCATCATGTGAGTTTTCAAATCTCAAGATAAGAGAAGCTGCCGAATTATCGATTACAAAAAAAATGGAATACACTCAAGGCAAATCAGTCTTTGGCAAGGCAAGCGGAAATGTAACAATAATACAGCCTTGGATGTATCAGTTTAAGCAGAATGGACAGTTTGTAGAATACTCAGACTTAGTAAGCCAAATTTTTAATCGAAGAATAGGTCAAACACCTCAACAAGGAACATTGTATTACTTCCAGGCTAAAATAGATGAACTGGGTCATTGTTCTTTAGAGTGGACCCAAGCGCCAGATCCAATTGCGCTCAAGAGTTTGCAAGAAGAAGCAAGAACAATGTTGTCAAAAGCAGAATTGGAAGTTGGTAGAGCCGGTATAGAAACCAAGGCTGGTGAAATAGAAAGAGCCTTGGGTGTTGATAAAGCTGGCGTTGATAAAGCGAAATATGCGGCCGCAGTAGCAACACAGGATGCTTTAAATAAGGCTGCTGGAGCCGTGCTAGGAGTTGATGCGTCAAGTCCAATTACTTCAGGGATAGCACAAGCTGCAAACTTAGCACTTGTAACAGCCGGTGCGCTAAAAGCTGGATTGTCTGAAGGCTTCATAATTGATGCCGCAAAAACTGAATTAGCAGGAGCTGAGGCTGATGCATTGGCAAAACGTAGAGCGGTGGAAGCAGAAAGACAAAGTTTGCAGCTTAAGTTTTTAGCATCTCAAGCTCAAGGAAAAGCGGACTTTGGATTTAGAGATGTAAACGGCGACCAAAAATATTTGGATGCGCCAGCTTTTTCAGCGTTAGGTGCAGCAGAGCAAGGGCCAGAGGTACTTGCATGTAAATCTAGAATAAGCAGTCAAATGCAAGGGCTTTCACCAACTGTAAGTAGTCGTGATGACTTTGTGAACCTTGTGGCGAAATTGCAAGAAATTGTATTCAACGTGATGTTCTACAACGTTTTTGAAGCTCAAGATAAACCTAAGTTCTTTAAGAGTGTTGCATTGGTAATGGATAAGCTTGACAAAGATAAGACTTTGTTTCCAGATGCCTCTCCAGAGCGCGTGGAAGCGGGTAAAATGCTTTTTGAGTTATTATTTTCTGCTTACAATAATGCCTACATTGTGAACCAGAATGATAATACTGAGAAAAAACAAAAGGTTGTTTGGTATGCCTACATTAATCGTATTGCCCAGGATATAATTAAAACTTCAAATGCGATTACATTGCCGGCATGTTGGGGTGAGTATGTATGGTTACCAAGAAGCACTTATCAAATTGGAGAAGATGGAAACTGTGTCATAACCTTTAAAGCCAGAGCATCAAGTGACGTAGTCTTTTGTTTGAGTCCAATTGATGGTACGCCATTGAGAAATACCAACAAGAGTATTTATGAGTTTGCAATTGGTGGATATGACGATACAAAATCGATGATACGAACACAAAATTTAAAACGAACTGCATTGTTAGTAAACAAAGAAGATGTTTTGGACAACGTGAATTTTATTGATTACTGGATAAGCAAAGATGGAAATATTCTTCGTGCTGGTATTGGAAAGCCTGGTGAAGGCGAGTTTATGAAATGGACAGATCCTTATCCACAAAAAGTAAAATATATCGGTATAAGCAGCTGGGATATCTCTGTGGAGTTAAAAGATATTAAGCTCTTTGCTTCCATGGATGAAGCCAAATCGTCTTCAGGCGTTGTGGCAAAAATATCAAAGGCTTTGGTTGAAGAAGAGGATGAGTTTGTATCAGCGGCTGAAGATGGTTTGTCCACTAAAGCACCTACAACAAAAAAAGCTTCAGCCGTAAAAGCTGGTACAAAAGTGATAGAAGAAGAACCAGCCGCTGAAAAACCAGAAGAGGTTGCGGCAGAACTTGTAGCAGCTGAAGCAGCGCCTGCTGAAGTTGAGACACCTGTGGCTGATGTTGTGGCTACAGCAGAACAAGCAACTGAGAAGGTGGAAACACCGGAAGAAAAAACAGAAGAAAAAGAAGTTCAACCAACTCCTGAGCCAGAGGTTGCTGCGCCAGCTGAGGCTGTTGAGGTTTCTGTCGAAGTAGTACAACCGGAGGCTGTTACCACAACAGAAGATATTGCAACAGAATCAGAGTAAAATAATCACTTAATACTTTGAAAAGGCAGCGCATTGAAAACAGTGCGCTGCTTTTATTTTTCATTCAAATTTATCACTAATTTTTCGATGAAATGAAATAGCAAAATGATGTGCGTAATCGCGTAGAGCAATTAAAATTTGTCCGGATAGACTTTGCTTATCCAATATTTTGCCATCAGGTAGACGCTTGGAAAAAACTGTTTCTTCTTTTTTTGCAAGACTTGCAATTTCAACCTGGGGATAAATTTTTGAGACTGCGCTTAGTTGGCCTTTGCCTCCGTCAATCAAAATTAAATCCGGAAAATCATTTGAGTCTTGATATCTTCGCGTCACGATTTCGTGCAGTGCTGCATAATCATTTTGCTGCTCAAGTGAGCGAATATGAAAGAGTCGGCATTTATTTTTATCAGGTGCTCCATCCGTAAAGCGTACACATGATCCAACCATAAACATGCCTTGCTTATGAGAAATATCGAAACAATCAATTGAATGAGGTTGGATTGGTAGTTTGAGCAAATTTTTTATCAAAAGTGGTATTGCTTTTTGTTTTGCGAGTTCTTGATCGGCTTGTATTTTTGCAACTTTAATTAAATTAAAAAAGTGTCCTTTGGTTGGGTTCACAATGCTAATTTGATTTTTGGTATTATGCCACTGTTGTAAAAAATCTTGTATTAATTCGTTTGATTCTTCACCGAATTCAAAATTGATAAGAATGTTCGCAGGTGGTGGATAAGCACGGTAGTAACTGGTAAAGTATTCGGCCAAAAGATCTGGTGAATTTTGGATTTCATCAAAAAGAAAAATAAATAATTGCTTCTTTTTAAAAATTGATGCTTTTTCGGTAAAGACGAATAAATGGCGTTTATCCGGTGTTAATATCCAAAGATCTTTTTGAATTAATGATGTATTTGACGAAGACCGTGTATCAAGCGCATCAAAAACTTGTTCAAATGCTTTGTAATATCCGTGAAGTTCTCGTGCTTTTTCAAAATTAAGTTTTTCGTTTTCAAGGCTTATCATGTCTTTTAAATGTTTTAAAAATCCAGCATGATCCTTTTTCAAAGATAATTTTGCAAGCTCAAGCCGTTCAAGATAAGCGTTTAAATCAAAGTCAGGTTTGCAACTACCAGAGCATATTCCCATGTGGTAGTAGAGACACCCGTTTTTAATTTTTTTACCGCAAATTTTTAACCTGAATGTTTTTGTTAAAAAGTCATAAGCTTTTCTTACAGGCCCTTTTTCAAGAAATGGGCCGAAGTAATTACCGTTTTGTTTTTTTGTTCGCGTAATTTTAAGTTCAGGAATTTTTGATGTTGTAAAAATTAGATACAAGAATGGCTGCCCTGATTTTAACAAGACGTTATATTTTGGTTGATTACTTTGGATTAGTTGAGCTTCTAGTAGCATAGCCTCAAGTTCTGACTTGGTGATTATGTGTTCGAGCTTGGTTGCATTTTGCAGAATTGAATCAACCTTAAAATCTTTACCAAGATTTTGTAGGTAGCTACCAACTCTTTTTTTTAAACTTTTTGCTTTGCCTATGTAAATTATTTCATTGGTTATGTCTTTGAAAATGTAGACACCTGGAAGATTTGGGAGCTTTTTTATTGTTGTAACAAGATGTTGGTTGATTTCAATGTTTGACATATTTCTAAACACCTTATTTTAAAACTATGTTCAGTTAAAAAAATACATTGAAATTTTATTTTCAACAACAATTTTATTTTGACTCGTGCTGATCGTTGTTTTATGATCATGGTGTTGTTTGAATTAGTATCAATTTTACGGGAGTTGTTTTATGAAGTATTTAAAAAACGCCTTTTGTTTTTTTATTTGTTGTAGCATTTCTTTAAGCGTTGTGGCCATGGATACTGGTTGTGAAATTCGAAAGGATTATCAGTGTTTGCCACATTGTGCTGATTGCAATGGTATTTGTGAATTTTTTCAACCATTTGAGTGTGGACATACCTTTCATCGTGAATGTTTCTTAAAACTTTTTAGAAGTTTTTCGGATCTTCGTGAATGTCCGGTTTGTAATTCGTTGTTAAAGCCAACGTACAAAGTGAATGTAGTACGATTTGAAACAGACAAACATGGAAGCCGTTGCTGGGTGCCAAATTTTGTACCACGAACAACTTACGTACCACAAGAACAAGCGCAAGAGGAAACGATTGTTCTTCCTACAGGTTTTACAGCCTGTACGGCAAGCAGTGTTGCAAAAGATGA
>Ga0172371_10001941_pt1 | contig 32920 bp, 32 predicted proteins | sample Lak12m_FD_114543 | JGI IMG/M metagenome (GOLD analysis project Ga0172371, IMG submission 114543) | Freshwater microbial communities from Kabuno Bay, South-Kivu, Congo - kab_022012_12m | ecosystem: Environmental > Aquatic > Freshwater > Lake | place: Democratic Republic of the Congo: South-Kivu...
AAATCTTGTAAGCCAGACCCATATACCGCACCAATTATCAAGGAATTGTTTGAAATCTACTCAACGGGTAACTACTCTCTACTGGAACTGCAAGATTGGTTAAGTAGTAAGGATATTGTTTCAAAAAATGGAACTGTGATTGGTCATTCGGTAATCAACAATATTTTGAGGAATCCTTTTTACTACGGTCTTATCCGTTGGCACGGTGTGTCAAAAATAGGAAAGCATAAACCGATTATAAAAAAGGAATTGTATGATACTTGCCAATATGTGCTTGCTAAACACAGAAGCTTTTTAATTAGAAAAAGGGTTCACGACTTTTTACTTCGAGGTTTTATCTTTTGCGATAACTGTGAGCAACGATATACAGCTGAATGGCACTATGATGCCCATAAACTAAAAAACCGAGGTGGAAGAATTGGCTATTACCATTGTCAGAAAAGGGATAGGAACGGTTGTTCCGCACCATATGTTGAAATAGAAGATTTACAAAAACAAGTTGAGGAACAATTTAAGAAAATGCAGTTCTCACAAAAGTTTATCGAAATGGTTGTTGTCAAAACAAAAGAAGCAATGACACAAGGACGAAGCTATCTTAATAGTCAGCGGATGCAGCTCGTTAATAGAAAAACTTCACTTGAAACAAAACGCAACAAGCTTGAGGATTCACTTCTTGACGAAGCCATCGATAGCGATACATACAAAAGAATGCACGCTAAGATACAAGACAAAATATATGCAATTAATGACAGGATTGAAGAACTCGAGGACAAGGCGAATATCGATACCAATCTAATTGAAGAAGTGTTGTCATTTACTAGGAATATTTACCAGACATACAGACAAGCACCAGCATTTCTAAAACGTCACTATTTACGGTTCTTCTTTGAAAAGCTTTATGTCAAAAACGGTACGATTTCAAAAATAGAACCGACCCCGATTTTCGCGATACTACGGGAAAATCAAGAGGTTATAATAGCAGACGATTGGCTCCCCCGGCTGGATTCGAACCAGCAACCTTCTTCTTACAAGAATCCTTCTGTTACCAAAAGGCTTGGACTATCTCATCATCCCGCAATACGGGAGCTAGGTATATAGTCTCTACACATTTTCCGCCTATTTGGCAGATTTAGCTCGGGATTGTCCGGATGATGACGGAGTCATGTTATCCGGAGTTCCCCGAATTAGCCTAGTTTTCATCTCCAGTTTACACCGGAGTGCTGCCTTACCAGACAGGAAGCCGCTCTACCGTTGAGCTACAGGGGATCTATTTACTTGTTAAATAATTTATGTTCTTTTGGTTATCCTCCGTTGAGCTATCCTTCTTCGCTAAAGCTTCGAAGGACGCAGCAGGAGAATGTTAACGAACAAACCGTATTATAGCATCGTCCGATTTGTACTGTCATCCTTCGTATGCAGCAATCGACTATTGCAGGAGTATAATATCGTTATTATATGATCTCACAGCCTGTTCTCTATGCTCTGTACGCAACCCTGTTTACCTGGGGCGTTACAGCCCTTGGTGCCGCCGGCGTGTTTATCTTTCGGAAGGTCAACCAAAATATGTTGGATGGCATGCTTGGATTTGCTGCCGGTGTTATGATTGCAGCCAGCTTCTGGTCGCTGCTTGCCCCGTCCATTTCACTGTCCGAGCAATTAGGTACTATCCCATGGATTCCGCCGCTTATTGGTTTTTTACTGGGCGGAGCGTTTCTGTGGATCGTCGACAAGATACTTCCCCATCTGCATTTGTATGCATCATTCTCAGAAAAAGAAGGGATGAAAACAAGCTGGCACAAAACACTCCTTTTGTTTACGGCAATCACACTCCATAATATCCCGGAGGGACTCGCAATCGGCGTTGCATTCGGCGCGCTCTCCATAGCAGACAGCGGTACGACGCTTACCAACGCCATCGCTCTTGCAATCGGAATCGGCATCCAGAATTTCCCTGAAGGGTTTGCCGTATCCATGCCATTCCGGCGGGAGGGCATGAGCAGATGGAAAAGTTTTCTCTTCGGACAGGGATCCGCACTGGTGGAACCGGTTGCCGCAATTATCGGAGCAATCGGTGTTATCTTTTTCCAAAACATATTGCCGTACGCACTCGCATTTGCGGCAGGGGCAATGATCTACGTATCAGTCGAAGAAGTCATCCCGGAATCGCAAAAACGCGGAACGGACAGCGCTACCATCGGGGCCATGATCGGTTTTGCCGTCATGATGGTCTTGGATGTCGGGCTCGGAGCGTAAACAGCAATATCCACAATTCCTTACTTCCCTGTTTCATCCAAAAAACGGTGCCGGAGAAGAATTGCCGACAAAAGGTGCTGAGTAAAGTCTATCCGCGTCGTCTCACACGAAGCTTGCGAACATACCGCACCGGAGAGATTCGCGTTATGAGAAAGATACCAACCAAAAGGGCTATTGATTTCATACCGGATAAGGTACGGCAGAACCGTATCAATATGTTTCCGTAGGTCGCGTGCATACCATTGATCTTTGTACAAAGCGGCCCATGCCACATGCACAACACCCTCAAGAAACACCGCCGCCCCGGGCGGCACTTTCGGAAGCGCACTGTCTGCAACACTCTGCTCGTATCTTTTCCCGCGGGTCTCCATATACCGGTCGGTATACTCCTTCATAAACGTCCAGTATGCTTCCTGCGGATCAATCCCGTATAAATACGCAAAAGCCGCCATGCCCCAGCTGTAAAACGACGCGTTAAATTTGCCGATGCCGTATTTCTGCATGGCGTAATCTGCAGCTTTTCTGACAGACGTCAGGTACAGCGGGTTGCCGATTATTTCATAACTTCGTATCAGCGCATACATAGTTTCACCGTTATTGTAATCCGATTCCGCATTCTTTACCTGATGCGCATTAATATACCCGCCGCTATGTACCTGGGTCAGCACCAAATACTGTGCATACTCCGACAATTCCCGGGTCAACACATCAGCATTTGTTGCAGTTTCAGATTCCAGGTATTCTGCCATCGCAAGGATAAGAAGCGCAATTGTGTTGCTTCGGATTTCCCCGTCATACTGCACGGCACGCGTATTGCTGCTTGGCGTTACCGTAACATCCCGGAAAAAAGCAATACCGCGATCAAGCGTTTCCCGGATATCCTCTTTTTTGGAATGCCGGTACAGCTTGGCTAGCGCATACAGCGCTCCTGCCTGCCGGACGATATTGTTCCCCGGGACCGTATCACCGGTTGCCGCATACTGTTCATACACGAAATCCCCCCGCTGTGTCTGATTCCGTACAAACCACGCGCCCATAGGACCAACGCGCGTATTCATATCCGATACCAGGCGCCCAATAGACCTCGATTGCACAATCTGACGCACAAAAAAATACATGCCGGCCATCATGATCACTGCCAGAAACACGCGGGTGCCAATGAGTATGTGTCTCTTACGGAATACCCGGCCTGCCATAAATGCATTATACAAAGAACCCCGCCAAAAAAGGCGGGGTGATGCGCGTGTTCTTTGTGCCAGTGTTATTCACCGACAGTCTTTACGTGAATTTTCTTCGGTTGTGCCTTTGGCGCCTTGACGAATGTTACCGTCATTACGCCATGCGCATATGAAGCATCCGGTTCTTTGTTTGCATCAATTTCTCCCGGCACGGCAACCCGATATGAAAATGATCTGGTCGCTTTGCGGTAGTATTTATGCTTTTTGTCCTTTTCTTCCTCTTTTACTTCTCCGCGAATCCAAAGGTACCCATCCTGAAACGTAATTTCTACGTCTTTCGGGGCAATGCCCGGGACTGCTGCATCGATATACACATGTGCTTCATCTTCATGTACGGACAATCCGCTGGGTGAAGACGGTGCAGTCAGCCATTGGTCATCATCTTCCCAAAACCCCGGAGTGGTAATGCTTGGAAAAGAAAAGAGCCTGCGCGGTACGATATCTATGGTCATGATGGTCACCTCCTTTCTTTAAGAGATATTAGCAGTCTAGCAGATAGAGTGCTAATATGTCAAGACCATATCGATTGTTGACATGATATGTGCCTGCAGGTAAGATATCCATATCTGATAACGCCTTGGGTGGCACATAGTAAGTATTTCTGCCATCAGTTACAACCGGCCATATAAACGGCCGGTTTTTTAATGTATGATGCAAGCCTCACAAACAAAACAAGGACTGACGACAGTACAGGCAGAAGAACTGCTTCAAACATACGGCCAAAACGACATTAAAGAAACAAGCCGTTTTACGCTGTTTGCCGCGTTTCTTTCACAATTTAATAATTTTCTGACGATCCTGCTTATTCTTGCAGGTACCGTATCGTTCATCCTCGGTGAACGGATAGATTCCCTGTTTATTTTTCTCATTGTCATTTTGAATGCGTTATTCGGGTTATACCAGGAAGCAAAGGCCGAAAAATCGCTTGAGACTCTCAAAAAACTTACTGTATCGCTGGTACGGGTCGTCAGAGACGGAAAACAACAGGAAATCGATAGCCGTCTTCTGGTTCCAAATGACATCATCTACCTTGAAGAAGGAAATAAACTGCCTGCCGACGGCATTATCCTTGAAAGCATGCACCTTGAAGTCAACGAGGCGTCCTTAACCGGCGAGTCCCTGCCTGTCGAAAAAAACACCAATGAGGACGGAAAAAATGAGCTGTTTATGGGCACGGTGATTGCAAAAGGGAGAGGATACATGCGCGTGACGGCGACGGGCGCGCAAACGAGCTTCGGGAAAATTGCCAAAACACTTGCCTCAATCGAAAAAGTTAAAACACCGTTACAGAAAAAACTTGAGGTTCTTACCAAACAGATCGGCGTCATCGGCATCCTTGCTTCACTCATTGTATTTGGACTCTCGTTCGTGCAAAATAAAAACCTTCTTGAAAGCTTCATTTTCGGCATAAGCCTGGCTGTTGCAGCCGTGCCCGAGGGACTTCCGGCTGTCATGACTATTACTCTCGCCATAGGGGTAGAAAAAATGGCAAAGAAAAAAGCGATCATCCGCAAACTCAATAGCATCGAGGCGCTTGGGTCTGTCACGGTAGTGGCTACCGACAAAACAGGGACGCTGACGACTAATAAAATGAAAGTTATGAAAATCTGGACGGATGGCATACTGCACGACAGCGCCACATTGCCGCACCTAAAAAATAAAGCATTTTCAACAATGCTATTGAATGCCAATCTTTGCTCGACGGCATCAATTGTATATAAGGAAGATCATGCTGAATACGACGTTGTCGGCGATACGACAGAAGGCGCCGTACTGCTTCTTGCCCAGCAGGCAGGAATTCCGCCCGAACAAACCAGACAGGAATGGGTAATAACGGATGAGATCGCTTTCAGTCCGGTAACAAAACGGATGACGGTCATTGCAGAAAACGGGAAGGAAAAACTGATATTTACTAAAGGTGCGCCCGAATCAATCGTCGCCATATCCGACACCATTCTGTCCAGAACAAACGAAATACCGTTTACTGAAGCTAAAAAGAAAGAAGTCGAGCTTGAATTTAAGAAATTAGCCAAAAAAGGACTGCGGATAATTGCCTTTTCATATAAAAAACACACAGGCAGGCACTATGAAGAAAAACAGACGTTTATCGGATTTGTGGGTATTGCGGACCCTGTCAGGTCAGAGGTTGCAGATGCCGTACACAAGGCACAGGCGGCCGGAATACATGTCATCATGATCACCGGAGATAATGAACTGACCGCGCAGTCCGTCGGCCTGGAAACAGGCATTATGAAAAAAGGCAATCGCGTTATGACGGGTCAGCAGATTGATATGCTTTCGGATAAGGAGCTTCTCTCATATCTAGAAAAAACAACCGTATTTGCCCGCACTACTCCGGACCACAAATACCGCCTTGTCAAACTCTTTCAGAGCCGGAAAGACGTTGTCTCCGTCACCGGTGACGGCGTCAACGATGCACTTGCCCTAAAACAGGCAGATGTGGGAGTTGCCATGGGCATCACGGGTACTGATGTGGCAAAAGAAACGGCAGACATGATCGTCACTGACGATAATTTCGCGTCACTCATCAATGCGATTGAACACGGCAGAAACATCTTCAACCAAATTAAAAACGCTATAAAGTACCTTCTGGCATGCAATTTAGGGGAAGTTATTTTTGTCATAACCGCCGTCGTATTTAATTTCCCGGTGATTACGGCACTGCAGATTCTGTACATGAATATCGTGACGGACGGAATCCCCGCTATATCGTTGGCTTTTGCGCCCAACGACAAGCATATTATGCAGGAAAAACCCAAAAAAACAACAGGCATCCTGGGAAGAAAAGATTATCAGTATATCGCTATTGTAGGAATGCTGACCGCATTTTTAGCAATGATTTCCACCCAGCCGTTCACTCAGCGTGCAGTTGCCATAACCGTACAGTTCACGGTTATCGTCATGGTTCAGCAGTATATTCTTCTCGATATATGGATCGCACACAAGCCGATAATTCATAATCTTGCCCTTGTAAAAAACTGGATATTCCTGCTCGTCGCTTGTATCATGTTCATACTGCATCCGCTCATTATTTACCATCCGTTTTTCAACAATATCTTTGATACGGTTCCGCTGACCGGCCCCCAATTCGCTTTTTCACTTATCGTGTCTCTTCTCATCACGGTATTTCTCGAACTGATAAAGATACTGAACAAAAAACTCATAGTATGATTCCCATGCCAAAAACACCAAAAACACTACGACATATTTCAGATCTGCCATCCGAATGTATCCATAACAACTCCACCCACCGCATACAGCTGATCAGTACCGATGAGCAGAAAAAAGGGAATATTGCTACGATGAATTATGCCTGGCTGGAACCCGGAAAAGAACTGGAACTGCACACCCACCCGGATGGGGAAGAATACTATGTGTTTCTGGATGGGATTGGTTCCATGCGTGTAGGAAACGACACGTTTCCGGTTTCCGCGCAGGATTTCATAACCGTACCGGAAAACGCCGGTCACAGCCTGAAAAATACCGGGGCTGTAAACCTAGTATTCATCACAGTCCGAACGGTACGATCCGGATAGCTAAGGCTAGGCCTTAAGAAGAAAGGACAATTCCAAATTTTCCGCACGCAGATATCCCGGATTTTTATCCAAGGGATGCGAGTACGGAAAATTTCGGAAGAGCCCTGTATTGCACACTTCTATTACATATTGTAATGTATATTACATAGTGACACAGTTTTTCGTCTAACGGGAGTACATAATCCGGGGAACACTCCCGTCCCTACTCTACTCTTCGGAGGTCGCCTATGATCACCGCGTTTCTTATCACACTCCGTGAAGTCATCGAAGCCTCCCTTATCGTTGCCACGATCCTTGGAATTCTCATCCGCCTCAAACAGACCAGCAGTGTCCGTACCGTTTGGTATGCCACCTGGACTGCTGCAGCAGTCAGCGTCTTACTTCTTTTTGGAGCGAGCATATTCGGCCTCCGCATGCAGGAAATCTATACCGGAAAGACGGAAGAATTCATCGAGGGCATACTCATGGTCACGTCTGCAGTATTTATCACCTGGGTGGTCTTCTTTCTGCATAACCATTTCGGGAAATACAAAACTAAACTGCTCATAAAAATCCGGGAGACGGTCGAAAAAAATGAACAGCGTGGCCTTTTCTGGCTCGCCTTTACCGCGGTATTCCGGGAAGGTTTTGAGATCGTTCTGTTTTTGTCGACCATCTTTCTCTCATCAAACCCGACGGAAATATTTACCGGCTTTGCCGGAGGACTTGCGGGTGGGCTTCTTATCTCCTTCGGGCTGTTTGCGGCAGCATTAAAGTTGCCGATTCTTTATGCGTTCCGCACGACCAGCGCACTGCTTATTCTATTTGCTGGCGGGCTTCTTGCCCGCGGCGTCCGTGAGTTTGCGGAAGCAAGAATATTACCGGAGCACGCACCCTACACGCTGGCTCTGCTTCCCCAGAAGGCAGGTATTGCAGGGGAAATGCTCAAGGCGATCTTCGGGCTAACCCGCACGATGGACTGGTTGCAGCTTACCATGTATGGCTCGTATGTCGCATTTATGACCTGGTGGGTGTTCTTCCGAAAAACCGTCAATCAGAACGAAGAGATTGCGTACTGACCAGCTTCACTGGTATACTACGGCCGTTGAGTAACGGTTTCCGCTTAGGGTACTTCCATTCCCTGCCCGCCCCGTTTTCGACATTCCGTTTTTTATGCAGCCGGCTATCCGAAATATCGCTATTATCGCCCATGTTGATCATGGAAAAACGACGCTGGTTGACGGGATGCTCAAACAGACCCATACCTTCCGGGACAACCAGGCGGAAATGACAGCAACAACCATCCTGGACAGCAATGACCTGGAGCGGGAGAAGGGCATTACGATTCTTGCAAAGAATACCGCGGTTACCTATAACGGTACCAAAATAAACATTATCGACACACCGGGACACGCGGATTTCTCAGGCGAAGTAGAGCGGGTCATCAATATGGCGGACGGCGCACTCCTTATCGTCGATGCTGCGGAAGGTCCGCTTCCCCAGACGCACTTTGTCCTGCAGAAGGCGCTCGAGCACAACCTTACCGTCATTGTTGTCATTAACAAGATCGACCGCAAAGACGCCCGACCTGCGGAGGTACTGCATGAAATCGAAGAGTTATTTCTGCAGCTTGCCCATCACGAAAGACATCTCAATTTCCCGGTGCTCTATGCCGTTGGCCGCGAGGAAAAAGCGTGGGATACCTATCCGGAAGATCTAACCGCCCCCGGAAACCTTATTCCTCTGTTTGACGCCATCATAACGCACATTCCGGCGCCGGCAGGAAATCCGGATGCACCATTTAAAATGCTGGTCACGACCCTGGATTTCGACCCGCACAAAGGAAAATTCGCCATCGGCAAGGTCGTACAGGGAAATATACAACGGGGTGACACCGTGCTTATTCTGGACGAAAATACGCCGAGGGGGTCATTCCGGGTGGAAAACGTCTACACCAGCCGGGGTCTTGAACGGATCCCTGCGGAATCCGAAGGCCTTACCGGAGACATCGTTGCCGTTACCGGAAACGATACGGTTTCCATCGGCCAGACACTGGCGGATCCTTCGGACCCCGTCGGATTTCCGACTATATCGATCGAAGAACCGACGCTCAAAGTTTTGGTCGGTCCCAATACGTCCCCGTTTGCCGGGAAAGAATCAAAATTCGGCACCCCGACTCAATTAACAGACCGTCTGTCCCGCGAGATTCAAACGAATATCGGCCTCAAAATCGAACCGAGCCATACGGGAAACGGATACCTCGTGTCCGGTCGCGGAGAGCTTCATATCGCCGTCCTTCTTGAAACAATGCGCCGGGAAGGATTTGAGTGCCAAGTGGGCAAGCCCGAAGTCATTATGAAACAGATCGACGGCGTCACCCACGAACCGTATGAGGAACTCACGATCGAGCTGGACGCGTCCCTTGTCGGTATCATTACTGAAGAGATGGGCAAACGGCACGGGGAACTCCTGGACACCCATACGAATGAAAAGGGCATAACCCGGATGGTGTACAAAATTTCCACCCGAAACCTTCTCGGATTCCGCGGCGATATCATGACAAAAACGCGCGGAAGCGGCATCATCGCAACCCGCGTTATCGGGTATTATCCGGCAGTACAGAAAAAATCAAAAGCCAGAAACGGCGTCCTTATCGCGGTAGAATCAGGCAAATCCACAGGATACGCGCTCACTATGGTGCAGGAACGGGGGCGGGCACTCATCGGCCCCGGCGTCCCGGTCTATGAAGGAATGATCATAGGGGTAAACAACCGGTCAGAGGATATCGATATGAATGTCTGCAAATCCAAACGGCTCACCAACATCCACTCTGCAAACGCAGACGTTGCCATACAGCTTGATCCGCCGCTTATCATGACGCTTGAACAGGCGCTTGATTTCATCGAGGATGACGAACTCTTAGAGATCACTCCGAAAAACCTGCGGCTGAGAAAAATCAATTTGACAAAAGTCAGCCGCGTACGCGCCGGCAGAACAAACAAAAATCAGCCCGCCGGTTCGGCGGGCTGAAATCTGTAAAAACGGTTTCGTACAAATTACCGGGTTGCTGATATCGACGCCTGGTTGTCGGTCGTCGGTGCGCTTACCGTCACGCGGTTTGCCGCGTCGCGCGCAATGGTATATCCGGTATCCCAAGCGACTCCGCAGTCTGTGATGTTCGCGGTATTCAACGACGGATCTGTCGGAAGTGCCGGCAGATAATTCGTCATTAATTCGCTGCAGAGATTCGGAAAGTTCGTTGAATTAAAAATCGTATCCGTATCTGCAGTCAAATTGGCTACTTCATCAGGTAAATTACCCTGATTTTCCGCCACATACTGATGGACTGCATTCAGTACCTGCAGCACATCACTTCTGCGCTTCGTGTTATTCGCCTGGCCGAATTGCCGTGCCGGGTTGATAGCGATTAACGTGATGGCCAATAAGATCGCAAGAATACCGATAACCACCAACAGCTCAATGAGCGTAAATCCTTTTTGTCTTTTCATAGGCAGGTCCCCTCCTTTATTAGGACTTTTTCTACTATTCCCAGCATATATAAAGCTTTTCATGTTTGTCAAGCACGACAAGAAAAAAACACTGTCAGGGTGAATAATTTACCGTCATATCAAAAAATCTCGGGGTCGTATCGGTATTGGCCGTCTCAAAAAATACCTTGTATCGGAAGCATTCATTCGGATTATCATACTGTCCGTACGTACCGAAAGGGATCATTCCGGAAATATTGCCGCCGACCGGATAATAATACCCTTCCGTGGAAAATCCGTCACCGGACGGCCCCAGGTACGTATAGGCAGCTGTCGCACAGCTCCCTTCTGATTTTGGGGCGACAGCTACCTGCATCTTTACCGTAGTATCCGAAGGGAGATCAACAGATGCATGAAACCGGTTAAATGCAGCGGCACTGTCTACGGAAAATACGGGGGATTCAAATTCACCCTCCGGAACGAATATACCGGAATCAGGGCCCCCTTCGATAATTTTCAGCTGTTTTTCCATAGTATTTGCCACCATATAAACAAAATTGTCCCCATCTGCTTCCGATACGCTGGTCAAATCGTTGAAGCCCTGGTCATAATTGACGCCGCCGCAATATTGGGGTGTTGCTTCCGTATCAATCTTCAGCACTTGGTATTCTTCGGCGTTATTTCCGTCAGATACCCCATCCTGGCCGACTAACACGGCGCGTTCGCCGTTTAATACGGTCAGTGACCGTCTCGGGTATAACTGAAGGTTAGCTGCAGTTGTTGCTTCATAAAACCCGCTGGTTGCCCCGGTAGACGGTGACCCGGAAAGAAATGCGGGACTGCTTTTATCGGATGTATTGATAATGTACCATTGCTTGCTATCCGGAGTACCATTATTATTCCCGTCTATACCGCCGTTTGACGAAATAAACGCACGGGTCCCGTCATCACTGGCATACACGGAATTTGCAGCCTCTTCCGTTTGGGGCTGAGAATTAAAATCCAAAGAACCGATCATTTTCCATCCGGAATTTCCGCCGGAAATCCTGCCGCAGCTCGGGTTCGATATGCTCGGGCTTGATGCCGCATCCGGAACGCTTGTGGCATTCACGATTTCAAATTCCGGGTTTGTTCCGGCACCTACCGCGACAAAAATATAATTATTCCCTCCGACGGTCACGCCGTCTATATGGTTTGTGGCATACAATTCTATATTCCCTCCGTCTGAACAGTCTGTATGCGCAGGATACGTCCTGTCTGACCACGTCGTGCCAGTTTCTCCCGAAGAATATTTCCGATCGATTCCCTCCCCAGGACGACAATCATACCCGTCCATCTGAATCCGGCATCCGACCTGGTCAAGGCTGTTTCCCGGTGATTTTGTATCGATATTCGACAAATCAAACACATACAAATATCCGCCTGATGCGACATACCCGCGGTCCCCGAGCACGGCAAGCGTCCGCGGGCCGTGCCCGAACGGATCCTGGTCATTCGGTACTGACGCTATTCCGTTGTAATACACCTTTGCCCCGACGTAATCCAAATAAAAATCCCGCGATGTATTCGATGCGACATTGGTAATCCGTACACGGAAATTCTCATCCGAAAAATCCGCATCGGACCATGTCCTTCCCCAGGTGTCTGCTGCCCCGCCTAAAAGGAATGTCGAAACGCTTGAAGACAATGTGCCCGTGGTATACGGCGCAGTCCAGCTTATTCCTCCGTCCCACGAAAGCTGTACGCACATAAAAGGTGATCCTGTTGAGCTGTCTGACCGCGCCACTACCTGAATTGCTACGCCGCTTATGGAAGACCCTGAAGGAACGCTGAAACCGTACTCATAAAACATATGGCGGTCCTTATTGGTGCTTGCACAGCTGGTATTGGTACCGTTACCGCTATTCGTATCCTGCGCATACGAACCGTTTACGGAATACGCGCGCGTCGGGTAATACTGGAACCCATTGTTATCTCCGGAACCACTGGTAACCGGACTATTTGCCGTAGGGCTATGAAAGGCTTCGTTATATATCCGCGTGTTGTAATACGACCAGTACCGGTATATGTGGTTTACCGGATCCTGGAACGCATCCCCTGTCCCGTCGTGTACTTGTACCGCAACCACTTCCCTGTCTGGTAGGTTTGTCGTCATAAGTGCATACATTTTTCCTGCTGCGGATTTGTAATACTTGATGTCATTTGTCTTAAACGTATTATCAAGCCCGATGCCGGTCGGTACCAATCCCTGCTGGCTATACTGGCCGGCATCCAGTGTAAATATCCCCCGAAGCGTTGCCGATGGGGTGTCTTCATTTGCCGTTACCGTAAGGTACGCCATTTTTATGGTACTCGACGTTTCCGGCGCAGTCGCGACAAACACATCATTAGGCTGATCCACGCTTGCGCCTGCAGATACGGCAACCGCAACCGGCGGGCCGTCAGGAAGATCTATTGCAGTAGACGAAAGGGACGGGCTGCACCATTTTGCCTTATTATTGTTGTTCAGCTGAATTTCTCCGCCTTCAGTATTTGTTATCTGGGTACCCGTCAATACGCCGTTTTGGAAATCCTCTTGTGAAGTATGCGAAAAAAACTCATTAAAAAGATGCCGCGTCACATACCAGGCAGACGTCACTGAAGAAATAAACGGTTCACTCCAGCTGACAATAGACGATACCAGTTTTGTGGAAGGATCAAGCGTACCGTTTCCCTGAGCAACAATTGCACCGGCCGAATTTCGGTACACGTCTCCGATCGTAACAAAACGGGTTAGATTCCCTGCTGTTTCCTCACCTGCAGCCAACTCCCACACGCCCCCGGTCACGACCGGATGATACGTGCCGTTAGCGGATATTTCCTGCCAGCCGCGCTCCCGGATGTTTCGTATTGCCTCATATGACTCCTGCAGGGATGCAAGTGCTTTATTCCGTATCGTAGTTGCAGGCCTGCTCTCGCGTGTTGCCATAATGATGGAAAACAGCACAGGAAGAAGAATAACCAAGATACCCACGGCTACCAAAAGCTCAACAATGAACTGCCCTTGCTGGTGCCAGGCAACTGACCGATTTTGTACTGCCGGATCCTTTTGTTTCTTCATTGAAGGAGCATATAGATAACCATGCCTACCGCATACAGCGCGGCTATGACAATAAATATGCGAAGACCGAAAGACACTGCGGGTTTTTTTGCCTGCTTCTTTGCGTCAGTGTTTTTTGGTACGTCATCCGCATGCGTCTCAGGGATACGAAATCCATATGCCTTCAGCTGCTGCTTAGCATCCGTGATCTTTTTGATTGCTGCAGCGTCAAACGGCTCTTTGGTACACAGTTTCTGGGCAAGAAGCACTGTACGCGGAACAACCAATACAACCGGAAAGCCTATGGAAGTAAATGCGCGGCTTGCTGTTTCAAAAATATCGGCGTTTGTCGCAATCAGAAACACCTTATCCTCAAGGCGTACGGGAATGGTTTGTACGTTCAAAAAAGGCGTGGATACGGTAAATTTTTTTTGGTCTTCTTCAAGCGTTTCCTCAGAGCTTACCGACGCAAAACACACATCATCAGAAAGCACCAATAGTGCCGGGCTTTTTTGCATTCCTTCTTTCCCGCTAAGCGCATTATTTACCGTTTTGACATATAATTCCGCATCCTTTATGTCGATATCCGAAAGCGCTTCTTTTGGCAAAGAAATCACAACCGGCTGCTCCCTGCCGGGAAAAAAACAGGATATTGACTGGCGTTCATGGTACAACAAGACAGACATATTACTACAGATCCTCCTCATCCCAGGAATCTACAATAAGCTCAAGGCCTGTATAATGAGCTCGCACAATGACACTTTTTTCCACATCCCCTGCTTTCCCCACTGATGTTATCACGATGTTGTTGCCCAACGTTTCTACGGATATATCAGCAGATGCATTCGGTCCTATATCGAATGTCTCGCCGGTATATTCCGGTGTACGCAACAACTGCAGCAATCCGTTTTCCGCACCGCTTTCTGCAGCAGCAAATGCTCTGGCTGCCAATTGGGTATTTGTTACCGACTGATATGTACCGATAAGGGCAAACATCGCTCCGCTTGCTACCATCATGCCAACAACGGAAATAAACAACACCGTGACAATTGCCTGACCTGTCTGCATGGTTGGTTTCATATATATCTTACCGCAAGCCGATCGCTGTGGAAAACTCAACAGCGTCCGGGGCTTGCGGAATATCCGCACGCGGAGCAATCGTAAATTCGATATGTACCGTATCCCTTCCGTCGGGAATTTCCGGCTGGTTGCCGACGCGTTCAACTGAAAAATCCGTTATCTGCGTATCCTGTCCGTTTATGGCATACGGCACGCCGTCAACTGTTGCAACCAAATTCCCGTCGGTTACGGAATAGACATGTGTTTCATCTGTCCCGCCGGCATCAATGACAAGCGTCATACCAATAGCAGTCTGCCCTGAAAGCGGGACGGATATTGACTCCGCCCTTCTGACATCGTACGTAAGCCTGGAAAGCACAAATGCCCCATCCTGCTTCAAAGCCATGTCCGCACCGGTTGTCAGTTGCATGGAAAAAACCGACAGAAACATATCGGACAGAATATACAGTAAAATACTGAGCAATCCCCCGTAAATGGTAAGCTCAATGAGCGTAAATCCCGATGAAACCGTATATTTTTTTGCGTCAGTCATACAACGGCACCCCGTATGCATTTACCCAAACGGTAAATGATTCACCTGTCTGCCTGTTTGTCACCGTCACACTGTCTGATTCTGAAGCGTAATTTTGTACCTGTCCGCTGATCCGTTCGAATGTCAGCGTATCTGAAGGAAATGTCACATCGGAAAACATAAATACCGAGTTAAGTGTTACCTTGCGGTTATCCGGGTTACTGCTCTCGTATACTGAGCCAGGAAACAGCGTGTATCCGTCTTCCTCAAAATACAGCGAATAATCATCATGTTCCCCTTCCTGCGCCACTTCACCGCTTATTGCGCGCATCTGCTGAAGCCTCATATCCGAAAGCAGCGTATTTCGTGTAACCGTGCGTCCGGCACGCTGGTGTGAACGGTACAGATTAAACGTGACAATACGCGCAAATATCCCGATAATGGTCATAACCACAATAAGCTCAATAATTGTTGAACCGTTTTCCCTTAGTTGTTTCATGACGGTGTATCAGACGTAACCACGCCGTGAATAATGCCGAGTCCGTCCTGCGCATACTTAGACTGCAATGATTCACGTTTTGATAAAGAATATTGCGGCAGGGTAAATGAAAATTCCGCCCCTTTATCTAAACCCCCGGAACAAGCGGTTATCATCCCTCCGTGCATATTAATGATGGACTTACTTATATACAGGCCAAGTCCCGTACTTTGAAACGCATTAGGATGGGCGGATGATTGCGTGTGCAGTGTTGAAAACTTGCTGAATAGCTTTTCTGCAGCCGATGGTTCAAATCCCGCACCGGTATCTGATATTGCTACGCGGACCATGGAATCTACAGTATCGGCTGATATGGTTATGCTTCCGCCTGTCGGCGTAAATTTGACGGCATTGCCGATAAGATTGATGAATACTTCTTTTATCTTGTCCGTATCCGCAATGATATCCGGCAGGTCTTTGGGTATTGTCACGTGCAACCGTATTCCCTGTTCATCCATCTTCGGCTGGATCTCCGGCAAAATTTCCGAAAGCAGATTTTTTACGTCCGTACGGACAAACTGCACGCCCAACCGGCCGGATTCAATCCGGGAAATATTCAGCATGTCGTTCACCAGGCGTATAAGCCGTTCTGCTGCATGAAACGCGCGGTCAAGATAATATTTCTGCTTTTCGGGCATTTGCCCGCCTTTTCCGTACAGGGCCATCCATAAATACGAGCGGATCGACGTAAGCGGTGTGCGCAGTTCATGCGAAGCAAGGGATACAAACTCATCCTTCAGCTTGTCTAACTCTGTCAGTTTTTTGTTCACGCGTTTAAGCTCCGCTGTTGCATGATCAACTTCTTCCTCAAGCGTGACGTTAAACCGCCGGATCTCCTCGTAAGAAAGGGAATTTTCTATAGCAACGGCCATTTCCGGAGCAAGTATTTCAAACGTTTCTATGTCCTCCGGTACGTACGGTTCGCCGGAGTGTTTTGTTCCGATACATAAAAGCCCGATTGCCCCTTTACCCGTGATAAGCGGCAGGATCACCGACACATCAAGCTCGTCAAAAAAATTCTGCACCTGCATCGGATGAGCATCATCGCGCATCATAGTTTTTCCGTGAGCCGTAAGAAACGATGCTGCGTATTGCGGAACCTCCGGAGGGTCTTGATATCCGTCTGTCATCACGGTAAACACTTTCCCGCGGTCAACCAACACGATACAGGAATGCACGATCTTCATTTCATAATTCAGCCGTGAAAGAAGCTGATGCACGAGATCCTCCAACCGAAGTGCGCGGGCCATTATCTGTGCCAGGTGGTACATCACCAGCGATGCGTCATATTTATCTTTATACAGCACCGCATCGGTAGCTTTCTCAATCATACGTTTTACTACCGGAAACGTCAGGAGCATGCATATTGCCGCTACAGTTGAAATGCCCACAACCCGGACATCTACATAAGCCGTCACAAAAAACGTCGATGCCAAAGAGAATAACAGTGCGTATACAACCGCAACCAACGTCATTAATACCGTATATGATACTGCGCGTGCGACCACCATGCGTATATCCAGAAACCTGTGCCTGATAATTGCATATGCCGTAGCAACGACAAACGGAAGCGTATAAAGGGGGCTTGCGGAAACAAATGATGAGTTCGTGAATACAATCACGAGAACAAAATTAAACAGAAGAATCAATACAAACATTGCGGCAATCCCGCTGCCGACAATCTGAAGCTGTACTTTCATGGCACCTGAAGATTTTTTCATCCTTTGAGCCACCGTCAGTACACCGGCAAAAACCGATCCTACGGCAACAACAACAAACACCGGCATCGCAGGTCCGGGTGTAGGGGACGGTGCACCGTTTACAAAAATCAACGATGTAAATAAATACGGGCTCAAGCTTAACCCCGCTGCAGCGGCTGCTGCAGCCATGTATACACCCATTACCCGTGCTTTCAGCCGGATCCTGTCTTTCGGTATCGTATGTATAAGCAAAAAAAACAGCACGGCCTGAATTACAGCCAGTGCCATCACAATCCGTGTCCAATATAAAGAGGTAAGGGGATCCTGTATGGTAATGGCAAAATAATTGGATACGGACCAAAGGCTGATGTCTGCAGTAAGAAGAAAAAATAGGATATTCGTTGCGGATTTTCTGTTTCGTACAAATACAAACAGTCCAAGCAGAATATTGGCAATAATGCCAAATACTAATATGGGCAGTGCGAGAGTCATATCCGCATTACAAACCAACCGCCTGAGAAAATTGTTGCGTCAAACGTTTCCTTTTTGCTATTGCTTGTTTCGATGTAAAGCCGGGGACAAACAGCACTTCAGGATTGACGACGAATTTTCCCGAACGGATCGGATCGCCGACCAGAATGCTCCGGGCGACATACGACAACACCGCACCTGCCATAAACGCGGCATTCCCCAACTGCGGCCATGTATATAATGTCTTCCCGAGTTCCATCAGCGACCGCTTCATCCGGTCATCAATGTTTTCCGGCCGGACCCAGGAACTGATGATCCGCGCCGCAACAGGCCTGGAAACATCCGGTGTTATGGCTAAAAGTGTGTTCTCTGGTATGTCTCCGTGCATAAGCGGAGTATCTTTTCGTACATCAAACCGCTCGATATCAACAACTATGCCGTCCCCGTTATCCGCCGCCATAATCACCGGAATGCCCATGTTCCTTGCAGCAACCCGAAGCTGTATTTTTAGATACAAATCATCCATCTCATCAATAATCAGCTGAAGGGGCTTTGGAACGGTTAAAAATTTCTGAATTATTTCTTTTGTCAACCCGTCCGGAAACGCCGAAATGGACGCGTACGGATTCAACGCATATACTTCACGCGCGATAATCGCTATTTTAGAAAGACCCAGTGAATCAAATCCGCACCTGATGCGGTTTGTATTTGAACCGGAAAGAATATCTTTATCAGCAATAGAAAGGTATTTCGCTCCGCCCGTATGGATAATTGATGCAACAACCGCATTGCCTACGCTCAATCCTGCAATCCCGATACGCGACTGGTAAAACTGCTTCTGTTTTTCCTGTGTAATCAGGTTGCGGTTCCTTGCGGTACGTAATTCCGTATGCAGAGCTTCCGGAAGGAAATGTACCAGCGTACGGCTCCACGGATACCACGCCCATGTGCCGTATGTATCGGGTATTTTCAAAGAACCGGTTAATGACCGTACAAACTGCCGCACTTCGCTCCGATCTACACCGGATATGACCGTACGGGGATTACGGATTTTATACAGCTCTTCACATTGTGAAAACAAGTCATCCACAACAAATAACGCTTGTTTTTTCACGCGGACAAATTTCGCACGGGTCTTGGCGTCGGCAGGGACCATCAATTCCGGAACATACGATGAATTTTTCGCACTCATACTGTCACCGTCTTATTGTATACCCAACTTACTCAGGTTTACAGCTTTGAAGGAGCTAAAAAAGCTGATAGGGTTGGGTATATACTCAAAAAAACTCAGTTGCAAACCTAAATTTTTCGGGTATAACAGTCATTGTGTTACGTGGATACCCATTTCTGTTTTCCTTTTCGGGAAAAAAATATACCACTGCCATAGGAAACAAGGTCAATCTTCGGAATGAGCCGCTCTTTGGGAAGCACGGTAGAAAGGTATGCATATTCCGAATTATGCTTCTGCAGTATTTCCACGATCAAACAGGAAAACACGGAGGCAAGTTTATCTGACGCACGCACATGGGAACGCAGTTCAACGTGTACGGTCAAAGACTGATTGAATGATGCATCCGGCGACACCTGCATGGTAAATCTTCCTGTCACATACGGTTCTGCCTGGGGCAATTCAAGCGCCCGGCGGATTTCCTGGGGGAAAATATTTGCTCCGGATAGTTTAACCGTAAAATCCCTCCGTTCAAATACGTATACAAACGGCAGGTTCCATACGGTATCCGAAATGCCTGCTTTCCGGATTTCCTTTGCAAGGTGTACTCCGTGCGCCCGGCAAATATCCGCTGTTTTTGCAAATGTTTTTACTCCTCCCGTATCGATAAGGTCATAGCGTACGAGCGGCACTCCTGCATAGCCGCTGCACACGAGGCTACCGTGTATTTCTTCAAAGAAAAACAGTTCCGGAATATATTGTGCAAGCGTTGGCTGGCGATGCTCATGACCGAAAAGCTCCTGGTTCAATCCGGTATTGTTTCCTGCCAGCCGGCGGATCAAAATGGACACGGGCGTCTCATGAGCCATAGTCCCGAAATCAACCGTTCCGTAATGGTTCAGGGTGTCTTTGTATATATTCGTAAGACCTGTATGCTCTGCAATATAATCACGGAACACCTCGCTGAATCCTTCCGCAGAAAAAATAAATTTTACATTGTATCTTTTCCAGTTTAATTTCCTCTGCGTACCCATATCCACCAAATCTTTTACCATCGGCGGGTACCCGCCGATGATGACCTGGTCATACAACGGCCCCAGGCGCTTCACGACTTGAAGTATTTCTTCCGCATTCGATCCGGGTGTAATGACGCTTAATGCATACTTTCCGCGTTCCGCAACCAAACGTACAGCCGCATAACTGAAGACGCCGCCGATCCATATCCCCATGCCCCAGCCGATGATGTATAGCGTCCGTTTTTTCTGGATGGAAAAATTTGTCCGGAGGTACAGCTCCGCAACTGCGGCATATTGGATATCCTGCGTATGTGTTCTCGGGAAATAAAACGGTTCCCCTGTCGATCCGCTGGTTGCAGAAATGATCATTTGTTTTTCGGTAAGCTTTCCGTCCCAGCAAACATCAGGTAGCGGATATTTCCGCAGATACGTGTCTTTGGATATGCATGGGATCTTGTCCCAGAATGCGTCTGTATATGACTTGCCCGTATGGGTCATATTTGCACGAAGAAAACGTGCGTACGCAGGAACCCGAACGGCCGCCTTCCCAAACAACCCTTTTGCCATCCGTTTTCCACGGCCGATCCAGTACTGTTCCGGACGGGTTTTAAGAAGAATCTCCAGATTTTTAACGTTTTGCCAGTCCATGATATGCATCAATAATTTTTCGCGCCATACCGTCAGCGACATGACTTATCGGCATATTTTTTTGTTTGCTTATCCGGAAAATCCTCATTAACCGCTCTTCAATTGCCGAAACATGTGTCCGAATCCGTTTCGGCGAGCCCCGGCCATGGGTATATTCATCAACAACGGATATAAGCCCGCCCGCATTAATCACATAATCCGGCGCATACACGATATCGCGCGTATGCAGCATCATGCCTGCCGATGCATCCGCAAGCTGGCAATTTGCCGCCCCTGCAACAGCTTTACAGCGTAACTGCCGGATCACTTTTCCGGTAAGGACATGGCCCATAGCGCAGGGCGCAAACACATCTACGTTCTGCATATGAATCGCATCCGGCGATACAGGCACGACCACCGGCCATTGTTTACAGGCACGGGCTATCATACGCTTATTGATATCCGACACATACACAACAGCCGCTTTCGGACCGATTACGTCAAGCAGTCCCATACCGGTCTTTCCAAGACCCTGGATTGCAAATGATCTGTGGCGGAAATCAGTTGTTCCGTACAGTTCACGCATCACTGCAGAAAGCCCGCGCAATAACCCCTCAATAGTCCAGAAAACCGGATCAACGCTTGTCCCGACGACATATGTACTTGTTTTTGCCATGAGTTTCGTATCGGACGCATCAAGTCCGACATCTGCCCCGGTGATAAACCGGCCATGAAACGCATGTACGTGCCGTGTAAATGCGGAAAGCAGCCGGCTGCGGGAAAATACGCCCTTCGGTTGCAGTATGACTGCCTTGCCTCCGGTACAATTCAAACCAGCCATCGCCGCCTTATACGACATGATTTTTGATAACGACAACACATCATGTACCGCCTCATTCTCAGTAGCATATGAAGCAAACCGTGTGGCACCAAACGCAGGTTTTTTGCTGTCAACCCTATGCAGCGCGATATATGCAATGAGCGAAGCCTGCGGTTCATATATCCGCATCACAACCTGGTGTCCGTCAAATCCAGCATTTTCATTGTAAGCTGATGAGAGTTTTTTTTGATTTTTCATACACACATAATATGAATTATTACAGGATTATGTCTATACTTCGCATAGGATACCACGAATTGCTTTTATTTTTTCTGGCATATAGTATACATAGATACCATGGCAAAACGAATCCTTCTTATTGATGACGATACGGATATCCGGAATATTTTTGCAGAGATCCTTTCCTCCGGAGGATATGACGTAACAACAGCTATCGACGGGGAAGAAGGGCTTGCACACCTAATGAAAGGCGGGTTTGATGCAGTACTTCTGGATATCATGATGCCGAAACTTGACGGGCTTGGTGTACTGAAAAAAATTAAGGACTCACCGCCGCAACAACCGAATGGGCCGGTTCTCATCCTTACAAATCTTGACCATGACCCAGTACTGGATGAAGCAATTTCTCTCGGGGCTCATAAACACCTGTTAAAAGCAGACATTTTACCTCCGGCGCTTCTGAAAGCCGTAGAAGAAGCTATCGCCGCCGCATCCCGCAAAACCTAAATCTCCCCGACTTGGCCGATGAGGTTATAAATCGGTGCAATGATTGCCATCATCATAGTGCCTACGGCAACTCCCACAAACACAAGAATCACCGGCTCAAGAAGCGTCATAAGGTATGCCAGCGTGTTTGTTACCTGGTAATCAAAATACTCCGAAAGATCTTCCATGGATTTATCAAGCGACCCGCTGCGTTCTCCGACCTCAATAATTTTCACCATCAAAGACGGCACTGACTTCTGTGTCCGCAGGCCGTCCGTCATGCGCTTACCGCTCCCGACGTATTCACGGCTTTTTTGTATTGCGTCCTTTATCTCACGTTTAACGACAACCGCCTGCGTCAGTTCAAGCGCGGAATACAATGGGATTGCCGACGTCAACAACAAATACATGCTCCGGGAAAACCTCGTCAGGTCTATCTGCCGTGCTATTGACGATACATACGGCAGACTAAAAAACGCATACAAAAAAAGGTCCCGCTTCTTGTTGTACAGCACAACACTCAATGCAATACTGCTTCCCAATACAACAAGCGTAGGGATCGTATGATCAAGAATCAGGCCCGACGTACCGATGAGAATCTTTGTAGGAAGAGGCAATTCAACCTGCAGTCTGGTAAAAACATCCGCTATCTTCGGAATGACATACACCAGAAGCAAAAGCATGACACTAAAGAATACGACAACAATGACTGAAGGATATGTAAGCGCGGATCGGATTTTGTCCATAAACTCAATATCTTTCTTCACAATTACCTTCAGGTCTTTTAATACGACGTCTATTGTGCCGGACTCCTCTGCGGCCTTAATGATTGCGACCATAACGCTGTCAAACACCTTCGGATACTTGGCAATTGCGCCGTGAAGCGGTTTTCCCTGGACAATATCTGACTGTATGCCGCAAAGCAGTACCTTAAGGTTGCCGCTTGAATCCTCAAGAAGTGAGTCCACTGATTCCGAAATTGTCAGGCCGGCATTAACCATTGTGGACAGATTACTGATAAGCCCGAGCTTTTCGGAATTCGGAAGCGACAGGTTAGACGGTTTCATAGCGATTCAACTTTTGTGACACGCAATATTTCCTCAATTGTGGTAATCCCTTTTGACACCTTTATCAGTCCGTCATCAAGCATTGTCATCATGCCCTCCTCTATGGCTTTTTGGGTAATGACATCGCTGTCCTTGCGTTCGGTAATCAATTGCCGGATTCCTTTCGTCACCTCCAATACTTCATATATGCCGACGCGGCCGGAATACCCGGTATGATGACAATTCTTGCATCCCTGGCCTTTGTATACGCGTATTTCTTTGTTTTCACCAACCGGAATATAATGCTTCTGAATAATGGATTCGGGAAGGTTCTTCTTTAATTCCTCCTGTGTTATTGTGGTAGACACCCTGCAATGGTCGCATATTTTACGCACCAGGCGTTGTGCAATAATCAGACTGACGCTGGAAGCAACCAAAAACGGCTCGACATGCATATCTGTAAGTCTGGGAAGGGAAGTCGCCGCATCGTTCGTATGCAGCGTCGAAACAACCAGATGCCCTGTCAATGCCGCATTAATTGCAATACCAGCCGTTTCCGCATCACGAATCTCGCCGACGAATACAATATTCGGGTCCTGGCGGAGGATGGAACGGAGTCCGCTGGCAAACGTCAGATTCGTTTTCGGGTTGACCTGAATCTGATTCACTCCCTTGATGCGGTATTCCACCGGATCCTCGATGGTCGTGATGTTTTTTTCCCTGCTGTTTAGTTTCTGCAGCATCGCATAGATTGTTGTTGTCTTGCCTGATCCGGTTGGCCCTGTGGAAAGCACCATGCCGTACGAACGCCGGAGCGCGGCGTGTATTTTGTCTATCGCATCTTTCTCCATTCCCAAATCAGCAAACCCAAACAGCTTAAAATGAGACACAAGCAGCCGCATGACGATTTTTTCCCCTTCAATCATGGGAATGATCGATATGCGGATATCCACAGACTGTCCGTCATGCTTAACCCGCATTTTTCCGTCCTGCGGTGCCGAATGCTCATCCGTACGCAGATTCGACAGCACTTTGATACGGGAAACCACCTGGTTATGCATCATCTTTGACAAATGCAATACGTCATGGAGTATCCCGTCTATGCGGTACCGCACAAGCGACTCTGATTCCGACGGTTCAATGTGAATGTCCGACGCGTGCTCGTCAATAGCGCTGTGGATAAGCAGATCAACAACGGAAGAAGTCGGCGCCTCTTCTTCTTTTATGTATTGCTTCATCAGGCCTGTGTATACCTCCTGCACATCCCGCTTATGCAGCTGGAATGCCTGGAGAATATCTTTTTCCAGGGCAAAATATACCGTAATATTCTGGCCGGTCTTTTTGGAAAGGGATGCAATAACTTTGGCATCCGAAGGATCTGCCATCGCGACATGCACTCCTTCTGTATCCCGCTTAAACGGGATTACTTTATGGATTTTGGCATACGTATCCGGGACAATCCGATATACGTCATCCTGTATCGGAACATCCGTAAGCTTCACAAAGGGGACGTTGTAATGCCCTGCAATAAGCTTGCCGAGATTATCAAACGTCAGAAGGTTTTTTCGTGTTATCGCTTCGGAAAGCGGAATATTGACTGATACAGCATACGCTTGTACCGCATCAAGCTCTGCTTCCGGCAAAATATGCGCATCTGCAATCAATTTCCTTACTGTGTCGTCTGTAATCGTCATAGGGCAGCATGCGGATACCGATTCGCCGCATGGTTTTATCATACGGAAATTCCGTCAGCGACACAATCCTAACATATGCATTGACAAACCAGTAGAAAACTACGTATGCTGATATTCAACGAAGGAGGAATTATATATATGGCAAAATCTGCCCGAACAAAAAAGTCTACGCACCCGAGTGAAAGCGTCGTTATTCAATTCGGGGTTGCATTTATTGTCGTCATGGGATTTGCGATTCTCATGTACGCGGTAAAATATTTTTTACCCAACCAGCCTTTACTCTAAATAGTCTTTAAGTTTTTTGCTTCTGCTTGGATGTCGAAGCTTCCGCAACGCTTTCGCCTCAATCTGGCGGATACGTTCACGTGTGACACCGAATTGGGCACCAACCTCTTCAAGTGTCCGCGGCCTTCCGTCCTCAAGGCCAAACCGTAAAATAAGCACTTTTTTCTCGCGGTCAGACAACGTAGCCAGCACTTCTTCCATATGTTCCTTAAGAAGCTGTCTGGATGTCTGATCATACGGCGTCGGGCCCGGGTCGGAAATGAAATCACCCAAATGGCTGTCTTCCTCGTCCCCAACCGGAGTCTCCAGACTGGTCGGTTCCTGTGATACCTTCATAATCTCACGTACCTTTACGACGTCCACTTCCATGGTTTTGGCTATCTCCTCCGGCGTCGGTTCGCGCCCAAGGTCCTGCATAAGCCGGCGGCTGATCCGCACAAAACGGTTGATCGTCTCCACCATGTGAACCGGGATCCGTATTGTCCGCGCCTGGTCTGCAATTGCACGGGTAATTGCCTGGCGGATCCACCATGTGGCGTATGTGGAAAACTTATACCCTTTCCGCCAATCATATTTTTCAACCGCGCGGATAAGTCCCTGGTTTCCTTCCTGAATCAGGTCAAGAAGGCTCATGCCGCGGCCGATATATTTCTTGGCAATGGACACAACGAGCCTGAGATTGCTTTCAATAAGCTTTTTCTTTGCCTTTCTGTCTCCCTTTTCATACCGTTTAGCAAGACTGATTTCGTCGGCAAATGTCAAAAGAGGTACCCGCCCGATTTCCTTAAGGTACATACGCACGGGATCCGATATACCTTCATCGCTTGCACGCACAAGCGCCTCAATTTCTTTTTCTAGATCCGCAATGCTTTTTCTTGCTTCCTGCTCAATATCCGCGCTCGTTGTTTCAAAAACATCAATTCCGGACCGGATAAGCCTGTCGTACAGATGGTCAAGTTCGGGGATATTCGTCTCCGGTTTGGGGAATAATTTAAGGATTTCTTCCTGAGTAACAAAACCGTTCGTTTTCCCTTGTTTTAACAGCGTCGCTATACCAGCATGTATCGTTGATTTTGTCATAAATATCCGAGCATCCCTGTTTACCGGCAGGAAAACCTGCAAACAAACTGGTGATGTCGCTTCTCTTGTATTGTAGCGTATTTATGCGCCTTTTTCCAGAGCGCCAAGTGAAGCAGTAATTACGCGCAACTCCGTTTGAAGCACAGTATAGTTGTCGTTTTGTATATCCGGATCACGCAGGGCAGCAGTAATGTCCTCCATCCGCTTTCTTAAAGTCAGACGCTGCACTTCCCGTATGGTTTTTTCCCACTCCCGCATAAACTTTATTTTGTCGTCAACAATCTCCGAAATATCCCATAGGTACGCTTCGTCAAATGACGATATCAATTCTGCAGGAAGAGTTTTTGCAAATACCGCCGGGTCAAATACCGTACGGGATGACATATACTCACGTATCCTGGATATAATTTCCCGTACCGGCCGGACAGCCCATTCCTTGTTCGGGAATGCATCAAAAAGCATCCCGACACACATCGCTGTTTTTCCCTGCAGCATTAAAGAAAGCAGGTACAACTCAGCTTTTTCAAGCCTTGTCAGTCGTATTTTTTCCATTTCATCACCGGTGCCTTTCGGAATCTGTTTGCGTGCGCCGTACGCTGTCATTTTTCCAAGGCCTTCCCTGATGGATTCTTCCGAACTGTCCAACGCGTGTGATAATTTCCGGATATAGTGGCCGCGTACAATCGGGTTCTCAATTTTTGATAAAACAGGATAATACTCTTCTGCTATCTTTTTTTTGCCATAAGGGCTTTTTGCATCATATCGTGATATGGCTGATTCAAGAAAATAGTCATATATCGGCCGGGATTCCCGTATTGCTTTTTTAAATAACCCGGGATTCTCCCGTACTGCCTCATCAGGATCCTTACCGGTCGGAACTGTCAGCACGCGCATGTCAAATCCGGCGCTTTCAGCAATCGCTATCCCGCGCCTTGAGGCAGCATCTCCTGCGCTGTCGCTATCCAGTGCAAAAATCAGTCTTTCTGTAAACCTGCGCAACAATCTCGCATGGTGTTCCGTCAATGCTGATCCCTTGATGGCAACCACATTCGATATTCCGGCCTGGAACGACGAAATGACATCAAGCTCGCCCTCCATTAGGATTCCCTCGTTCGCCTTCTGGATTGCCGCTTTGGTCACATCCAGGGCATATAATACGTCCCCCTTTGTGTATACCGGCGTTTCTGATGTGTTGATATATTTTGCTTCTTTTGTATGCGCATCACATACCCTGCCGGAAAAACCAACGATATTGCCCCTATGGTCCTTAAGCGCAAACATAATCCGGCCACGGAACCTGTCATAGTGCCCGCGCCGGCCGGCAAGCACCAATCCTGCTTTCTCCAAAACACCGGGCTCATATCCTTTTTTGTGTAAAAAGGAACAAAGCCCGTCCCAGTCATTCGGACTGTACCCAAGCGTAAATGTTTTAATGGACTTATCCGATATGCCGCGGTTTTTCAAATACAGCCGCGCTTTTTCACCGACTGCATGCTTTGTCAGAAGATACTGATAGTACTCTCCTGCCAGGTGATTTGCCTCGATAATCGTTTGCTTCAGTTTTGCTTCCGGTGTGTCTGCCGGTTTTCTGGTCAGCGTCACTCCCGCACGCTCGGCAAGCGTTTCCAAAGCCTCGGAAAAATCCACACGTTCGTATTCCATTACAAACGTGAATATGTCCCCGCCTTTTCCGCAACCGAAACAATGGAACGTTTGTCTGTCGGGAGACACGACAAATGAAGGGGTTTTTTCCGTATGGAACGGACACAGGCCCTTGAAATTACGTCCTGCTTTCTTCAGCTTGACGCGCTCGCCGACAATATCAACGATATCCAGCCGTGACTTAATCTCGTCCGTATCAGTCATAATCAGCCGAAGAATACCACGAATGGCAATACCGGTCTATCTATAACACGATCGGAACGGTACACGGGGATATTCTGTGTTTCAGATAGTATGCAATCACTTCACCATGATCAAACGCCAATGTATCAAGCAAAGGGAGCCCGGCAATCGGCATCCACGAAACCTCACTCGATTCATTATCTTTTTCCCCGGTTTTGTTTACCGGATGCACGATAAAACTCATAGCAACATTCTGACGGTCTTCATGCGGCCTGTGGGGATTTGTCTTAATCAAAAAAAGCGGCCCCGCCTTACCTTCCCATCCGGTTTCCTCAAACAGCTCACGCAATGCACATTGCTGGGCTGTTTCATCCCGATCAAGAAACCCCCCGGGCAGTGACCATTTGCCGCCCTCCAGAGAAAGCGTTAATGCGCGTTTGACTAAAAGCAATGCACCGTCTTTTTCCACAATAGCGTGCACCACGACGTGCCGAAGGCGTGCTTCTTGCCCGTTTTCGAATGTACAGGTAATCATACATTTATTTGGATACTGCCGAATGTTTCTCCATAGCCCGTGCTCTGTATATTTTCGGCATTTTTTCTATTGCATATCGGAGTGCCGTACGGGGCATATGCGTTTTATGTTTCATTACATAATCAAACACTGCGTTTTGATGCGCCTGGCTTGCGGCTTTCAACATCCAGCCATACCCCTTTTGCACCAAATCATCGTTGTCCATAAGCAACACGTCGGCAATCTCAAAAATGTCTTTCAAAAACTTTCCATGACGAGCCGGAATAATCAGGGTTACGGCTGACGCTCTTTTTACCCAGCGGTTATTTGACGTAGCCCATTTTTTTAGGCGTTCTAAATACTCGGGATACATCTCTATAAAAGCGCCGATCGTATGATTGCACAATGTGTCGCAGGACGCCCAATTGGAAACATAATTATTCACCCACTTTTCAAACACGACAAAATCCCCCGGCTTGTATTTTTTTCGTATGTTGTACGACCAGTCGCATGCGATAAATGATTCCTCCAGAAACCCGGATTTCCACAACTCATCGCATACAGCGAATACCATTTCTTTTGGCTGGGTACATATATCTTTCTGGTGTGCCCTGGCGATTGCGTGCACTGTGCGCGTCATTACCCCGTATATTCGTACCGTTTCCTTAAAAAAATTCTGCCCCGCAGCCTTGGTGTGCTGGTCGCTGTTTTGTTTGAGTTCCTGCCTGATTTTTTTAATGATTGTATTCATAGGTATTATTTATCTTTCCAATTCCACCATTGGTTATTCCGGATCTTTGCCTTTCAAGTCTGCTATTGTTTGAATGCCGATATTGCGCAGATCCTTGGCAATGCTTTTGCCTATGCCGGGGATGATTTCAAGATCATCTTTTGATTTTTGTCTTTTCATTGGTTTTTAAATCGCCTTAAATCGATATTTAACTATTTTTTCAATAAACATTTTCTTTTTCATATATACCCGAAAAACTCAGGTTTGCAACTGAGTTTTTGAGTATATACCCAACTAATCAGCTTTTTCGCTCCTTCGGAGCTGCAAACCTGAGTAAGTTGGGTATATATTGTGTTACTTTTTTGTCCATATTATTTTATTTTTTTAAACTTGTACCATCCGGTAATAATCGGGAAAGTAAAAGTCAACGCATAATATACATAAACATCCGGCTTGTAATAATCAGCGGATTGAAACATTTTAACAATAAAAAAATAATCCAAAACAACGGCCATAATCGTCCAGATAACGCCAAGGCCGATATAGCACATAAACGCTTCTCTTCTGATCTTTTTGAAAAGCACCCACAATGTCAACGCCACACCCAAAGGCAAAATGTAAAAGCCGATCTGCTCCTTTGGCACAAAGGCAAAAAAAAACAATACCTAAAACATAGCCAAAGAGCCAAAGAATAAAACCCCAGAAAATCGTGTTTAACAAAATTTGTATGTTTGTCATAAGTTCACCCCCTTTAATTATATTAATTAATTCATGACAAATTTTATTTATATCTTCCTGCCAATATAAAAAACATAGCCATAGAATTCTTTGTATTTCTGATATAGCTCGGCCTCGTGTCTCTCATTGGCAATAAATTCTTCGGCGATCTTATCGCCGGTATATTTTTCCAAAAACTTTTTCTGTGCTTTAATTTGTGGTTTGTAAAAATTCTCTATCCAGCAATACTCCGGCAGAATAAAAGTTGCGACGGGAATAAATCCAGCTTTTTGCATTTGAGTAACCTTGTTAGCAATGGTATCAATTTGCGGATACGCATTTTTCCAAAATATATCAATTTCTTCGGGCCGATTTTCGGTAAACCACGACGCCTCGGAGACAGCAATATAACCGCCTTTTTTCAAGAATTTCTTCCAGTAATTCAATCCTTTTTCAAAACCGATAATATAAATCGCGCCTTCCGCCCAAATCAGATCAAGCTCTTCATCTTTGAAGGGCAGACTGTCCATTGATCCAACTATCCCTTTTACTCTATCTTGCAAACCGAGTTTTTGAGCATTGACGTTGAAAATATCAATAAATTCAGGAAATAATCAATACCGGTAATTTGTCCTTTTGTGTTTTTTGCCAATATCATGGTTGGCGTACCAGTTCCACAGCCAATATCGGCAATCTGGGATTTTTCATTAAGTCCATCAATAAAATGTAGAGCCTTTATCGTAACTTCTGGACCGCCCGGCCCCTGTTGTTCTATTGCACAAAAATACTCACAGATGTACATACATCGGAGTCCTATTGTCGGTTTGATAGCCTGTTTCCAGACAACAATCCTCTATAATAATGAGATGGTATATGATACAGTAATACTATGCAAACCATCACTTTACGAAAAGGAATATCCGTATTTACGGCAACACTCTATTTGTTGGCCTTCATCATTCCCTTTGTATTTTCATCACCTCAATTGATTACCGGAACTATTATTAACTGCGTATTATTCCTTTCTGCGACGCGACTTTCCAAAAAGAAATTAATTCCGTTTATCGTTTTGCCGAGTCTAGGCACAATTGCTCACGGTGTATTATTTGGCCCGAAAACCGTATTCCTCTATTATTTCCTCCCGTTTATCTGGATCAGCAACTACGTTCTTATATCCCTTTTTTCTTCGCTCAAATCACACCAATATGCAATACGGGTCATTATTTCTTCAATTAGCAAATATCTGATTCTTCAATTATTTGCCCAATTATATTACCGAGGTGGCATCGTTCCGGTACTATTCCTTTCGTCCATGGGATATATCCAACTCATTACAGCACTTCTTGGCGGACTAGTATCGTATGGGTTCAACAAAACGCTCATCCATGAACGAAGATAAAACGTTGATTGAACTTATTGAGAAGAAAGATAAATTGGTTGCGATGCTCGCGCCGTCATTTCCAATTGTCTTCCCGTATCCTGCCATTATCACCATGCTCAAAAAACTCGGATTCGCATATACAGCCGAGGTGGCAGTAGGTGCCAAAAAAACAAATGAAGAATTACTTGCGCTCCTTCAAAAAGATCCCAATACCCGATTTATCACCAGTCCCTGTCCGACAGTTGTCCGCATGATCAAAAAAACCATGCCGCAGTGCGCCAAATATTTTACCTACAACGTGGATTCCCCGATGGTCGCAACCGCAAAGATCGTAAAGGAAAAATATCCGGGTTACAAGCCAATTTTCATCGGGCCCTGTGTAATGAAAAAACTCGAATCCATGGAAGATGTGCCGGAATTAGGCATTCTTGTATTAACCTATACGGAGCTAAAGAATGTATTTTCACATTTCGGTATCACCGAAGCATTAAATGCCGATGACCATTTTGATATCGCAGAATATGGCATGACTCGTATGTATGCGCTTGACGGAGGATTGTCTCATAGTAGCGGATTGATGGAGAAACTCAAATCGGATCAATTGAAAGTAGTTTCCGGCGGAGAAAACCGAAAAGCGATTCAGGAATTTGATGCAAATCCAACGATTAAACTTCTCGATATTCTTAATTGTCCGGGAGGATGTATTTACGGACCTGGAATCCAAAGCACGCTCACCCCCGAAGAACGGAAGAAAAAGATTATAGAATACACGTCGTTAGGTTCGAATCCCGCCCCCTGTCAGACTTAGGCTAAATATTTTTTAAGCAATCCGTTTATTGTTTTCCTACCATATCCGCTCTTTAAATATATCTCTCGATTCTTCGCATCTCTTCTATACCCAACTTACTCAGGTTTGCAGCTTTGAAGAAGCGAAAAAGCTGATTAGTTGGGTATATACTCAAAAACTCAGTTGCAAATCTAAGTTTTTCGGGTATATCAAGAAACGCTTCATAAAATAGTAGTTTATATGGTCGAAAAGTTTTTGTTGCCTGGCTTTCACCTGAGTTATGTTGTTTGAATCGTTTTATTAAATCGGTAGTATATCCAATGTAGAAACTGTTATCTTTTTGGCTTTGGAGAATATAGACATAGTAGAACATAGTCGAAGGCGGGACGTAAGAACGTAAGATTTTGCTTCGCAAAATCAACGTTCAACGTTCCAGCCACGTTAATCCGCCTTTGGCGGATTTTACGTGGCGGAGAAGGTGGGATTCGAACCCACGTAGCCTTGCGGCTCACGCTCTCCAAGCGTGTGCAATTGTCCACTATGCGACTTCTCCGGTGATTCAGTATTATACCATCTTTCCGGATTGTCCC
>Ga0172371_10001942_pt1 | contig 32912 bp, 31 predicted proteins | sample Lak12m_FD_114543 | JGI IMG/M metagenome (GOLD analysis project Ga0172371, IMG submission 114543) | Freshwater microbial communities from Kabuno Bay, South-Kivu, Congo - kab_022012_12m | ecosystem: Environmental > Aquatic > Freshwater > Lake | place: Democratic Republic of the Congo: South-Kivu...
CTACGGGAGTGGACGATCACCGCATCCGCGCCCTCGGCTTCCATTGCCCGTGCGAACTCAGGAGCATTCTGATCTTGTTCGCTCCAACCCGATCTGATTTTCACAGTGAGAGCCACTGGCGCTGCTCGTCGCACCGAACGAACGATTCGAGACGCCAGGGACACGTTCTGCATGAGCGCAGCGCCGTATCCCTTGAAGACAATCTTGCGCGCGGGGCATCCCATGTTGATGTCGACAGCTACCGCGCCTTGGTCAACGACTACACGCGCCGCTTCCCCCATCACATCCGGGTCCCTACCGTAAATCTGGAAAACGGTGGGGACCACATGTCCATCCAGGTCCATCGTCCGGAACGCGTGCCGATTCTTGACCAGGCCTTCAGCGTTCATCATCTCAGTCCAGACTGCGGATACCCCGAATTGTTGCACGACCTTCCGAAACGCTGTATCAGTGATACCCGCCATCGGCGCCAGAAAGACGTTTCCGTTGACTTCCAGTGTCCCTATTTTCATTTAGCAAATGTCCACTATCCCAAGCCCAATGTCCAGAGGCGACCGGCGCCGTGCTGACGGAAACAGAGAATTTGTGCGATGACACGCGGCTTGCAATGTATCTGGGGAACGGGAAATGTGGGGGAACCCGCTTTTTGCAAAAAGCCGGATTCCCCCACACCCCATAGGCGCTAACTTTCGATGGGGAATCTCGATTTCGATTCCCCCCTCTCCCTCCCCTCTCCCGCGAGGGGAGAGGGATTTGGAATCCCCCTCCCTTGACGGGAGGGGGAAGGGGGAGGGTGACAAATAACCGAAATAATTAGCTGAGGTTGACATAAGTTAGCGCCTATGCCCCCACACCCCCTCCGGCAAAAACTTTTGTATGGCTAGCAGTGAATCAAAGGTAGCGCAACAACCCCATTCGGTTCCAATTCCGGTAGCGGCCGGCGTCCCTGCCGGTCGTGCTGGAACAAGGAAACCGGCTTTCTGGCGGTATACCAAAGGTGAATGAAATAATCGTAGGGCGGCTCGGACAGAGATGATTTTAGGTGGGTCGGGCTATGCCGGACATGGTTTTCATGAACCCAGACGAAAAACTACTAAAACATGAGTCAAGACGAGACTTGACCCCTTTGCTCAGGAGTCATTGCTAAAGAGCCAAGAGCAGACCCCTTTTCTTCCCTCATGAGAATTCCTCCGTAGCGCATGAACCGGAAATGTGACATAATCATAGGGGATGGCATGTGGAGAGGAGAGAAGAGGAGAGGGGTCAGGTCTGCTCTTGACTCATCGTCAAAACGCGGCACGTCGAGAGGCGCCTTGAATGAGCCAAGAGCAGACCTGACCCCTTCTAGATAGAGACCCCTTCTTTCTTTAATGGGTGACCCCTTTGCCCGACTTGGTTGTAAATCACCGTACGGCATTGCCTCCTGGAAGCGCATCTTGTCAGTCTGATTGTTGGTTGGGATACATTGTGTCTATAACATCAGATACTTCTATATCCCATTTCAATAGGTCGCTGCGATATTCGCCTATTTTTCTGGCAATCAATGCAACACCCTGATTCGTTGTTTGAAAACAAACACCTCGCGTTGAATCGTCATCCACTAGTGAGTAGAGTTTGCATGGCAACCCTTCGACAAGAGAAAGTATTTCAAATCCAGTGTAATAGTTGAATAGAGCATGAAATCCGTTCCGTGGAAAACGCCAAAAGTCCCAAGGTGATTCGTGCTCTGGCCATGCAGGATGAGTCGATACGAAGACAAGGCCATTCAGCCTCGTCACTTTGTTGATCTCAAGAACTACCTTCCAGGGAAACAAAAGATGCTCAAATACTGAAACGGAATAGATAAAATCAAAATGATCCACCGGAAAATATTCTGAAAGGTTATGGGCATCTCCAACAATATCCACTCCATCCCCGTCAATTATGTCGAACCCTACATAGCTTCCGCAATGCGCAAATAAATGCCTCCTCGTAATGCCTGTGACATTTCTTGAACCTATTTCCAAAATCGTCGGAGAGGACGCTTGCTTAGTAAGCGAAATAAACTGCCCAAAAACTGAATGATAGGGATCATCAGCGCCTCGTTTAACGAACGGGCAATGCAAAAGATCTATAATTTTGAAGCACAGTTTCCGCGTGTAATCCTTAGTCTTTTCCAGCATTCCTACGTTCTCCGGCCATCTTCAGTTTGGGTGGTCTGCAGATAGTGGCCTTCAGATATTGCTTCCGCCAGGCCGGAAGCAGATGGCAAACTTTGAGCCACATTTTTTCTAATCCGGCAAGGGGTCAAGTCTGCTCTTGACTCATATGGAACGCCCGCTCGATCGCCTCTATTTGCCTTCATAGGCTCGCACGCTGCAAGTTGAGTCAAGAGTAGATTTCTTTGCTGAGACGCGTGGCGTTGTTAGGCTGCTTCGCGGCCACGAACGAGGTATTCGGCGAGCCGCTGCAAAAGGCGACGATGTCGATCAGGAGCGACCGAGCCAATCGATCCGAGAAAACTGCTGACCGGGAGCGCCGCCAGAAATCCAAGACGGATGACAGAGGCAGCCTTCAGGCCGCTGGGAGAGAAATCCGGATCACCCGGTTGTATCACTTCATCAAAGCCTGGAGTCTCGTGGTGAAGCTGCGTGCTCACTCCACAGACAAGCAGATCCCCGTGCGGAGGCATCGCCCTGAGAACAACAGCGGGGCGGTTCTTGACCAGCCCGTCAGCTTGGGGCAGCGGTGTCAGGACAACGGCGCCTTCGGTCATCGCCGGAGGTCCTCGGCGCCATACTCAGGCTCATCTGCGCCGTACGCCGCGGAGAGCGCCTTTTGGGCGGCTGAGATCCAATCCTCACCCATCGCTGTCTCGGTTGGGGGCAACACGGTCACCATGAGGGGTGAGTTTGGTAGGATTTCGAACGGCTCGTCCAGGACAATCCGCTCGCCATCGTAATGCGCCTTCAGGGTTACAGCAGGCATATTGCCTCCAAATATACGCCGGAGTAGCTCCAGCGGCAAGGGTCAACGACCGGTTCGAAACAGACTAACAATCATTAGATCGATCCGCATAAGACGCGGACTCCTTGACTGTCTGCCACTATAACACGCCCTTAAAGTGATAACCAGAGTGGCGTTAAGATCTCTATTTCCCGTCGGATTCGTTCCGTAAGCGCGCGTCGAGCGACAGCCCGAAATGGGCCAAGAGCAGGCTTGACCACTTGACTATTGATCATAGCTCACGCGGCGTGATATTTTGATAGTAAGCCAAGGCTCGGCAGCTTACCCTTATCAGTCCAGCAATGAATTAGTCAAAGAGAGGGACAACCAATGAACATACTCAAACCAACACTCATCAGGTCCATGATCGCGACGATCGGTATTGCGTTGTTTGCTCAAGGAAGCGCATTGGCATGCACGAGTTTCGTCTTGAAGGCTGCCGATGGCGCCGCGGTTTACGGGCGAACGATGGAATGGGGCGCATTCGACCTCGGATCTAGAGTGGTGATCGTTCCTCGTGAGCATCAATTCGGCGCCAGTGCGCCTGACGGGAAACAGGGGCTCCGCTGGCAAGCCAAGTATGGTGTGGTTGCCCTCGACGTCCTTGGGAAGGACTACCTTTCTGACGGAATGAACGAGAAGGGTCTTGTTGTGGGCTTTCTCTACCACCCCGGTTTTGCTGAATACCAGCCTTACGACCCGTCCAAGGCCGATATCTCAATGGGGCCGGCCGATTTACCCGGCTATGTGCTGACTCAATTTTCCACGGTGGACGAAGTGCGTGACGGTCTAGCAAAAGTCCGCGTCGTGCCGATCCCCGAACCGCTCCTTGGCGGGATTCCGGTTCCCATGCACCTCATGGTGGCGGATCAAACCGGCAAAGCAATTGTTGTTGAGTATCTGAAGGGCGAACTTAGGGTGTTTGACAACCCGGTTCGGGTCCTGACCAATGCTCCAAGCTTCGATTGGCACATGACCAATCTTCGCAATTATGTCAATCTGTCAGCCGTGCCGTGGCCCGCTAAGAAGATCGAAGGTCTTGACTTTTCACCGCTCGGCGCGGGAAGCGGTCTTCTCGGTATGCCGGGTGATTACACCCCGCCTTCACGGTTCGTTCGCGCTGTGGTCTACACGCAAACTGCCCGCAAGACACCGGATGGCCCGGAGACAGTCTACGAGGCCTTCCGTATTCTGGACAACTTCAATTTGCCCCTTGCTTCGGCTGAAGGTCCGAATGCCAAACCGGAACTATTGAAGGGAATGCGTAGCTCAACGATCTGGACAAGTGTAGCGGACACAAAGAATCTCGTCTATTATTACCACACGCAACACAATCGCAAAGTGAGAATGGTCGACCTGAAGAGGATCGACTTCTCGCCAAATGCGGCAGGGATCAGGCGCTTTCCTATGGACAAGCAAAAATCCCAAGAGATCGAAGATGTGACACCGACAAGATAAGCAGGCTGAGCCTGCCGGTATTCGTTCCCAGGGCGCAGCATAGGAACAAAAGGATTACATTGCTGGAACTTCATGGTGCCTTTCTGGCTGAAAATCTTCCCGTCAAGGCGGTCTTGCTACTCCACGATGGCATTTGGTTCACGTGCCAAGCTGAACGCGCGACTGTCGTGCGTGTCAGTCAAGTGATTCAGAAAATCATGGAGAATTCTGTGAGGCTTTCTGTTCTTCTCAAGGTGGAGTTGGATTAGTGCAATCTTGACCAAGAGCTGAAAAGGATCGTTTGGGGCTGAATAAGAACAGAGCAGGCCCAACAACGGCTAGACGCAATCATGGAACAGGCGTCGAAATGCCTGTGGCGCCTTTAGAAGTTGAATGGTCAGTCAAGGCTGTACTGCGGCCTCATAGTGGAAACTGATTCATGTTTCTCACGAAAGCTTCCTTTCACATCTTCCCTGCCCTGTCGATCCCTCAAGCGCGTGACAAAACCCGACCGATCTGAGAAAGCAAAACCAGCCCTGTGCGAAACAGAAACCTTTCATAGGCTGGCTCTGAGAAAGACCGTACCCAAATAGCGCATAACTTAAGACAACCTGCTATGAGTTCGGATAGACGCACATAATTCTCCGGCGGGGCAGCAAGATTAATTAAGAATATCTTGAAGAACTAGAAGGAGTTGGCGAATTGCGCTGTAATGAGACTAGTCCGGTAGCGGTAGACCGCACATTGTGAACAACACATCAACCGCCCCGCCCGGCGTTGCCCAAAAAATTTCTGTGTGTTATACAGTACTAAATGAGTCAAGAATCCGACGGAACCACTCCATGAATGAAGATCTTGGGAACAGCCTGTTTTCTTTTTTAAACGGGCTGCCGATTGCCTGCTCCTCCCGACATACCAAGATCCGCTTTGGAGGCCCTCGATGAAGAAGAAAGCACCGAACAAGACTGCCTTCACCTATTTCATCGCCTCTCTCATCTTGTTTGTGGCGCTGCATGGCGCCCCGGTTTGTCATAGCGCCGACTCAGTCTCCTTCAGCGCCATCACCTTATACCATCCGATTGTAATGTACCAGAAATATCAGCCATTGATGAGTTTCCTCAGCTCTAATACGCCGTTTCGTTTCGTGCTGAAACTTAGCCAAGATTATCGCGATATCGTGAAATTCCTTAGAACAAACCAGGTCCAGGTGGCTTTGCTCGGGGGTGTGACGTACGTGACCGCCAAAAAAGAGTTCGACGTGCTGCCCATTCTAAAGCCCGTGGGCGCTAATGGCTCCCCAAACTATCGATCCGTCTTTATCGCACGCAAATCTAATCAGGATATCAACACATTGGCCGATCTAAAAGGCAAGAGAGTCGCATTCGCTTCCAAATTGTCTACCTCGGGGAATCTGGCGCCTCTATATCATCTTTACGCCAAGGCAGGGATGGCGGTTGAAGATTTCTCCAGTTTTACGAACTTGCGGTACCATGACTCTGTAGCAAGGGATGTCTTGAGGGGTGAAGTGGATGCAGGAGCGGTTATCGATTCTGTGGCGGAACGTTTCGAAGCCAGAGGACTTAAAATTATAGAGGTAACCGATCCAATTCCCGGACTGCCTATTGTGGTGAGAGGTGACGTGTCGCCCGAGCTAATCGCCTCCCTGAAAAAAGCTATGCTCTCACTCAACTACAGTGACCCTACCTGCTGCTGTATGATGGAAAGATGGGACGAGGAATTCCGATATGGATTCACCGAGGCGAAGGACGAAGATTACAACGTGATCCGGACGATGATGGCTTATTTGAAGGAAAGAGGGGTCGACCTGCCGTAAGGAACGCTTTCTTGAAACGGAATTCTTATATTCGAAAATCAGACCAATATTATGGATCAGCTGATGGCGCGTAGCTCTTGGTTTTGACGCAAATATGCATCAATCCTCGTAATGAAGGCGCCTAGCCCTATCCTTGCCCAGTTGGCAAATTCAATGCATTTAATTACCCTCAAGCGACGATTGTTAAATGCTTCAGCGCTTGATGAGATCTATTATGAATCCAAAGATCAAAAGAATGGGAACCTGGATTTTTAGCCTCCAGGGTAAATTCATTATTGCTGCATCCATCTGCATTCTCTGTCTCACCACCGCCGGCAACTTGTTTTTTTTACTCCGTGAATCTAGGCTGTATCAGCAGGATTTGTTGAATCAATGCAAAGTATTGGCGGAGATCAGCCGCCTGACGCTGACGAATGTCATGGTCTACAATGAATTAGGGATGATGGATGATCACGACCTGGTAGATTATGTGGATTACTTCATCATGAACCTCATGGAAAGGGACAACCGGGTTCAGTATGTGGAGGTTCTCAACAGACAGGGAAAGGTCCTGGCGCACAGCAATATTTCCCGATATGGCGAAGTTTATCACGATGCGTCAATCCAGGATGTAGTTGACAAGCTGCAAACCACCGTTCTTGAAGGGCTCCACAATGGAAAGCCGTCGCTCACTGTTACCACCCCCCTCAATATTGACACCAAATGTTGGGGAGTATTACGAATGGGTGTCTCCAACGCAAGTGTTCATAAATCCATCAGTGATTTGAAATTGGAAATTCACACGATAACCGGGGTTTTTTGGATTTTGTCGTTAATTGCAGTCAGTGTCGTCGCTAAAGTGCTCGCCAAGCCTGTAAGGCAATTGACGAGCGCTATGGATAGCATTCGCACGAGCGGCGATTTCGCCCATCAGGATTTCAGGTTCAATGAACGGCAGGACGAGTTGGGCCGGCTGCAAAACAGCTTTTTGTGGATGCTGCAAAGGCTCTGGGAGGCGGATCAGGAACACAACAAGACAATGGAGATGCTAGGGAGGACGGAGAAAATGGTCTCTATCGGCCGATTGGCTGCGGGGGTGGCCCATGAAATAAACAATCCGCTTGGTGGGATGGCCCTTTGCTTCAGAAACCTGATCAAAGATAATACGGAAAATGAAAAGAGGAACCTTCTGATTGAGGCTGTCAACGAGGGCTTTGACAAGATAAAACGGATCGTCGATCAGTTGCTCGATTTTTCCCGCGCCAGCGTCGCGGATCGCAAACCGCTGAATCTGAACATGCTGCTGGAAAAGGTGCTTTTCTTGCTGAAATATGATTTGTCCAGGCACAATATAGAGGTGGTCAGAAGATTCTCCACAAGTATCCCATCGGTCATGGTTGATGAGAACAAAATGGCTCAGGTTATGATCAATATCATAATGAATGCGATTCACGCCATGGATGGTGGGGGCAAACTCACGGTTGCCGCCGGCGAGGAAGCGCGATTCTGTGTCATCTCCATCGAGGATACCGGCGGAGGCATACCATCGGACATTTTGCCGAATATTTTTGATCCGTTTTTCACGACCAAAAACGTAGGCCAGGGGACAGGACTCGGCTTATCCGTAAGTAAGGGCATTGTGGAAAAACACGGCGGAGTCCTTGAGGTGGAAAACCACCCAGGAGAAGGCGCACGCTTCATTATCAAACTGCCGGTGGAAGACCCCGCGGATTTGGGCCTGGCAGTCGAGGAATGATATGGGCAAACTGAAAATTCTTGTAATCGAAGATGAGCCCTCGATGCGGATCGGTCTTGCTTGTACGCTGGAGAATGCCGGATACCAGGTGGTAAGCGAGGAAAGTGGGCACGCGGGTCTTGATGAGTACGAAAAGGGGACCTTTGACCTGGTCATTACTGATCTGAGATTACCAGATATAAACGGCATTGAAATATTGAGGACAGTGAAACGCCGGCGTTCAGAGACCGGAGTCATAGTCATCACGGCTTATGCTGAGGTGAAAACCGCTGTGGAGGCTATGCGAGCCGGGGCAGTTGATTACATTTCCAAGCCGTTTGAGGCCGACGAACTGCTGCTCATCATCGAGCGCTTCATCAAACAACGAAACCTGGAAAAAGAGAATATTTTTCTGAAAAAAGCGCTTAGGAACCACGAGCGATTCCGGAAAATCGTAGGCCGAAGCCCTCGTATGCAGAAGATCTTCGAAACCATTGAAACTGTGTCACAGACTGATTCTTCCGTAATAATTTATGGAGAAAGTGGGACTGGAAAAGATTTGGTGGCCGACGCCATCCATAGACTGAGCGAGCGAAGGGACGGGCCATACATTAAAATCAACTGTGCAGCCATTCCTGAGACATTGATCGAATCGGAGCTTTTCGGCCACGAAAAAGGGGCATTTACCGGGGCCGTCCAGCGCCGAAAGGGCAAATTCGAAATAGCCGATGGCGGGACGATCTTTCTTGACGAAATCGGGGAAATCCCTTTCCCTCTACAATCCAAGATCTTACGAGTCTTGGAGGATCACGCCTTTGAGCGGGTCGGCGGCAATGAGACAATCAAGGTCAACGTTAGGATTGTGCTGGCGACCAAAAGGAAATTGAGGGCCGATGTGGAAGCTGGTAGATTCAGAGAGGATCTGTTTTACAGGATCAATGTTCTTCCCGTTACTTTGCCTCCTTTGAGGGAACGGCGTGAGGATATCCCGCTGCTACTTGATCACTTCCTTAAATATTTCAGCCACAAGATTGGAAAAGAACCTCCTTCGCTTTCGCCCGAGGCCACGGCGAAACTGTTCGCGTATGACTATCCCGGTAATGTGCGCGAGCTTAAACACGCCATGGAAATGGCCGTCATCTTTTGCAAGAATCAATCCATCGGGGTTTCCTGCCTTCCTGAAGAAATCCGGGGATCCGCTCCCAAGTCGATGGATTTCGTCCCTATTTCCGGAGACCTGCCTCTTGCGGACCGGGTCAAGGCGTGTGAGCGGGAAATCATTTCGAGAGCATTGGTAGAATCCCGCGGCGAAAAAACAAAGACTGCTCGCAAGCTCGGAATCAGCCGTGAAACCCTATGGAGAAAATTGAAATTATACAACCTGATCAGAGTCGGTTGGGAGGATTACGACCAGGAAAAAACGGACAGCCCGGATATTTGAGTGTTTAACTTCCCTATCTTCTAATAACATCCTTCTAATACCCTAATGTTAGATCTTTGCAACCCTCGCCATGTCCCGCGTTGCAATCACGCAACGTTTCCGGGTATTCAAAAAGCGTTCTTTTTGCGTATGTGTCCGGATTTATAGTTAATAAAAAGCTTGGCATATCTGTTGCACTACCCTTCCTCCGTTCAGCCGGTCATGGGCTCATACCTGAGCCGGCTCATACGAAATCATCCAACTCCTTCAATCTGGTTGCAGCCATGAAGAGATTTTCCGCTCTTTTGATTCTAGGAGCGCTTGTTGTTTCTACCGCCAGCGACCTCCGGGCCGACGACAAGCAAGAATTCGCCGTTCCGCCGCCCTTAATCTCAGAACAAAAATTCCCCTGTATGAAATGCCACGAATACTGGCCAACGAAAAAAGAGAGTCGCCAGTTGAAAATGAATCATGCGGACGTGGCGCTCAAACATTCGGATCCTCGGTCCACAGAACAGCGCTGGTGCCTCGACTGTCACGACAGCCAAGACCGTAATAAGCTTCGATTATTAAATGAACAGCGGATCGATTTTGAGCAATCGTACAATCTTTGCGGCCAATGTCATGGTCGAGTTTTTCAAGACTGGAAGGCCGGTGTACATGGTAAGCGGGTAGGAAATTGGAACGGCGAAAAACTCTATCGCCTGTGCGTGCACTGTCATGATCCTCATCGGCCTGCTTTTGCCCCGTTAAAACCCGAACCGATCCCTCAAAGACCTGGGGAGGCGCACGCCGCCACTGGAACAGCCGAGACCATGAGAATCGCATTGGATGGATGGCGTCAGGCGGTATCATCCACATTCGCGGAAATTCAGCAGGTCTTGAGAATTTTGACCAGCCTGCCTTCCCGCTTACCGGGGCATGACAGGCCAGGTCGACCGTAGTTTTAATCTTTTGCAAGTAGGAGCTGTTGCAAATGTCCTTGCGTGATTTTCCAAGCCCTCCATCAGTTAAGGTGGACCGTCGCACATTCCTGAAAGGCGCAGCGCTGGGGGTAGCGACAGCAGCATTGCCGTTGAATTCCGCGAACGCTTCTCTCTGGTCTTCATTATTCCAGAAGCATTTTGTTGAAATGGATGAAGATGATCGAAAGCGAGTGATCGCTCGTCTGGAAAATGAAGCCCGCCAGCGGTACGGGGCGGATATTCAAATCGGAGCCGCCGACGCCATGCCAGATGTGAAATTCGGCTATGCTCTCGATCTGTCCCGCTGCATCGGCTGCCGGCGCTGTGTCTCCGCTTGTTCCGCCGAAAACAACCCCTCGCGAAATCCGCAAATTAACTGGATCAGTGTATTGCGGATGAAAAAAGGGGAAAAATGGATCGATCTGGAGGGTGCGGACAAGTATTACGACCCGCTGGCGGTCCCGGAGACGGATTATTTTTACATCCCGGTTCAGTGCCAGCAGTGTGAGAATCCTCCATGCGTGAAGGTATGCCCTACCAAAGCCACCTGGAAAGAGCCGGACGGAATCGTCGTGATCGATTACGATTGGTGCATCGGGTGCAGGTACTGCATGGCCGCTTGTCCTTATGGGGCCCGACGCTTCAACTGGTCGGCGCCTTCAATCGGCCGCAATGAGATCAATCCGCATACCCATTACCTGGGAAATCGACCGCGGCAAAAGGGAGTGGTCGAGAAATGCACGTTCTGTATTCAAAGGACCCGAGAGGGACGCTATCCGGCCTGTGTTGAAGTCTGTCCTGCGGGAGCCCGTAAATTTGGCAATCTATTAGACGAAAGAAGTGAAATTCGTCACATCATTGAACACAAGAGAGTCTTCCGGCTAAAGGAGGATTTAAATACCGTCCCAACCTTCTTCTACTTTTTTGCGTCTTAACGGAGAGTTCCAATGGATGCCCTGCAAGAAAAATCTCGCGTAACGGTAGGCCAAGCCATAAGAGGGGGTAAAGCCTATCGCATCTGGGTGGCATGTCTGGCCGCTTTGATTTTGGCGGGGCTGCTGGCCTATTTCCGTCAGCTGGACGTCGGATTGATCACGACCGCCATGCGGGACCAAGTCTCGTGGGGATTCTATATCTCCAATTTCATTTTTCTTGTGGGAGTGGCGGCGGCTGCCGTTCTTCTGGTGATCCCCGCGTATCTATACGATTTTAAACCGATTAAAGAGATTGTCTTGTTTGGGGAAATGGTCGCGATCGTGGCGGTGACCATGTGCATCCTGTTTGTTTTCGTGGACATGGGACAGCCGCTGAGACTTTGGCATTTGGCGCCCCTGATTGGGAAAATGAATTTTCCCAGCTCTCTGCTAATCTGGGATGTGCTCGCCCTGGGAGGTTATCTCGCCATAAACGCTCTGCTGGTGGGTTACGCTCTGCGGCGCCATTCGGCGGGCAAGGAATATCGACTTGCTGTGATTCTCCCATTGATTCTCCTTTCCATCCCGTGGGCAGTGAGCATCCATACAGTTACCGCCTTCATCTTTAATGGGCTTTCTTCCCGTCCTTTCTGGAATGCCTCCATACTGGCTCCCCGTTTCCTGGCTTCGGCCTTCTGCTCGGGACCGGCCATCATGATCGTTCTGTTTGAACTCATGCGGAAGTACGCCGGATTAAAAATAGAAGAACGGGCGCTAGCCAAGATTGCGGAGCTGGTGGCTTATACCATCGGAATCAATTTGTTTTTATTGGGCGCAGAAATGTTTAAGGAATTTTATTCGGGCAGCGCCCATTTGGCTCCCCTTCGATATCTTTACTTCGGGCTTAACGGTCACGACCGGCTGGTTCCTTGGGCCTGGCTCGCCTTGATTCTCAACATTTCGGCATTTGCAATCTTCCTGGCTCCTGATTTGCGGCAAAAGCCAGTGACGAGAAGTATCGGAGCGGGATTGATCATAGTGGGAGTTTATATCGAAAAGGGGATGGGGCTTGTCGTCCCCGGTTTTATACCCGATACGCTGGGAGAGATTTATCAATATTGGCCCTCCTGGTCGGAATTAATAATCACGGTGGGAATCTGGGCGGCCGGCGCCTTGCTTTACACCGTCATGGCCAAGTTTGCAATTGCCGCTCTGCCGCATGCTGTCCAGGCGCAGGATCGGTGAGCGCCATCAATATTGCTCAAAAGGAGAGAGCTATTATGAGACGCAGGTCATTTCTCAAGCTTTCCGCTGCCACCCTCGCCGCCACTGCGGTGATGTCCAATTTCAAACAGGTAAAAGCCGAGGAGTGGAATATCGGAAAAACAGGCAGCCAACCGAATCCCCCGGACGAGGAAGTCAAACTGATTCGCAGTGTGTGCCTTATGTGTCATGGCGGCTGCGGGATACAGGCCAAGATAGTTCAAGGGGAGCTGGTTAAGCTCAATGGTAATCCATATCACCCCAACAATTATGATTACACGGCCAAGGGTGATCTCGTCACGGAAACGGATCTGGACGCAGGGCCTAACGGGAAAGATGTCGGGACCCTCTGCGCCAAGGGGCAGGCGGGGATTTTTGCGCTTTACAGTCCCTTCCGGCTACAACATCCCTTGAAACGTTTGGGACCGCGGGGCTCCGGAAAGTGGCAAGCCATAAGTTGGGAGCAGGCGATCAAGGAAATCTGCCACGGAGGCAAACTTTTCGCTCATATCCCGGAAGAGAAAGACCGTGAGGTCGAAGGTCTCAAATCGATTGTGAACAATAATGCTCCCATCGGGCCGGAGGATTCCAATTTCTTAGACGAAGCTCCTCCTGAAGGATACGGTCCCAAACGCAATCAGTTTGTATGGGCGCACGGCCGGAACGAGCAGTCGCCTCTCACGCCACGATTCGTTCAAGGAGCGGTCGGTGTGCCTCACATGTTGAACCATTGCAGCCGATGCGCAGGCACCTTTTACAATGTGGTGGAGGATGTCCTTAACCTGCCTCCGTACGAGATCGGGGCCTACGCAGATTATGAATATTCTACACACCTCATCAGTTTTGGTTCCAATGTCACCCAAGCTGATTACCCAATGCAGACGCGGGCCCGTTATTTGCAAAAATTCGGCAAGCGCCTGGGGCCGAATGTCAAACAATTCAAGCACGTCGTGGTAGACCCCCGATTTACCAACGCGGCAGCTAAAGCAACCCATAACGGCACGGGTGAATGGGTGCCAATTCTACCGAATTCATCAGCTTATTTTCTGCTCGGGATGATACGTTGGATCATCGACAATGAACGATACAAAAAAGAGTATCTTTCAATTCCGAACCAAAAGGCCGGCAAAAGCAAAGGGTATCGCAACTGGACCGATATGACCTACCTGGTGAGCACAAAAAAGCCGATGAACTATCTTACGGGGAAAGACGCTGGGCTGGGGCAAAGCGAATATGTTGTCCTTGTCAACGGAAAGCCCACCATGGCCCATGACGTCAAGGGTTTCGCCGACCTTGACGCTGAGCTAGGCTTAAACGGAGTAGTCTACAAAACGGTATTCAGGCTTTTGAAAGAGCGTGTACGCGAACAAACACTCGAAACCTGCGACAAGGTGTGTGATATCCCGGCAGGCACTATTGCCCGCATCGCGGATGAATTCAGCTCAGCCAAAAAGCCTGTGATCGAGATGTTCCGTGGCCCAGTACAGCAGACCAATGGCTACTCGAACGGGCAGGCCTTGTGCATTATCAACATGCTGATGGACAACGTGGACCGGCAGGGAGGCTTTATCTCAGGCCATGCCTATTACAGCGGCGAAGTGAAAGGAAAGCTTCGGAAACCGGAAGGCGTTTCAGTGTGCCGGCATAATGGGAAATACAGGGGCCAAAAGAAGAATGCCTCCAGGCCATGGTATCCATTGGCCCGCCGCACCGTGACTCCAGAGTTCTTCGGCTCTGTTCGTATCGGTTATCCCTATAAGATCAAAGCCTATCTCAATTACTACAACAATCCTTACTACACCATGCCTTACAATGCTGAGGTGCGCAAAGCATTGCTGGATTTGAAGGCCATGCCACTGACCTTCTCTATCGATGCGTACATGGGAGAGACCAGCATGCTGTGCGACTATATCCTCCCGGACACGGAGTATCTCGAGCGATTGGGAGGTTTCAAGACTTATCCGCCGGTGAAAACTCGAGTTTGGGGACTCCGCCAGCCTGTGGTCGGCTCGTTTGACCCAAAAACCCACGATTACCGGCCGATCCGTCCTGACACCAAGATGGCGGACGATATACTGATCATGCTGGCCAAGGAGTGTGGCTTGCCAGGGTTCGGCAAAGACGGGGGAGGACCGGGCGTCGATCTATCGAATGCGTGGGATTTCTGGAATGAATACTACAAAAACAAGGATTTCAAGGACGGACTTAATCCTGAAAGCAGTCTGGTAAAGCTAGGGGGAAAGTTTCAAAATCCTGCCCTGCAATACACTGATGAGTATTCCTCCGGGACCTATGTGATTTTTCCGGGCGGCCGTCCGGTGCGTCCCATGTTCGCCTACCAGGAGAAGGTGGCCGTTAACAAAAACAGTATGACCGGGAAACACTTCGACGGCTTGCCTCAGTACAGAACCCTGTTCGACTGCATGGAACGACCACTCGACCCAAAAATTGTGGAAGAGTACCCCTTCCAACTGCACACCTGGAAGGACGCCATACATACTCAGTCTCGAACTATGAACAACCTATGGTTGGCGTCCATCAAGCCCCAGAATTACGCTGAGCTGAATCCCGCGGACGGCCGCAAGTTGGGCGTTTCCACTGGCGACTGGGTGAAAGTGAAATCTCCGAGCAGCGAACACGACCCGTTTTATGAGAACTCGATGGGAGATGGCTGGTACAAGTTCCAGGTGCGTCTGACGAGCCGCATACGACCGGGACTGTTTTCCGTGTCCAACTCTTACGGCCGATTCGGCGCAGGAGCGAGAAAATGGTACGTGGACGGTGAGATTCAGCCCTTCGATGATCGAGTAGGCGCCGGCACGTCCGTCAACCCGCTGTACATGGCTGACCCGGTTTTGAAAAATGTAGGTTTGATAGATCCGGTCGGAGGAGGCACGCAGAGCTTTGCCACTCCGATCAAAGTGGCTCGGCTGTAATTCGCAAGGATAAAGAAGTCTAAAGGAGAGAAGTCATGTCAGAATATAAACCTGTCATTCCCCAAGAACTAGTGGATCGAGCCTTCGCGAAGAAAGGGCCCAAGCAGTACACGATCTGGGTGGACCTGGAGTATTGCATCGGGTGCGATGCCTGCACCATGGCATGCAAGGCCGAAAACAACACTCCCATAGGCCTTGATCTAAACCGGGTCATCGAGGTTGAAGAGGGCGAATTCACCGATCCCCGAAAGAAGCCGGATTTGAGTGTCTATTTCGTGGCCATGCCGTGCATGCATTGAGGCAAACCTGCATGCCAGGCGGCATGCCCGGTCGGCGCCATCACCAAGCGCAAGGAAGATGGAATAGTCCTCATCAATAAGGATCGTTGCATTGGCTGCCGGTATTGCGCCTGGGCCTGCCCCTACGGGGTCCCACAATTCAATGCCGAGGCCAAGGTCATGGAAAAATGTACTCTTTGCGTACATCGAGTGACCAAGGGTCAAGTCCCGGCTTGCGTGGAAACATGCGTTGCCAAAACTCGCTTTTTTGGAGAAATCAACGACTTGTTAAACCTGGTTCGTGAAAAACGTGCCAAGCGTGTCTTCTTGGGTGGGGGGACGGAAACGGCTCCGTCGATAGTTTATTCCAGATAAGGAGCAAAGGGTTGCGAGAAACAATCCCTAATTGTCGGCCGCAGATTATCAAGAATCTGTGCACAGTTTACCGAGCCGTCGGTTTCGACTGCCGGCGATGCGCTGACAGCTGTCCGGTGGAAGCCATCGAGGTCGGTCGCTGTGGGCCGATGATTTCGGGGAAATGTATTGGTTGCGGCATTTGTTTTGCCGCATGCCCAAACGGCGCCATGTGCGCGACTGGAAGTATAGAACAGGCGGGCGGTCTAATCTCTGCCGCAGTGGCTTCAACCAAGAAATCGGCGCTGCTACGGATTGCCTGTCGCCGCGCAGAAGCTGCAGCGGATGCGGTTTTACCCTGTTTGGCAAAGTTGACAGAAGCCTTGCTGCTCGCCCCAATCAAGCAAGGTATTTCGGCCATCGAGCTTCTATGCCCTCCCTGCTCCGCTTGCGACTGGCGACGATCTGCCTCGCTGATTGTCGAGACAGTCGGTCGTGCCCAAAAGGTTCTCGAGATGTTTGGCATTCCTGGCGACAGCATCGGATTCAGCTATACCAAAATCAAAGAAGCCGATGCGCCCCAGGAAAAGCCGATATCCCGACGCGATCTCCTACGTGAATTGGGGGCAAGGACATTGCAGGCGGCCGTGGACAAGATTCCCGTGATTTCAGAGCAAAGCGGCGAAATCGCATCGGATGAGGAGTATCAAAAGAACCTCCGGGAGCGAGCGCCGTACGAAAAGCGATTCCAGTTACTGAAGAGCATCGATGGTTTGAAGTCCGTACAGGTGGTCTCGATGACTGGCGCTGGGGCTCCTGTAGCAGACCTCTCCGTAACGGAACAGTGCACGGGGTGCAAGACCTGCGCCACTCTATGCCCGACCGGAGCCATTCGAGTTGATGAGAACGATTTTTCTTTCTCTCTGAAATTTACCCCGCGTCTCTGTAGCAACTGCCGGCTTTGTAATGATGTGTGCAGGCGTGGAGCATTGCGCATCAAAAAAGACGTCGTAATAAACAGGTTGTTGGAAAATGAAGAATCAATCCTATTCAAATCAGAAAAAGGACGTTGCCGGATTTGTGGGCTCGATTTCATTGCGAATTTGAATGGGGTATGTCCCCTTTGCGCCGGTCGCATCAAGAAACAGCAGAAATTAGTTAGAAATCTTACCCTTGCGGAGATTCAATGATGAACAAAGCCCAGACAAACACGTCTCCGGCCATAGAAAGGGCCGAGTTGTACGGTTTTTTCGCCGCGCTTTGCCTGAGACCGGTAACTCCGGGATTGGTCGCAATGCTAGCCGACGGCAGCATCTTAGAGCAGCTCAACGCCCCGTCGGATGGTCGAGGGGCCCAGGAAATGGCGCTTTTCATAAGCGAGTCTCCGGCAATTGGCGATCTGAGTAATGACCTGACAGCGGAGCACGCGAGGCTGTTTGCGCTTCCTGCTGACGTCGTTCCACACGAGGCCTTTTACGTCGATCCCAAAAAGCGCCTGGGCGGCCAGGTGACCACAGCTGTGGCTCGATTCTATGAAAACGCCGGCGCCCAGATTCTGAGGCAGTGTATCGAAATGCCGGACCATCTCGGTATTGAATTGCAGCTAATGGAATTTCTATGCCGCCTGGAAGCTGAGCTATCCGAAAGCGACGATACTCAAAAACTCTACCAATGCCGCGACTTACAAAAGCAATTTCTGGAACAGCATCTGCTCCATTGGGCGTTTGACTGCTGCCAAAGAATCGTGAAATTCGCCAAACTCCGGTTTTACAAGGCCGTGGCGCTCTTGTTGTCGGAATTTCTTGAAGATGAACGCGAGGCGCTTATCCATTCAGGCGTTTCAGAAAGAAAAACGGAGCAAATCCATGCCGTCCAGTTGTAGAAAAACATTGATATTTCTCTTCTTGACCATGGTCCTTTCATTCCACGCAGAATCGCTGGAGGCCGAAACGCAAGGCCAGCCGGCCAAAGCTGTGCGAGATCCTCATCTGGTCCATTTCGAGATCGGCCGGGACATCCCACCGGTCGGCTTTGCGGTCGACCAGATAAAAGACTGGCAGGGTTTGATTACGTCTCTCCGGAAACAGCTAAGCGACTTGCCACTTGGCCATGGGACAAAATTTCTCATCAATCACGTGATGCCTGCTGTAATGAACGAGGACGAAAAAAAGGTCATCGTGGGCGAGTTGAACAAGCTTCTCCAAAACCGGGAACTTCATATACGCCTGGCTGGTCGAGCGGCCTTCAGCGCAGAAACGCAGGGGCTTCGGACCCAATATCGGCAAGCGCCAACTGAAGAGAACTTGCAATGGTTGAATCGTGGCGTAATCAGCGACTTGATCCAAGGAGCCCCGGCAGTCGCTGCGGAAACCGGAAAGAAATACAATAAGCTTCGAGGCATCAATTGCCTTACCTGCCATGAGTCATGGAAGGAAAGTAAGCCCGCTTCAGGCGTCGGTGAAAGCGACACGAGTGACAACGAGCGGCTGGAGCGGATGATAGCTGCGCAAAAAATTACGCCGCCTCCCGCCATCCAAGTCGCCTCAGACAAGATCGTTCCGGATGATGAATTCTTGCGGCAGTATGAGATTTTGAAAAAATTCGTCGTGCGGACCGATAAACTGCAAAGCGCTGCGCTTCTCCAAGCTGTTCATGCTGAAAATCCATATACCTTCAAGCCGCTGCTGAAACGGTTGGTCTGCGTGGACTGCCATGGTAAGGACCGGGAAGTGGACAGGATTGAGCATGCGGACGGCAAGTCCCACAGAATCAAATTTTTCTACGGCCCCATTGAAGAGACATTGAAAGAAACACACAAGGACTGAATCCCGATGAGAACTCGAAGTTGTTTAGCTACATCAACTATTGCTGTGTTCGCCATAATGTTGAGCTGTTGCACGTTTTCCTTTGGCCACGAACCCTCAACTGTCAAGCTTACCCAGATTAGTGGAAAGGTGACCAAGCAAGGCTCGCCTTTAAAAGAGGGTGATCTCATACAGAGAGGCGAAAGCATTTCCTGCGAGGGAAATGCTGAGGCGACTCTCACATGGTCAAACGGAAGCATAGTGAAGCTCTATCCTGAGACCGTATTGTATATGCAAGGTATCTCCTTTGAGACGGACACCAAAACCGAGAAGACATTCTTGAGGCTGGAAAAAGGAAGGATATTTGCCAAGGCGCAAGTTCCCGAAGAGATGTTTGAAACATTCGAAGTGAGAGTTGGCAATATACCTGTTCTCACTCAGGGCTCTGAGTTTCTTTTAAAATTCGATGAGACTCAAAAAGAATTTTTGGTCTGCTCCTGTATTGGAAGGGTCCTGCTCGATGCCGAAATGAACCAGATAATAGTCGAAGAGGGGCAACAGGTAACCGTAAAAATGAAAGAAAAACCGGAAGGGACCCCGGCGCCTATGCCTCAGCAAATGGCTACAGCTCTGATGAAGACCTCAAAAAGCATCGGAGGCAGCCTCCTGTTGGAAGAAGAAGCCAAATCAATCGGCGGACCATTGGCTGTAAAGATCGGGGGAATAAGAAGCAGACGAGGAAAGCCGCCCTTTTCCCTAAAATGCAATGCAATTATTAAAGGCGGCAGCGGGAAGATCAAGTCGATTCATTGGGATTTTGGGGATGGCCAAAGCGCTCAGGGGAAAGAGGCGCAACATACCTTTACTCAGGGTGTTTATGGGATAAGCGTCAGCGTGGAAGACCAAAACGGCGAAAAGGCGACAGGCCAGATCAAAATCTCTGTGGAAGAAGGCTGCAATTGCTGACCCTGCGCATCTGATTTGCGATAGATAATACCGATGCTTGAAGGAGTTTTATCGCCCCTGTTCTTTTTGAGATCTCCGTAAAGCAAATTAGTAGCAGTCAAGAGACCTCACGGGCTTTGATCATGGAGGAAGAAATGACGGGAAAGATGACGCTGTTGGCATGCGTTTTCGCCCTGGCAGTCTGCTGCTTTGGACGAGCGGCGCAAGCCAACGAGCAGACCGACTTGAAAGAAGAGAAGACCCATGAAGCCATTGTCCTTAAAGGCTACGACGGCGGAGAATTGACGATAAACAGTAAAGAGCCATACAGCCCAAGGGAAACATGCGGAACGTGTCACGATTACGATAAAATCACAAATGGGTACCATTTCCAGCAGGGGCGAACCGACAGTTCAGGCAAAATTGTCGTTTCTGACACGTTCAACCCGAAGAAGCCCTGGCACAAATCCTCGGGCATGTTCGGCAAATGGTGACCGCCCGCTACCGATTCGAGCCAGTTGGCCTCGAAAACCAATCAGAGCTATTCCGAAATAGATAAATCCGCTTTCTACTTTGTCCAGATGTGTGGTGAGTGCCATCCCGGAGGAGGAAGCTTGGAATACGATCGGGAGGGCCATAAGTATTATGACGAGAAAAAAAAGAGACTCGGTTATGAGGTCAGCGGAAAAAAACCTGAGCTCGACGGAGATTACACCGCATTCTCCGGTGGCAATGCCCAATTCGGTTCTCCCTGGCGAAACAGTGGAGCCGTAGAGGCCGACTGTTTGATTTGCCACCTTCCGGGCTACAATTGGAAGGCCCGCAGTGAAGCCTTGAACGGCCGCAAGTTCCGCTGGACGGCGACAATTGGCGCAGGTTGGGCCGAGGCTGATTACTTGGCCGCGCCAGAAGGGAAAAGATCCCTTTTCCTGACCAGAGAAATGGCAAAAACCGCCGGAGTAGACCCCCTCTCCAGCTCTATAAAAATTGACTACAGCAGAAGCGCAATCGCTGATTTTAGGAACCTGGGGAAAAAGATCACCAGGCAAGTCCCGCCTGAAAATTGCTGGAATTGCCACAATGCGTCCGACACCAAAAAGCGGGGGCGCACCGTTGATCCAACCAAGGACATCCACATACTGAAGATGGGGACCTGTTTAACTTGTCATCCCGGGGATGAACAGCACAATTTCGCAAAGGGAGATGAGGCTCTTTCCACTGTGCGAGACGACCTGGATATGACCATGAAAACCTGCGAAGACTGCCATCTGAAGAAAGCAGATGGGAAAGCCCCTTACCCGAAAAAGCATTCTTTTCCGCCTTTGCACTACGATAAGATCAGTTGCCAAGCCTGTCATATCCCTTACAAGGATGTCCCCGGCGAACTGGTGTTTGACAACGCCACTTCAGGCCAGACGATCATTTTGCCAACTGATCGGTTCCTTCATTATGACACCCGATTTCCACAACGCTGGCTGCCTGCTCTGAAAGTACATCGCGATAAAATAAGGCCATTTAAAGAGCTTGCTTCCAACTCCTGGCGCGATCTGGACGAAAAAACAGGTATAGTGGCCCCGATTCCTTTATGGAAGATCCGGGATTTGAAAAAGCCCATACTTAATGATGACAATGGTGACGGCGTGCCGGAGGTCAATAGTCCTGAAGAGATCAAGGCTTTCTTGCTTGCAATAAGAGACTCCACAGACAGATTTGGAAAACCCATAACCCGGCATCCCGCGCTGGCCAAAGGGGGCAAAATATATAAACTCGCTGGCGATGACCTCGTATCTTACAAGGACGAGCAGGGTGACAGCCACGGATTCAATATTGACCATAACGTGCTGCCCGCAAACCAGGCTTTGGGAGCAAATGGGTGTCAGGAGTGCCACTCCGGGAATTCATCTTTCTTTTACCGCAAGGTCTTGGTAGACGCCTATGACGAGCATGGAAAGGTTCTTTTTAAGCCGGCATGGGAGTTTATGGGGTACACAGCGGAGGAGGTAAAGGGTTTGACCAATTTGGAATCCATTTTGGAGATGAAGAAACTACTCTATCAATAATGGGAAGGAATGCCGATTGAGCTTGCGCGAAAGCTTTCAAGCACACTTGAAGGGATCAGCCGAGGCGCATGGTCACCTGTGTCCGGGGCAAGTGGTGGGTGTGCGCATGGCCATTCTGGGTTGCCGGCTCGTCGGCCTGGATGAATCCAGACGTCATGATCAAATTAAAAAATTGATTGCCTATGTGGAAATGGATCGGTGCACCGCAGACGCTATCGGGTATGTCACCGGTCTGAAATTGGGGCGTCGATCATTGAAGTTCAGGGATTATGGGATAATGGCGGCTACTTTTGTCAATTTGGAATCCGGGCAAGCCTTCAGGGTAATATCTACCGAAGAATCTCGTGACCTCTCAGCCGTCTACGCTCCGGAAATTGAAGGGAAATATCCTCAACAGCTGGAAGCCTACATGCGCATGCCGGACAGTGTTCTTTTTCGAGTCCAGCAGGTGGAGGTTGACATAAACGAATTTGACATGCCTGGGCCTAGCCGTTCCAAGGTGACCTGCGCTAACTGTGGTCAAGTTATACGAGACGGTCGCGAGGTGACCAGGGACGGACATCCATACTGCACACCATGTGCTGCGAGCGCATATTTTAAGAATGCAAAGGAAATCATCTGGCCTGACATGAACTGGACCCCCGAAGAGGAGCGGAAATTGTGCTAAAAACAATAGAACTGCAAGATGCCGTTGGAACGCGGCTGTCACACGATATCACTGAAGTTCGCCCCGGTGAGTTCAAGGGACCGGCGTTCCGAAAAGGGCACACCGTCTGCCAGGAAGATATTTGTCATCTTCAAAAATTGGGTAAGAACCGTCTTTATCTGATCGACCTGGAAGAGGACGAGATACACGAAGACCAGGCCGCCTCGATTCTGGCGGAAGGAATTGCCGGAGAGAATGTTCAGTGGACGGACAATCCCAAAGAAGGCAAAATCGCTCTGCACGCGGCCATTGATGGACTGCTGGTAGTCGACGCGGCCTCCCTGGCGGCCTTTAACATGGTCGAGGAGGTCATGTGCGCGACTCTACACAACCACACACTCGTCAGAAACGGGGATTTGCTGGCGGCCACCAGAGCGATTCCTCTGGTTATGAAACGGATGCCGATAGAGCGGGCCGCAGCCATCGCTTCACAAAATCGCGGGATCGTTTCTGTGCGGGCGTTGCGAAATGCCAAAGCCGGTTTAGTCATTACCGGTAACGAAGTGTATCACAAACTGATTGAAGATCGATTTGGGCCTGTGCTCACGGAAAAAATCACCCAGTTGGGATCGAAGGTGATCGGAATTGAATTCGCTCCGGATGATGAAGAGTTGATCAGGGAGGCTATCGCCAAACATCTTGCCGCTGGGTGCGACCTGCTATTGTTAAGCGGAGGGATGAGCGTGGACCCGGATGACGTGACCCGCCAGGCAATACGTCTGGCAGGAGCCAATGAAATCCACTACGGCGCTGCCGCGCTGCCAGGGGCCATGTTCCTGGTGGCTTATATCGGCGAGGTTCCACTGCTCGGTGTCCCGGCCTGCGGCCTGCATCATCGCATCACTGTACTCGATCTGGTCCTTCCGCGCATTTTAGCCGGCGAGCACATCGGTAAAAAGGATCTCGCGTTCTTGGGACACGGCGGACTCTGTAAGGATTGTACAGAATGCAGTTATCCTCATTGCCCATTCGGTAAAGGGTTATAATGCTAATTTGCTTTCACCCGAAATGGAGTTTATCTGAATCCGGCTAGATGTTCCTCACTAATAAGCTCATAGATACGGCAAGATATAGGCAATCGTATCCGCAAATTTCAAATCGGAGGCTGGGATGGCGATCGAATTGAACTGGAATAGGCTTTGGCTCCCGCTCCTTGCGATAACGATTACCGTGGGAGCCCTCTGGTTCACAAATAGAGCGGTGACGCCCCGCGAACCCATGTGGGACGACGTAGTGGCGGAAGCGAAGGATGGCGGTTATCGGCTCATAAACACCGATGAACTCAGACAGCAATACGAGAAGGACCCTCGGAGCATTTTGTTGGTGGATACTCGTCAGGAGTGGGAATTTGCCATGGGCCACATTAAGGGCGCAGTGAATTTCCCAATAGAACCTACCGCCTGGTCGAGATGGCACAAAAAAGGACAACTGGCGGAGGCGCTCGGTCCTGACAAGAATCGCTCCATCGTCTTTTACTGAGCGGGCCTCACCTGAGTCCGTAGCGACTCAGCCGCTCGTGTAGCGGTGCAACTCGGTTACAAGAACGTCTTTCGTGACGCAAAAGGGTTTCCTGAATGGAAGGCTGCTGGTCTTCCCATTGAAAGCATCCCTGCGGATCGGGCAAGATCAACATCTGAACCTGAAGGCGCCGGGCCACTATACGGCTGGCCGATTCTGTGGACTTTGTTGGGGGTTTTCGCCGGTGGACTGGCTCTCAACCTTACTCCGTGTGTATATCCTCTAATTCCCATCACTGTTTCCTACTTTGGAGGCAGGAGCGGGCAGGGTCGCGGAAAACTGGCGGTTCACGGTCTGCTGTACCTCGGCGGATTATCGGTGACAAACTCAGCGCTGGGGGTAGGAGCGGCCCTTACGGGAAGTCTGATGGGAGCGGCGCTTCAAAACCCCATTGTGTTGATTGTTGTGGCCGGTGTTCTGGTCTTTTTCGCCACAAGCCTCTTCGGATTTTGGGAATTGCAGCTTCCTCAGAGTCTTACAAGCGCAGCATCCAAGTCCTACGCAGGATACTTCGGCACACTATTCATGGGTTTGACCCTCGGTGTAGTGGCTGCCCCGTGTCTGGGACCCTTCGTGCTGGGCTTGCTCACCTGGGTGGCGAGCATGGGCAGCCCCTGGTTGGGCTTCCTCATTTTCTTCACACTGAGCCTCGGCTTAGGCGTACCGCTCTTTCTCCTAGCGATGTTCTCAGGGAGCCTGGAAAAATTACCCGGATCAGGTGAGTGGATGCTGTGGGTAAGAAAACTGATGGGTTGGGTGTTGGTCGGGATGGCTGCATATTTTGTCAAACCGCTGTTACCGTCCTCAGTGGGTGTCTTTATATTGGCGGTAGTAGCTCTTGCAGCAGGGTTGCACCTGGGATGGATCGACACTACTCAAGGCGGTTTCAAGGCATTCGGCGTTGTGAGAAACATTATTGGGGTGGCCGGTATTGTTGTCGGTGTGTTCCTCATTGGTTCGTGGATTATGATCGGTCCTGGAGTCTCCTGGCAACCATATTCCGATGAAGCAATGGAACAAGCCCGAAGGGCTAACAAGCCAGTGATCGTGGATTTCTCCGCTACATGGTGTACGCCGTGCCGTGAACTCGAAGATGTTACGTTCCGTAACCCGGAGGTTGTGAAACAAGCTCAAAATGACTTCGTTATGGTCAAGGTTGATTTGACGACAAAGGGGAACCCACTCCACGAAAAACTGGTGGAGCGGTATTCAATCAAAGGAGTCCCGACAGTAGTTTTCTTTGACAGCCAGGGCAAAGAGCGTACGGACCTGCGACTGGTTGACTTCATCCCCGCGGACCAATTCTTGGGCAGAATGAGCCAAGCAAGGCAATCTTCAAATTCAGGTTCATGAGAACCCGGAATCCATAAAAACAAGGAGAAAAGAATCATGTTGAAAGTCCATCTTTTTCTGAATGAACCCAATGGCAAGCCTTGAAGACACTTCAAGGAAATGGCGTCCAGGTTGGGCGCAGAATATCCGGTGGAGTTCGAAGTCACGTCGAAACCAAAGCCAGACTACCAAACCGATGAATGGGCTGATACCGAACTGCCTTGCGCTCCGGCGATCATGATCGGTGAAGAGATCGTGGTGGAAGGCTCGGATGTGACCGACGAGAAGGTTGTAGCCGAGATTAGAAAACAGATGGGAATGCCGCCGCTGGAACCGGAAAAGAAAGGAGTTCTCGGTCGTCTGTTCAAGTGACAGCACAAAATCTCGGTAAGAAGATTATTATATGACACCGACATCCGCTCGAAAGATTCTCAGATTAATACTGCTGGCATTGCTTGTCGTCGCTGTCCTCGCGGGGGTTCTGATCCTGCCGATGAGGCGTTACCTCGTAGCGGTATTGGAGTGGACTCAGGGTCTTGGCGCGTGGGGTCCCATCTTTGTAGCGCTCTTCTACATCGTAGCCTGCGTGTTTCTATTGCCAGGATCGGCGCTAACTCTAGGGGCTGGTTTCCTTTTCGGCGTTCCTCTTGGTTTATTGAGCGCATGGACAGGCGCCACTATTGGCGCCTGCGTAGCCTTCCTCGTGGGGCGAACCCAAGCCCGTGATTGGGTTGCCCGCAAGGTCTCAAGAAACCCCAAATTCGCAGCAGTGGACGAGGCGGTCGGAAGGGAAGGATTCAAAATCGTTCTGCTTCTCCGTTTGAGCCCCGTGTTTCCCTTTAATTTTCTCAACTATGCTCTTGGGCTGACGAAAGTTTCTTTCTGGCAATATGCTCTTGCGTCCCTCATTGGGATGCTCCCCGGTGGTCTCATGTACGTTTATTTCGGATCCGCTGCCAGGTCGCTTGCCGATGTAGCAGCAGGTAAGGTTGAAGGGGGTTGGGCTGGGCAGGTATTCTTTTGGGTCGGGTTGGCAGCGACGGTTATCGTTGCGTGCTTTGTCACTCATCTGGCGAGAAAGAGTTTGAAAGAGGCAGAACAAGCTGCGAAGCGCGGGCAATCGTTCGAAGCATAGGTGGCAGAAAGTGGCTATATTGCTTTGACCTCCCGCCGTTCTGCTGATTTGATCATCTCCTCGCGATCCCACGTCCGTCTCAATTCGGGCAAACTACGCTATTAGCCAGTTTGTCGGAGACGTGTGAGAATCCCGGTCTTCAACTTGAAGCCCGAAATCGTGATTCGTTCGATTTCCTTGTACAACGAAAAAGAGTGCGGAACCCGGTTCTCGAACTGTCAACGCCGAGCCGGATCGTTAGATGAACTTCGTTAGTCAAGAGATCGCTGCGACGAACAAACCAACCCCAATATCTAAGCCTGAAAAATGATGAAGCTGATGAAAAAGTCAACTCTTGTGCCGAGCCTGATTGCTTTGGTTGGAACGGCTATAATGTTTTCCCCGTTAGGGTTCATTATGTGGCTTCTGTTGGGTCATGCCATTGCATCCCATAATCTGGCTTTAGGCATAATGTCCAGTATTTTGCTGGTCTCGCTTCTATCAGCCGTCATATGGGCTCCGCTTGCATGGGTACAGGCATTAGAGAGAAACAGTTGGAGAGGCCAGCCATCGCAGAGTAGAACAGTTGATGTACGGAACATCAAGTATCAGTTTGTGACTGACCTTGTTAGCAAGCGAATGACAGACGCTCCCAAAGCCTTTCACATCGTAGGCAGCAATGGGACAGGGTCCAAGGGCTATGAACAAATAGCATTTTCGGCTAAATACGATGCCGCTACATCCCCATCAGAAAATGGCGGAGGGTGGATTGTGCTAGATGAGGTTGCCTGTGCGGCACGAGCGGAATCTAATATTAAAGGGAGCCGTCGAGACAACCGAGCCCTTAGGCCTTGTGGGTTAGAATGCGCAACTCCCATTGTTGAACTGATCACGATTCGGTCTGAGGAACGGACAATCGGGAAACCGACAGAGGAACCGAGCCTCAAGGAAGACGAGGACTAGACCTCGACAAAACGTTCAAGGATAAGCGTGGAATCAAACGCACGTTTAGTCGTTGACGGACCGTGATTGACATCCAGGTGAACTCAGGTTCCCCAAACGATTACGCTCGAAACGACCTACCGCAATTGCCACCGAAAACGCATTTTGTTCCTCTGCTCATTCTTTCCGTGACAGTACCATTGGTTGTCAGACTTGAGAAGCGGTCTAGCAGGAGATTAGAATGCATTTGAATTCCCATAACTTATTCACAGCCGCACGTCCGGGTTAGTAAAGCGCGCGGAGAAGGCCGCGTCCACTGGGAATTGGCTTTTTCTAGTTACTGATAGAGCTGGATTAAGATTGCGAAATTTTTTTGCTATTTAGGGCCAATTTGAACTGCCACTTCAGATTTCCTTTGGCCTGTAGGGGGAAAAGGGGGTCTCTTCCCGCACTACTTGTCCAGGAACATTGGTGGAGATCCATTTTGAAGAATTCGCGTTCACTGGTGAATACTCACGTGGATACAAGAATACATATGTAGTTATTAAGACGGTCATCCCATGCTTAGGTGGGGTCTTTCTTAGAGCCAGCGTCATTAAGGATCTTGTTCGCCACAGACCTAGATTTTCGGGTCTCAAGCCCCATTTCTGTGTCCCCCTCGATTCACCTGCCGATTACCATTCCGATATTCGCACCGCTCTGCCCGAGCAATGGCGTCGGTCTTCTCCCACGGACATATCTGGACATGAAATCGTGGGTGCGCCGACTTCGCATAAGATCTTAGTCAACATTGCCAAATGCTGTTAGTATGGCTGCCACGAAAACGTAATGATTGACTGGAGAACCTGGCGTGAAGTACGCTAAACGACGCAACCCCCTCCGATTTGCCAATATTGTGATAATGCTGGTCGAGAAAGGATGCGATTATTGGTAACAAACGGGCACTCGATGAATTAGAAAGAGACCACAAGAGGTTCCGGACCGAGGTATTCAGCAAGGTTTGACCAAATCAGTCCGCGTTAGCGAAGCGCCAATCAATAAGGCAGACAGCGCGGGATCGGAGCGGCACGCGGGCGCACCTATTCTTGAGACATAATGCTCAGTTCGAGCAGGTGGGTGAAACCTCCTACGCGTACACGTTCCGCCACCTTTTGGGGCCCTTTGGGGGCCCTGGAGTCGCGGGTAAACAAAACAGGGAAGCCTTCTTGTCTAGGCTTCCCTGTAATTACGGGCGGTTAAGTGGCGGGAGCGACGAGACTCGAACTCGCGACCTCCGGCGTGACAGGCCGGCGTTCTGACCAAACTGAACTACGCCCCCGATAAACCTTTCTGAGCGCGACCTGGTAGGCGGAACAGGATTTGAACCTGTGACCCCCGGCTTGTAAGGCCGGTGCTCTCCCGCTGAGCTACCCGCCCTCAGTTCTGATCAATGTCGGAAACCAAAGTTCCCGATATTATCCATAGCAGCATAATAGTTGATTGCAAGAGTGTCAAGAGGAACGGCGCATCAATAGGAATTCGCTGTAATTAATCTAGTTCGACCGGCACGGAGGCCGGTCGCTACCAACAATTCCCTCTCTTGAAGGTCGGGGGATTGCTTCGCTCCGCTCGCAATGACAGTCTTTGCCCCGAATCAGTGAATGTGCGGCGAAACCGAGGGCGACTCTCCAGTCGCACCGGACACTCCCATCGACGATGCCGCCAGCCAATTTAGAGTTTTTTGGGAAGGGTCCGGGGTATCGTCACCCCAGACTCGATCCGGGGTCCAGATAGTTGCCCGCGAAAGCGGGCAATTCCTGGATTCCTGCCTTCGCAGGAATGACATTCAAAAAAGGGTTCCCCGGCAATCTCTTACAAAATCTCTTCTGTCCGAGCGATTTCTTCCAGTTCTTGGATGGCCTCATTTACAAGGACAAAGAGCACGGCCTCGCCTTTGTCCTTGATCCCCGGCTTCTTCAAATATCCGCGAGTCAGTATCGTATTGATGATGGTTTCCACGAGGTCTTGATCCAGATCGACGAGATCAATGGAGGTGACAAGATCTTCTTTTAGAATGGCGGTTCTGTCTTTGATGGGGAATGTCTCTTCGGTTGAGTCCAGAATCGCGGTGGCGCCCGAATCCGCGCGAGCCCAGTAGGCGACAACCTCGTCACCTGTATCGGTTCGCAACACGCCTCTGAAAAAGTCAACTCTCACGGGAATCGCCTGCTGTCATTCCTGCGGAAGCAGGAATCTAGGAATCTCCCGTGTACGCGGGAGACCATCTGGACCCCGGATCGAAGTCCGGGGCGCCGGACGACCGGCATCCCGCGTTCTTCGCGGGACTACCGGAAGTTGCATCGATTCCGGTCCCACTCAAGATGACCGTCGGCGCTAAATCCTTCTCCACTTCACGGGCATGTTTGAGAACCCATATAGAACTCAACCCACATCGGCAAGTCCGTGTTTGCGCATCTTGCTGTAAAGAGTGCTTCTGCTGATCCCCATTAGTTTGGCGGCCTTGTACTTGTTCCAAGCGCATCTTTCGAGGACCGACCGGACATGGTCCCGTTCCAACCTGTCCAGGCTCGTGCTTTGATCCGCGCCCGAGGCCGCAGTTTCCTGGGTCCTTAATTCCGGGGTCAACAGATCGGGCGTGATGAGAGGTTCCTTAGCGAGGAGGACGCTGCGCTCCACAACATTTTCCAATTCCCGTACATTACCCGGCCAGTGATGTCGGAAAATCAGATCCATAGCCTCGTTTGAAAAGCGGTTCACATTCTTGCCGAGGCGCTGATTGTACCGCTCGACAAAATTGGCCACCAGTTGAGGTATATCCTCTTTTCGCTCGCGAAGCGGCGGCACATGAATCGAGATCACATTTAACCTCCAGTACAAATCCTCTCGAAAAATCTGCTGCGTCATGGCCTTCTTGAGGTCCCTGTTCGTGGCCGCGATTACTCTGGCGTTGGTTCGAAGGGTCTCCTCACCCCCTACCCTCTCGAACTGGTGATCCTGGATTACCCGAAGTAGAATGACTTGCGTGGGCAGGCTTATCTCACCGATTTCATCAAGAAATATAGTCCCGCCATCCGCTTGCTCAAATCTGCCGGGTTTCCTTCGGATGGCCCCGGTGAACGCTCCCTTTTCATGGCCAAACAGTTCCGAATGCAGCAAGGTTTCGGAATAGGCCGCACAGTTTATCACCACGAATGGGCCCTTGTTTCGAGGGCTCTCATCGTGAATTGCCCTGGCGACCACTTCCTTGCCGGTTCCGGATTCTCCATGGACGAGCACGTGGGAATCACTTCCGGAGATGTCGAGAACGAGGTCCGATATCCTACGCATCGCAGCGGAACGTCCAAGAAGACCGGCAAGTCTTTCACTCCGGTCCAGAGTTCTTGTCAAACGCCTGTTCACCTGACGCTCATGCCTCAAACTCGCGTAGAGTCTCCGGATGCGAAGCATGGCGTTTACCCGGGCAATCAGTTCGTCCGCGGCGTAGGGCTTTGTCAGATAGTCGTCTGCGCCACTGTTGAGGCCCTCTATTTTGTCCTTGAGCTCGTCATGGACTGTGCACAAAATAACCGGAATATACTGATACTCCGGATGCTCTTTCAGTTTGCCTACAAACTCCAGTCCATCTATTCCCGGCAAATTTACATCGAGGAGTATCGTATCCGGACAGTTTTCATCATTTTGTTCGAGAATTTTCAGCCCATCCTCCGCGGAAACCGCCAGGTCCGTGCTAAATCCGGCCGATTGCAGGAGCTGCTCCGCGAAGGGCCCGTTAAAGGGATCATCCTCTATGATCAAGATATGACCGGTATCGGCAGGTTCAACGATCACCTCGGCCTCCCATGCGAAATAATGGGCTAAACAGTAGGACTGGGCGATTTAGACCAGTCGCCCGTTTTGGGTGGCGAAAAAATAGTTGATTTTTGTTTTCAGCGCAAAGAGTTTTATACGGATTTGGTAAGTATTCAGTCTTTCTGCGGCAGGGGCTGTCTTTGTGGGGCAGGCTTTCCAGCCTGCCATGATCGGCATTTCAGGAGGCAGGCTGGAAAGCCTGCCCCACACTTTACGATCCTGTGGTCCCAGGTTGTCACTCCCCGCGTAACTGAATGCTTACCAGATTTGCAGTCTAACCGGGAACGGTGAAACGAAGAACCACTGATCTCCTCTGGTCAATGGCGTCCGGTTTCGTGAAATGGTGAGCTTTGGGCACCACTGACCTGGGCAGCAAGGTCAGCTCAGAAATTAATTTCAACTCAAAATCACTTTTTGAAAGTGAATCGGTACTAGGCGCCTCCCGCCGGTTTTTTATCCGAGGGCTCTTTGGGACCTGGGCGTCCTTTCTCGTCCGAGACAGAATGACCAATCTGCTTCGGTGGAGGCCGGCGAGCGACGCGGTTGTGCATCGCCACTATTTTAAGGAAATTCCTGAGCAGAGTCCCGCCGTCGGGACGCGAGCCATGAAAATATTCGGTATGCGCTTGCACTCCGTAAGCCGGCTTTGTCGGATGCCTTATGATCTGGAAATGACTGAGATCATTCTCGGCTAGATGAATGAATCCCGGTGGGAGCTTTTTGACCTCATCGAAATGATTCTCAACAAGATTGATTGTCTGACCCATTCCATTGAAAATAGGATCTTTTTCTATCACACGGATGTTGCGCCGACCGCGTTCCGTAGGTTTGTTTTTGTAAGGAAAACAATCATCCTCACCCCCTTTGATGGGCCCAACCTTTCCGCCGAAGGCGAGCGCCAAGGCCTGATGGCCTCCGCAGATACCCACGACCGGAACCTCCATCTTTTCGACAATGACCCTGAGGGCGCTAAAGAAGTCGTCGAGGTCCTCACCGTTTCGACCTTTATATCGGCACCAGGGCACCCCGTTTGGGCTGAGAGCGAGAAAAGCCGGCCGTAATCTAGTTATATTTTCTACCGTGACTTCCCTGTAAGGCAGGATGATTCCGGTCCCCCCGACTCCCAGTCTTAGAAGCTTTTCCCTAACAATATTGGCTTGCTTGGAGGATTTGCCTGTGAAAAGGTTCACGACAATCCATAAGGATGATGGTTCGAGAGGTCGGTTTTCTTCTTTGACACCGGTCGACTGGACATCAGGCTCCGTATCGGCCGCAACGGCTGGTTCCGTGACAGAAAGCCCGAAAGCTAGAAGGATGAATATAAAGATGATTCCACGACATCGCATTGGCGCTAGCCTTTCCTAATGTTCAAACGATTCTCGGGTAAAGTGGGGTTGATACCAAAATCCTCAAACAAAGTAAAGATAACTTTTGGTCTGTTAGTAACCATTCAGTTATGCGGGGGAGACATTGACGTCAGGCGGCTTGACGTGTCCAAGATTTTGCTCGCGTTTGGATCGCGGAGGTTGTATAGAGATGGCC
>Ga0172371_10001946_pt1 | contig 32892 bp, 27 predicted proteins | sample Lak12m_FD_114543 | JGI IMG/M metagenome (GOLD analysis project Ga0172371, IMG submission 114543) | Freshwater microbial communities from Kabuno Bay, South-Kivu, Congo - kab_022012_12m | ecosystem: Environmental > Aquatic > Freshwater > Lake | place: Democratic Republic of the Congo: South-Kivu...
AGGGCTCGCCGAGGCCGCAACGCCGCTGCCCTGGCTCGCAGGCCGCAGGCTGCGGCTTTGCCTCGGGTGACCCCCTGTGGTGTTAGATCGGCGACCAGCCATGGGAATCCAGGCTAGGGTGATGGGGCCAAGACCATTGCGGAAATCGATGAACTCCCGGCCGTCCACGTCCCACACACGACAGCCCTGGGCACGCTCCACCGCCGCAGGCTCCTCGGGCCGGTACAGCGCCGCCTTCGAAGCCGTGCTCGAACCGTAGGGCATCACCCGAGAGAGCCGCTCCGCGTACTCGTCGCAGCGCGTCGTCGCCATGGCATCCTCCAGCGGACTGCAGGATCCCCTGACCATAGGGGCCCCGCCTCGGCGTGTCAAGACCGAGAGGCGCTGCCGCGGAAACGCGAGGACGGCCAGGTCTCGGAAGAGGCGGGCTGAGGCCTGGGTGAGAGGACTGCCGGTTTCGCGAAGGGTCGGTTGGCGTGCATTGCGCGGGGCGCGTCCGGTCGCTATGGTGGCGCCCATGCACGTCCTGAGTTCCGATCGCCGGGTCAAGACGGCCGTGGCCTGCCTGGCACTGAGCCTGGGGGCAACGGCAGGGGAGCCGTCCATGCCGATGCCGCTGGCCATTCCGTCGGCCCATTTCGAGTTCCGCGGTCCGCTGGGCGAGCGGGTTCGCGCCAACACGGACGAGTGGCTGTTGCGGGCCCCGCTGGCGAACCCGGGGATGCTGGAGATGTTCCGCCGGCGGGACCGGACGCCGGTGCCGCAACTGGTGCCCTGGGCGGGGGAGTTTGCCGGCAAGTACCTGATCTCGGCGATCCAGGCCCTGCGTATGACGGACGACGCGCGGTTGGAGCCCTTTGTGGCGAAGGTGGTGACGGAACTGATCGCGACGCAGGCCGAGGATGGCTACCTGGGGCCCTTCCCGCGGGCCGAGCGCCTGCTGGGCCAGTGGGACCTCTGGGGCCACTACCATATCATGCAGGCCCTGATCCTGTGGTATGAGTACCGGGGCGACCGCGCCGCGCTGGACTGCGCCTCTCGCGCCGCCGACCTCATGTGCCGCACGTACCTCGACGGCACACGGCGGGTGCACGACGCGGGCTCGCATGAGATGAACATGGCGGTGATCCACGGACTCGGGCGGCTCTACCGGATCACCCGCACGGAGCCGTACCTGCGCCTGATGCACGAGATCGAGAAGGACTGGGAGAAACCCCCCGCCGGCGACTACCTCCGCGCTGGCCTGAACGGCGTCGACTTCTTCCGCTCGCCCAAGCCGCGCTGGGAGAGCCTGCATGACCTCCAGGGCCTCGTCGAGCTCTGGCAGATCACCGGCGATGAACGCTACCGGCGGGCCTTCATCCAGCACTGGACCAGCATCCGGGACCTCGATCGCCATCCCGATGGCGGTTTCACCACCGGTGAGCAGGCCGTCGGCAACCCCTACTCCAGCGGGGCCATCGAGACCTGTTGCACCATCGCCTGGATGGTCCTGACCGTCGACATGCTGCGGCTGACGGGTGACCCGGCCGCTGCCGACGAACTCGAGCTGGCCACCTGGAACGGGATGCTCGGGGCCCAGCACCCCTCCGGCCGCTGGTGGACTTACAACACCCCGATCGACGGCATCCGCGAGGCGTCGGCGCACACGATCGTCTTCCAGTCTCGAGCCGGCACCCCGGAGCTGAACTGCTGTTCGGTGAACGCGCCCCGGGGCCTGGGCCTGCTGGGCGAGTGGTCCGTGATGCTGAACGAGAAGGGCCCGGTGGTCAACTTCTACGGCCCCTGCCAGGCCGACATGGCCCTGGCCGACGGGACGCGGTTGCGGCTGCGGCAGGACACGACCTACCCCGCCGAGGGCGCGGTCCGGATCACCGTGGACCTCGAGGCCCCGCGTGAGCTGACCCTTTCGTTGCGCATCCCGAGGTGGTCGGCGGCGACGACCGTGCGCGTCAACGGGGCAGCGGTTGCCGGCCCCGTCGTGGCGGGCGCCTACCTGCCCCTGGTCCGGCAGTGGACGGCTGGCGACACGGTCGACCTCGTCCTGGACATGTCCCTGAGGCACTGGTCGGGCGAGCTCTCCAAGCAGGACCGCGCGGCACTGTACCGGGGGCCGGTGTTGCTGGCGGCGGACCAGAAACTGAACCCGTTCGACATGGGCGCCGTGCCCACGCTCGACCTGGCGCGGGGGCTGGCCCCGGAGCCGGCGACGGTCGCGTCCCCCTTCCCGCCCATGGTGGCGGTGCGACTGCCGGCAGCGGACGGGCAGAGGGTCACCCTGTGCGACTTCGCCACGGCCGGGGCCTGCGGGACTGACTACCGCGCCTGGCTGCCGGTGAGGGGTGGCCGGCCGGCGTGCTTCCACCTGCGCCGGCCGCAGCCGGAGGCACCGATCCCACCCGGCCCGGCCCTCTTCACCTGGACCGGCTACCGCCGTTCCGCGGCCACCGGCCGCACGTTCCGCCTCGAGGTTGCCGAAGCCGCCGACTTCGCGAAACCGGTGGCCCGCAAGGAAGGCATCACGGATACCCGCGCCGTCGTGCGGGAGGGCCTGGTCCCGGGCGGGACGTACTACTGGCGGGTGACGGCCGCCAATGCCCATGGCGAGACGGGGGCGGCGGACGCGCCACGGCGTTTCACCGTGGACCCGGCCTTGGCGCCGCTGCCGGAGGCCGAGTTGGCGGAGACGCCGGCGCTGGGGCCTGGCGGCCTGATGCTGTCCGTGCCGCTGGCCGGCTCGCCGGCCCCGGCGACGGGAGCCTTGGAGGCGGCCGTGGAGGTCGCTGCCGCCGCCGACCGGCGCGGGGCCGAGGGCAAGGCCCTGGCCTTCAACGGCACCGGGAGCCGCCTGACCTACCGCATTCCCTACTTCCCGGAAGGCGATTGCACGGTCCTCCTGTGGGCCTGCCCCGAGGCCTTGCCGACGGATCGGCTGCAGGAGCTGTTCTCGGCCTGGGCTGCGGGCATGGACGATCCCCTGCGCGTCGTGATCTCCGGCCAGGAGGTCTCCGCACGAATCGAGGCGGGAGGTGCCCATGGCACGCCGGGCGTTTCCCTCGGGAACGGGCGCTGGTATGCCCTGGCGGCCGTCAAGCAGGGCGACCAGCTCCGCCTCTATGTGGACGGCCAGCTCCGGCAGACGGCCAGCGTGCCTGCCAACGTCTTCTCGAGCGCCCGGAACGTTGGCCTCGGCTGCAACCCGAACTACTCCGGCAACGAACGCTTCGTCGGGCGGCTAGCGGGCTTCGCGCTCTACGCCCGGGCCCTGAGCCCGGCCGAGCTGGCCGCGACGCTGGGCCTGACGCTGGCGCCGTAGCGGGTGCGGCGCAGAGCGCTGCGGAGCGCCTGCGGCAGGGGCGCCGCGGCAACCGGCGGCGCCGCCGGTACCCCCGCCCGTGCCTGCCTTGGGAGGGTTGAATCAGCGCTCGGCATGACTATAGTTATGACCATGGTCATAACGTCGGGAGGGTAACCATGGTCGTCGTGTCCAAAGCGGTTCTGAAGGCGCGGATGCTGGAGTACTTCCGGCGGGTGGAGGAAAGCGGCGAGCCGCTGATCGTGACAAGCCACCGCAAGCCGGTGCTGCGCGTTGAACCCATCGGTGAAGACGGGCTCCTGCCGGGGGCCTTTGCCGACCTGCGGGGAGGGGCACGGGGGACCGGGTCCGAGATCCCACCCCGGAGGCAGGGCGAGTGCGTGATGGAGGGGGCCGCACAGCCACGGCACAGGCTCAGGCTGGGCCGTTTGCGTGGTACGATGCGGCTGAACTCGGATATCACGGTCCCGCTGGGGGCCGAGGACTGGGATGCGGCGCGATGAGGTACCTGCTGGATACCCACGTCTGGGTGTGGATGCACTCCTTCCCGGAGATGCTGTCAGACGCGAGCCGTGATGTCCTCCAGGACCCTGGCGACAGCGACGAGCTTCTGCTGTCGCCGATCTCGCTATGGGAGGTCTGCAAGCTCGTGGAGAAGGGCAGGATCTCGCTCTTCCAAGACCTGGAGGCCTGGATGGCGGCAGCCTTGGAGACCCCTCTCCTGAGGCTCGCGCCGCTGGACCTCCCGGTGTTCCTGCGGTCAACGACGTTGCCGCAGCCCTTCCACAATGACCCGGCTGACCAGATGATCGTGGCAACGGCTCGCCTTCACGACGCGACCATCATCACGCGCGACCGGCTGATCCGGGACTACCCCCACGTGCGGACGCTGTGGTAGGATGATGCGTCGTCGTACGGGAGCCCATGATGCCCACCGCCCGACTGACTGGCCTCATGCTGCATCTCGGTCTAGCCGCAGCGGCGGCCGGGACGGGGCCGTGCCTGGTCTTCGGCCGGGCGGAGCTGCCGGCGCTGCGCGAGCGGCTGCTGGGGGAGGCTGCGCGGCCACAGTGGGAGGAGCTGCGGGCCCATGCCGAGGGGCTATGCACGCCGGGTTCGCCCCGCTACGTCGATCCGGAGCGCATCGACGCCCCCCGCGAGGGGGTTCGCATCGAGGTCCTCGCGCACAGCTTCGGGCGCAGCCTGACAGAGGTCTGCGAGGTGCTCGGTCTGGCCTACCAGATCACGGGGGAAGACCGCTATGCGGCCCATGGCCGGGCGGTGCTGATGGCGGCAGCCCAGCGCCTACCCGCCTCGGACGAGCGGGTCGCCCGGAGCTTCGCCGGCGCCCGAGGGGACCTCATGCGGGGCTTCGCCATGGGCCTCGACTGGCTGGGCGAGGCCCTGACGGACGACCAGATCCGCACGGTGCAGCAGACGTCCGCCGAGTACATCCGGGTCATCCTGAAGGAGCGGCATGCGCCGCGGACCTGGTGGGTCCCCTACCACAACTTCATGGGGGTATCCCTGGGCGCGGCGGGCTGCCTGGCGATCCGGCTGCGCGACGCCTGCCCCGCGGAAGCCCCGGCCTGGATCGACCTGTGTGCCGCGGGGGTCGGGCTGTGGCTGGACCAGGGCTTCGATGAGCAGGGAGCCTATGTCGAAGGCACCGGCTACGCCCACTACGGCCTCTCCAATGCCATCCTCTTCGCGCATGCCCTGCAGCGCCACGGGGGGGCAGACCTGTTCGCCTCGCCGCGGTTGCGACAGGTGCCGCAGTTCTTCGCGCAGTCGCTGCTGCCTGGCGAGGGGGTCTTCGACGCCCGCAACGACGCCAACTACGCGGGCCTGAGCGATCCCTTCATGCTGCGTCTGGCGACGGCCCACCACTCGGGGCTGGCGGCCTGGCTCTGGCAGCGCTGCGGGTCACCGGGGTCGGCGCTGGGCCTGCTGTGGCCCATGGCCGTGCCGCCGCAGGAGCCGGGGGTTGCCGGGGTGCCGCTGGCCGAGCACTTCATGGGCCGTGGGCTGTGCGTGTTCCGGACGGGCTGGGCGCGGGACGACGTGATGTTCGCCATGGAGGCCGGGCCCTACCGTGCAGTGACCCACAACCAGGCCGACAAGGGCCACTTCACCCTCTATGGGCTGGGACAGCGCTGGGCCATCGACTCCGGCTACGGCAACAACCGCCTGCCTGGCGGACGTGACCAGACCGTGGCCCACAACGCCGTCCTGGTGGACGACGTCGGACAGGCCCTCTGCGGCGCGGGTGCCGGGACCACGGGCCGCATTCTCCGTTTCGCCGACACTCTGCGGTACGGCTATGCCCTGTGCGACGCCACGGAGGCCTACAACCTCAACGACAAGGGCCAGCCAGGGGCCACGGTGCACCACGCTCTGCGGCACAGTCTGTTCGTCCGGCCTTTCCAGGACGCGCCGGCCTATGCCGTCGTCATGGATGACATTCGCCGGGACGAGGCGCCGCATGCCTATACCTGGCTCCTCCACACGGATGCGGCCAACGAGGTGGTGACCGATGCCGGGGGCGCTGTACTCGCCCCGGCCACCGCCTCAGGCGGTGCCTATGTCGAGACCCCGGACGGGGCTGCCGGACAGGGCGCCTGCGCCTGGGAGTTCACCCTCGCGGCGCCGGCCGACCTCGTGCTCTGGGCGCGGGTGCGGTCCGGCGGCCCGATCGCTGCCAAGTCGGACTCGTTCTTTGTGCAGATGGACGAGGGCGCCCTGGTGGAATGGCACATGCCCGGAGTCCGGCAGTGGACCTGGTCCAGGGCGGCGCACGGGGTCGCCCAGGCGCCGACGTCGTTCGCCCTGTCTGCCGGCACGCACCGCCTGCGCTTCCTGACGCGGGAGCCCGGCGCCCAGCTCGACGCGGTGCTGCTCACTCCGGACACGACGCTGGCGCCGCCCTTTGGGCACCTCCCCGGCAGCGCCATCCGCCTGGAGGCCGAAGCAGCCCAACTGGCGGCCCCGATGAGGGGCGTGCGCGGCGAACCGGGCCAGGTGGCGCGTCTCCGTGTGCGGCTGACGGCAGCGGCGCCGGCAGAGCTTGCCGTCGACGACTACGACGGCCATCCGCGCCTGAAGGCGACGGTCACCGCGGTGGCGCCGGAGTTTGCGGTGGTGCTGATGCCGTTACCGGGCCTCTGCCCGGAGCCAGGCGTGGACTTTGCCCGGACCGAGGCTGGTCTGGGGATTGCCGTCCACTGGCCCACGCACGTCGACCGGATTCTGTGGCCGGCCGGCGGGGAGCGGACGCCCTCTCTGCTCGGGGAGTGACGGCATCCCGGCGGCGATGGAGAGTCAGCCGCCGCGGATCTCGACGCGCCCGACGTAGGAGCGCAGGACCCGGGCCGCCCGTTGCAGGGCCTGGGGCCGGGTCCGTGGCGTCGTGCGCAAAGCGGGATCCGGCAGGTCATCCCGTGGGATGAAGGCCTGGACCGCATAGCTCGAGGCGCCACGGACCGTCTCGCCGATGGCCTGCATCTCGGCGTCGTCGTGAACCGCCTCGATGATCGTCGTACGGAACTCGTAGGGCGTGGAGCTGCCCAACAGCAGCCGGATGGACCGCGCCACCGCCTCGGTGTCGGCGAACCCGACGAACTCCGGGTAGCGCGGCAGGCTGCACTTCACGTCCATGGCCACGAAGTGCACCTGGTCCAGCAGGGAGGCGAGGACGTCGGGGCGGGAACCGTTGCTATCGAGTTTGACGTCGAACCCGCGCTGGCGGAAGAAACGGACGGCACCGGCGAGTCCGGGTGCCAGGGTGGGCTCTCCGCCGGTGAGCACCACGGCCTCGACCCACTGGCGCCGGAACCCGGCACAGAGCTCGTCCAGGCGTTCCCAGGTGTAGCCTGCCTTGGCCGTGGCGAGCAGGGGTGCGTTGTGGCAGAACCCGCAGCGGAAGTTGCAGCCGGTGAAGAAGAACACCGCCGCCATCCGTCCCGGGAAATCGACCAGGGACGGATTCCGCATGCAGGCATACACAGGTGAGAGGTCGCCGGCCATCCGCGTCAGGCCCCGGGGCTGCGGCCCTGCAGGGGCTCAGGGCGGCGGGCTGCCCACGGCGCCCTGGGCCTCTCCGAGAACGGCCTCGAGCATCTGCGGGGTGATGAGCCCGCTGCCGGTCTCGCTGTAGTCGGTCTGCAGGCCGACGAACTGGTAGAGATGGGACGAGCCACACTGGGCATCGGTGGCAGCGGGCCTGGCCACCGGCAGGGGCTGGTACCGCCCATCGTCCCCGCGGCGGGCGACCAGCAGTGCCGGGATGCGGTTGGGATTGGCGCACTGGGCCCGGCAGAAGGCGATCAGCCCGTCTTCGGTCTCGACGTCGCAGTAGACCTTCTCGAAGTCCTGCCAGCGCGGCTCGGTCATGAGCCGGTCCAGGCGCCGGTTCAGGGCTTTACACTTATCGCAACTGGTCTTGCCAAACACCATGATCCGGAACGGCTTCTCCATGGCTCTTCCACTGCCTCCTGAACGATCGTCTCTGCGTCTCAGGGGAACGCTCAGTCCCCGGTCGCGGGTGCGGGTTGGGCGGCGGTCTCGATGGGGGCCCCCGCCGTGTCGATGGCGTAGTTGCCGCGCTGGCGTGCCACCAGCTCGCCGAAACGCTTCGACTTGTTCCAGTTCTGGACCTTGCTGAAGTAGCCCACCACGCGGGCCTCGCCCACGACGTTGGTGGAGTTGCATGCCGGGCACCTCTCCTGGAGGCCGCGGGTCTGGTGGCCACAACTGTTGCAGTAGGTGAACTCCGGCGAGATGGTCACCTGGGCAGACTGGGTCCGGTAGAACGTATTCCTGATGAGCTCGGAGATGGCGGCTGCCGAGGGCTTCTCCTCGCCGATGAACGCGTGGGTGATGGCCCCGGACTCGATGACGCTGTGGAACATGGCCTGCTTCTCGATGCGCTCCACCAGACACACGGGCGCGTCGGCCGCCAGGTGGACGGAGTTGGTGTAGTAGGCCACATCCTCGTTGGCGCCCTTGACGGTCTGCCGGGCCTCCTCGGGGTAGTAGACCAGGTCGGTCTTCGCCAGGCGGCGGGCCGCGCTCTCGGCCGGCGACTCCTCGAGCGAGAACTTCATGGTGTGCTTCTTGGACAGCTTCTTGGCGCGCAAATACATGTGGGACACGATCCGCAGGGCCATGTCCAGGGCCGCATCGCTCTCGTGGAGCTCCTGGCCAAGGATGAAGCGGACCGCGTCGTTGACGCCGATCAGGCCGATGATGTAGGTCGCCTTGTCGAGGTCGACGTAAGAGCGCCCGTCGAGGGCGACCTTGCCGATCTGGTACAGGGGCCGCCCGGGCTGGCTCATCATGATGGCGACCTTGGCCCGCTTCTGCAGGTGCGCCTGGACGGCCAGGTCCATGGTGGCATCGACTTCCTCCATGAGACCGTCGAAGGTCCGCCGGCCTCTGCGCGCTGCACGGTAGGCGGCCTGGGGAATGTTGATGGTCACGTTCTGGAAGCCGCAGAAACGCATGGACTCCGGATGCCGCAGCATGCGGTTGTCGTCAATCGTGGTTCGGAGGCGGCAGCAGGCGGAGAGAGTAACCTCGTCGCGGTCGAAGATGAAGTAGGTGGAGCCATTGCGGCTGGCCAGCTCGCAGGCTTCCATGAAGATGCGGTACTGGTCGGGGTCCTCGAAGGTCTCCTGGCTGACGTGGAAATCGCACTTGGGGAACTCGAAGACGCGGCCGAGGCGATCGCCCTCGCCCCAGACCTGGAGCAGAGCCGACGTGAAGCGCCTGGCCTCCGGGAGGTAGTCGCCGTAGACGACGACGGCTTCGCCGCGGGCGGCGAGGGCCTTCCGCACCTCGGGGTCGTAAGAGACGCCCTGCTTCGGCTCGAAGAGCTCCCGCAGCACCAGGCGGTCGGTGCCATCCGCTTCGCGGCGGTAGAGGTTCATGAGGCTGTGGCCAGCGCCATCCGTATCGTCGCGCAGTTGCTCCTCGAGCTCGACCTTGGTGCCGTCGGCCAGGCGCAGCATGTAGTGCCCGCCAGGCCCGACGGCCGGAACCGTGCGCAGGTACTTCGGCACGCCGGTGTGGATGTTGAAGTCCAGGAACAGCGTCTGACCGCCGCGGCTGAAGGCATTCTGGGAGCCGTTGAAGATGAGCTCCTGGGCCACCTGTTTGATCTGGCGCTCGTTCATGCCCTCGATGTAGGGGGCGTAGAAGATGTTGATGTAGGCGATGCCCAAGGCCCCGGCGTAGTTGGCCTGCATGGAGGCCAGAAAGGTGTTCAGGTGCCCGGTGAGAACCGAGGCGCTGCGGGCCGGGTTGCTCTCCGTATTCAGGTTGGAGAGCCCGCGCAGGCCATACTTCTTGATGTACTCGATGGAGTGGGACGAGCAGTACACCCGGTGTGGGTAGCCGAGGTCGTGGAGATGCACGGCGCCGGTGTTATGGGCGCGTTTGACCTCCGGGCTGAAGATGGTCTCCAGGCCCCATTGCTTGAGGATCATCTCGGCCAGGCCGAGGTTGACGGCCTCGGGGTTATTGCTGACGATGTTGCTGTTCTCGGTGGGCTTGGTATCCATCAGCGTTTCGACGTAGTCGCGGGGCACGCGGTACAGCGACAAGTCGCGCAGTTGTTCCCGCAGCCCGCGGGCCTCGAGCTCGTTGTTGACGAGTTCGCGGATGAGGGCCGTGTTGACCAGCTTCATGCCGCCGGCGATGACCTGGTTCTCCACGGCCTTGGCGACGCTGGTGGCGATCTCCGCCGAGAGGTCGGTCTTCTGGAGTAGTTGGCGCACGATGCGGGAACGGTCCCAGGGCAGGGTCAGGCTGGACGATGTGGACTCGACCAGCAGCAGGCTCTGGTCGGTCACGTCGGCCTTCTTGGCGGCCCCGTCGCGGTCACGCACCTGGATGTGGCGGCGGGCCACCTCGCGCTGTCTGCGGTAGCGCTTGTAGGCGGCGACGATGTCAGCATGCCCCAGCTCCGCCAGGACGATCTCCACCAGGTCCTGCACATCCTCGATGCAGGGCACACGGCGCCCCTGGGCATCGGGGAAGACGAAGTACTCGCACAGGGGGTTGTCGAGCTGCTCGAGGACCCGGTCCGTCACCTGCTTGGCAATGGCCGGATCGAACTCATCACCAGCGCGCCGGTGCACCGCGTCACCGGCCTTGCGGACCGCACTCTCGATCTTGTCCCGCCGGAAACGCACCTCGGTCCCGTCACGCTTCCGGAACAGCGTGAAGGCGTCACGTTGCTCAGCCATGGCCCACTCTCCCATATCGCCGGTTCGAGAGCCCGTCGACTCCTTGGAACCTGCCCTAGCGGAATCCCCTGTAGACACTAGGAACCCCCGAGAAGCAACACTGGCCTTCCCTGAGCGGGTCCACCTTAGTAGGAGCAATACTAAAGAGCACTATATGTGTGGTTTTTCGCAATCTCAACCCCTGCCAGTAGTGTTCGCACGAGTTTTTCCGCAAGTCCTTGGAGTCGCTTCTCAGCAGTGGCGGCGGGGGCCGAGGGAAAGGCGATGAGCGGCTGCGGCAGGCCCGAACGGCTGGGAATACGCTGCCGGTAGTGTGTGATCCAAGGCGGAGTGGAGGAGCGCCGGGCCTCAGGGCACGAGTTCGAGGCGGTGGCGCAGGTCGTCAAGGCGGGGGCCGATGGCGGCCAGCTCGCGGCGCCAGGAGCGGAGCCTGCTGTCGGTATCGCGGGCGTCGTCAGCGAGGGTATCGAGGCCCTTGTCGCAGGCCTTGAGGAAGCTGCGGGCGCGGGAGCGGTTGACGACCTCGGTGGCCAGGGCGGGGCGGAGGGGTGGCGCGTAGTAGCGCTGGCCGGGGTAGCCGACGGCGAAGGGGTAGGCGCGCAGGGTCGTGTAGTCGAGCCGGGAGGTATAGTCAACGGCGAGGCCCACCGCCTCCAGGAGCTGCCGGCGGGAAGCGAGGGCATCGGCCTCGTCGGTCAGGTCGCGGATGGCCTGCTGCAGCCAGGCCGCGCGGTCGCCGAGCTGACACTCCACCGCGAGCCGGTTGACGAACTTCTCCCCAGGGCCGTCCAGAGTCTGGCCATTCCAGAGGACGCGGAGCCACTGGTCGTGCTGCCGGTTGGGGGAGGCGAGTACCACGGTATCGAGGTCGAGCTCATCGGTCAGGCGGGTACGGTCATAGAGCGGGGTGCGTGGGCTGACGGCGACGTAAGGTTCTGGTGGCGATAGGGTAGGATCTCCAGCGGACCTCCGGAAGCGCCACTCGGTGTCGGCCCGCCGGGCATCGAGGTCATGTCGTTCCTGGAGGCGGTCGCGGCGCTGCTGCTGGAGACGGTCTGCCGCCTTCTCGAGGCCGCGGCGCTCATCGGCCCAGCGTTCGGCGAGAGAGCGGGCGCGCGACGGGGGGATCCTGTCCTCGTAGCGCTCGACGTACTGGACCATGGGCACCGGCGCAGGGGCCGTGGGGGGCGGGGCTGGCGGGGGTGTGACCACCGGGATGGCGTCGCGGTAGCAGTACTGGACGGTCGCGTCGAAACGGATGGCTACCTCGGCGGCGTAGAGCTGGGCGGCGGCATCCCGGTGCGCGGCGACATCGCGGCCGAGCTCTTCGATCCGGCTATCGAGGTCGGCGGTGCGGCGGGCGTAGGACACGAGCAGATCGCTCAGCCGGGCGCAGTTCAGGGCCTTGAGGCGGAGTGCTCGCTGGTCGATGCGCACCGCGAGCCAGTCCGGGCGCAGTTCGCAGGGCCATGCGAGGAGGACGTCTCCGGGGTACAGCCGCAGGGGGCTCAACTGCTCGCCGTCGTAGAGGTCGGCCTTGCGGCTGACCACCATGTAGGGTTCGGGAGACGCCGCCGCGTCAGCATGGGTACAGGCAACGGCAAGCAGGAACCACACCGCCGCACGGACTCGCCATCGCAGCGCCATATGAACCCCCGGGCCAAGGGCCGTCCTGTCGGGCTCCGTTCTCAGAGCACTTGCTCCGGAGCCTGCGTGCTCCGTGCGTGACTGCCGTGAGGCTGCCGCCTGACCGCCCGTGCGTCGTGGAGGGTCATCACGATCCCTCCGGAAACCGCGTGCGCAGCACGCGCAGGCAGAGCAGCACCGAGTCGCAGCGCGTAGCCGCATCCACACGGACGGCACCCGGCAACGCGTTGGGTTGCGGCCGGAGGCTGCTTTGCTTTGGACGTCGCCGGCGGCCACCCTATTCATGGTCAGGCGGCAGCCCTGCCAGGGCCAGGACCCTGGGGGTGACATCGAGGAGCGAAGCCATGCTGCGGCGGGCCTCGGCCGCCGCGCACCCGTAAGCTGACCAGGGGACCGGGTTGCGGGAATGGGTGCGTGCACCCGGGACTTCGATATTGCCGTGGTCGCTGAACAGCAGCAGTAGCTCGCTGGCGGGGTCCAGGGCGTCCATGAAGGCGGCGAGGAAGCGGTCCAAAAGGCCCAGGATCCGGGCGCGTTCGGCCTCGGTGCCGCGGTGGGCAGCATGGTCGGTCAGGAAAAACTCGAAGAGACAGACGTCCACGGACCGCAGCACGCGAAGCAGGTCCAGCGCGGCGGCGGCCGCGGGTACACAGGGAATGTCGTGCACGCCCAGGACCGGCAGGGTGTCCCGGACGATGTCATGGTAGACGGCGCGCCCGGCCAGCAGCTCGTGGCGATCGCGCGTGCCGCGGAGGGCGTGGAGGGTCATGACCGTGGTCACCGAGCGGTGCGTGGCCGGCAGCTCGGCGCCCTGCTGGCGCACGTAGGCGTTGGCAAAGGCACATCGGCGGCCGCCGGCCTGGAGGCGGGAGAAGAGGTTGCCGGACTCGATGAGGGCCCGCAGGTCGGGACTGGGAAAGCCCTCGCAGTGGCGACCGAGAAGCCGAGCGGCGTTGACGCCGGTGAAGAGGGCCGTCTGGCCGGTGGCGCTCTGGGGCGTGCCCGGGACCCCGAGGCTGGCATCGAGGGGGACGCAGCAGGCCGGGGACAGCAGCCGGCTCAGCGCTGGAAAGGGCCCGTAGACGCTGGCCGCGATGGGCTCGGGGGGCAGTCCCAGGCCATCGACGAACAGGAGTTGTATGCGGGCCGGTGGCATGCGTCGTGGTTCTCCGGGCGGGGGACGCCGCGGCGTCAGACCTGCAGTGGGCTGCGCGGGTCCCGGGTGATCTTGTCCCTGACGTGCGGATCGCGGTGATGGACCAGTTCCGGGAGCTGCCCGGCCAGCGCCACGCGGTCCCCTTTGATCAGGAGGGTCCCGCGGACCCCTGGAATGGCCGCGATCCGGCGCGCCGCGGCCTCGAGGTCGGCCTCCGAGCGCACCAGGTTTCCGGCCTGGGTGGCCGCCGCATCGGCGAGGGCGGCGTCGCTGCTGACGACGGTGGCCAGGTCGCAGTCGCCAAGGCTCAGCGAATGGCCCATCCGCCCTGAGGACGAACACACCGACAGGGGCATGTCGGCAGGATCGACCCGGAAGGCGAGCCGGCCGGCAAGGGTGACCGAGCCGGCGTAGAGGGCCACGGTGACCGCCTCGGGGCTGAGCAGGAAGGTATCGCCGCCATTCTCGACGATGGCCTCCCGGGCGCCGGCGGCCAGGGCCGCCTCGGCCGCGAACTGGGCGATGGCGCCGGCCACGGCGGCCATGGGTCCCACGCCGGCCTGGGACGCGGCCCGATGCATGCGCTGGGCGATCTCGGGGGCTCCGGGCAGGAGCCCGATGGGCACGAGGCTGGCAAGGAACTCCGGGTGGCGGGCGATGTACTGCTCCAGGAAGGCGCGCTGGGTCACGACGGCTGCGGTGGCGGCCTCGAAGCGGTCGGTGGCGAGCCGCAGGTTGGTCTCCTTGAGGGCGAATGTGCGGTAGACACGCATGGGCTCAGAAGGCGCTCGAGCAGGCGCCAAAAGGACAGTTGCTCAGGCAGTTCAGACACTCGATGCAGACATCCTCGACAAAGGTCACCTCGCGGGTGCCACCGTCGCGCAGGCGCAGCGCCTTGGTGGGACAGTGGGACAGACAGTTGCCACAGTGGGTACAGCGTTCCCGGCTCCAGCGCACGCCCTTGTTGACCGGGTCGATGGTGACGTTGAAGCTCCGAACGTACTCCATGCCGCGCCCGATGTCGGCCTCTTCCCCGGTCACATCGAGGACGAGAAAGCCCTCCTCGTCGGCCGTCACTTTGGCGCGGAAGATGTTGATGATGAGGTCGTGGTCCTTGACCAGATGGTAGACGATGGGCTTCTCGGTCTCGCACCGGGGGAAGTGCAGGAACAGCTTGCGGGTGATGGTCACCGCGGGCCCTCTTGGATGTGGAGTGACTGCATGCCCTGCTGCCGCGGCAGCGGTTGCAGCGGCGGCGACAGGAGGAACTCACCGCGGGCGATCTCCTGCTTGAGCAGTTCGGCGCACTCCAACGCCTTGTAGTAGGACGAGAGGGCGCCCACCACCACGGCCCGGCCCTGGACCTGGATCTCGCCACGGCGGAGTTCCTCGTAGCTGACCCGAGCGAGGACGCGCCCGGTTCTCTGCGGGTAGTCGTGGCTGTAGTCGACCACCGGGGCGAGGATATCGCGGTCGCGGATCGTCGTCCGGCGCAGGACCTCACGGTTCAGGATGGGGATGGGTACCGCGACGCCGACGGCGAGGCTGACGCCGTACCCCCGGAGGCTGACGCCGCGCACGAAGTCAGGCCGCATGGCCTTCATATCGGCGGTCAAGGCCAGGGTCCCGGCACCCTCCTGGGGGACGCCATCGCCATCCCGGAGACAGGTCGGGCAGTGCTGGGTGCCTTCCGCATACACATGCCCGCGAGCGCCGGCAAGCCAGATGGCGGTGCCCACGCCGATGGTCTCGTAGAATGGGTCGTTCAGCAGGGGCGAGAGCTGCCCCGCGGAGCAGTAGGTGCAGTTGCCGAGGTTCGGCTCCAGTTGCCCAAGGTAGGTGTGGATGCGCCGGGCAGAGGCGTTGATGGCGACATTGTAGTTCTGGTAGCAGTTGCGCGGGTTCACCATGATGGCCTGGTTCAAGTCCCTGATCGTGAACCAGGTACGCAGCTCGCGGCGCGGATACTCATCGGTGCCATAGGACAAGGCGAAAAGCTGCACGGTCTGCCCGGCCACCAGCTTCTCGATGACGTGCCCGCCGCCAAAGGCGAACTCGCCGGGGTAGTTCATGTTGGCGGGGTCATTGTGCCGGAGCTGGGTGGCCCCCAGGTACAGGTCGACGGCGGCAACCCCGCTGTAGACCAGAACGTCATCAAGCCAGGCTTCGCTGATGCGGATCCTGGGGGTGCTGTGTCCGACGTTGAGGAAGCAGCCGCTGGAGCACATGGGCCCGAAGGTGGCGGTGGTGACGACGTCCACCTCTTCGGCAGCCTGGTCGAGCCCACGGCGCTCGACGTAGCCGATGATCTCGTCGGCCGTGAGCACGACCGCCCGTCCGGACTCGATCCGCCGGTTGATCTGCTCGTAGGTCTTCATCCTATGGCGATCCTGTTGTCTCCAGGACCCGATCGGGCGGCGCCGTGGGGCACGCGGCTGAGCCCGCCCCACGGGACCGGCCAGCTCCCGCGCAACAGGGCCGGCACCGGGGCGGCGGCAGAGGCTGTCGGCAGCTATAAGCCGGATTCTGTATCCCGCGGCTGCGGGACGACGACCATTCCTCTAGGCGACCGGAACCCGGAACTTATCCCGCGGCTGCGGGAGCGATGCGGGCCACATCGTTGTTCCCTATTTGGTCTTGCACCGGAAGGGGTTTGCCCTGCCCCCGCGGTTACCCGGCGGGGCGGTGGGCTCTTACCCCACCCTTTCACCCTTACCCCTCCACAAGCTCGGGGCGGTATGTTTTCTGTGGCACTGTCCTTCCCACGGCGTATGGTCCGTGGTATCCGGCCTTTCGACCGGACTTCCTGCCCTGCGGTGTCCGGACTTTCCTCCCCCCGCAGGGAGTGCGGGGAGCGGCCGTCCGCTGCCGACAGCGGCGCCTACTATAGCGCCAGCCGTGTGGATGCCCAGAGGAGGCGGTCTGAGCCGGCAAGGCGGTAGTCTTCCAGCGTGGTGCAGGTGAAGCCCCTGGTCAACCTCCGGCAGAGCCCTGTGACTGCCTTACTCCTGTACCGACTCGCCGCCCTGGTCCTCGCCTCGTCGCCGCCGTGCGGTGCGGCGGCTGAGTGCCGCGCCTGCGAGGGTATATTGCCTGCCTTTGGCACCCAACCCGGGAGCAGCGTGTATGCGTCTGGCCGTGCTTAGTGATACGCACTTCGAGAGCGACCGGCAGGCCCGTGTGGGTGCGCGTCGCGCCGGGATTGCGGACCTGCTTCTGCTGCGGGCGGTGCATCGGCTGAACCGCTTCGTGAAGCCTGACCTGACGGTGGTCCTGGGTGACGTGGTGAACGACGGCGGTGCGGCGGACGCCGACGCGCAGTACCAGCTCCTGCGGGGGACCCTCGACCGGCTGCGCATGCCGTGGCTGGCGCTGCCCGGGAACCACGATGGACCGGCAGAGCGCTTCTTCCGGCACTTCCCGGCGCCATCGCCGACACTCGATGTCGGCGGGGTACGTTTCATCAGCTTCATGGATCCCGAGGAGCCCGGCTACAACGCCCGGCGCCTGGCCCCGGAGCTGGCCCGCATGGAGGCCTGCCGCGGAGACGGCTGGAAAGGCCCCGTGGTGATGCTGCAGCACGTGCCGGTCTTCCCGCCCGGACTGCACCCATGCCCCTACAACTACGCGAACAGCACCGCCGTCCTGGCCGGCATGGACCGTGCCGGTATCACGGCCGCGGTCGCCGGGCACTACCACGAGGGCTTCGGGCCTCTCCGGCAGGACGGCGCAGCCTTCGTCGCCGCACCGGCGCTCTGCGAGGCGCCTTTCGCCTACCTCATCCTGGAGATCGACGCAGAGGGTGTACGGGCAGAACGCCAGAGCCTGGCCATGCAGGCGGACCTGGGGCTGGTGGACGTGCATCTGCACACCCACCTGGCCTACTGCAATGAGAACATGGACATCGGCCTCGCCACGCAGCTCGCCGGTGACTTCGGCCTCGCCGGGCTGCGCTTCACCGAGCACTCCGGCCACCTGTACTTCGGCCGGGAGGACTACGGGCCCCCATGCTTCACGGGCGGCATCGCGGCGGCCCGGCCCGGCGACAACCGCATGGGTGCCTACACCACCGCGCTGGCGGCCTACGCGGTGCCGCCGGAACACCGCGGCGTGGAGGTGGATGCCGACTACACCGGCGACGCCATCGTCCGGCCGGAAGACCTGGGGGCGCTGCCCTTCCACGTGGGGGCGGTCCATGGCCTGCGCTGCCTCGCGTCGAAGACGGTCTCCGATGACGTTGCGGCGCAGGGCTTCCTGGCGGTCATGGAGCGGTTCCTCGGCCATCGCTTTGCGGTGTTGGCGCACCCTTTCCGGGTGTTCCGGCGGGCGGGTCGGCCAACTCCTGCGGGCCTGGTTGAGCCGATCGTCCGCCTCCTGCAGCAGAGCGGTACCGCCGCCGAGATCAACTTCCACACGAACGATCCAGACCCGGTCTTTGTGCGGCGCTGCATCGAGGCAGGGGTGCCGTTGGCCTTCGGCAGTGATGCGCACAACCTCTACGAGGTCGGCGAGTTCTTCCCGCACCTGGAGCTGCTGCGGCGCGCGGGCTACGACGGGGACCCGCGCGACGTGCTCCTCCGGCTCTGAGCGGGCCGCGGCGCGCGGGGTCAGGGCTTGGCGTTCTTGGCGAACCAGCCGAGGAGGAGCCGCTTGCGGTCGGTGGGCTCCGCGGTAGGCTGGCGGTCGTTGCGGTCGGGGCCGTGCTCGACGCTCCAGCCGTCCCACTCCCGGTAGGCATGATAGGACCAGTCCCAGCCGTACTCCTCGAAGAGGTCGATGCAGTCCTGCAGGTAGCGGCAGGCGCTGTCGCCGGGGGCCCAGCGGATCGCGCTGAACTCGCCGGCATAGATATGGACGTTGTAGGCGAGCTGGAAGTCGCGGACCGGCTGCAGGTGCCGGCGCAAGGCCTCCTTGTCACAGGCCCTGCCGTCGATGGTCCCGGGGTAGGTGATGCCACCCTCGGGTGCCGGGCTGTGGACGCCCTGGTGGGTGAAGGAGCCAGGATAGTACATGTGGACCTGGTAGATGACGTTCGGCACGTCGATGGGATCCAGTTCGCGGAAGCCGTCGGCGGAGTCCCACTGGCAGGACTCGATGATGATGGGCGTCACCGGATCGATGGCCCGGACCGCCTTGGCGGCGCGGGCTTGCGCACCCAGCCAGTCAGCGACCCCGGGGAGGGGCGCTTCCGCCTGCACCGGCTCGTTCACCAGGTCGTAACCCCAGACCGTGGGGTTGCCCTTGTAGCGACGGGCGATGCGCTCCCAGACCGCGACGAAGTGATCCTGGTAGAGCGGCTCGAAGAACATGGCCACGTCGTTGTTGGCGTAGCGTCCGCCAGGGGGCGAGTGCAGGTCGACGACGACCTTGATGCCATAGCGCTTGCAGGCCTCCAGCGCCTGGTCGAGGTCGGCGAGCTTGCCGTCGAGCCAGCGGTCGTACTCGGCCAGGTCCCGGTCGGTGCCTGGCTGGCCCCAGTTCCGGGTGAGCTGCCAGCGGATCAGGTTCGCCTGCCATTCCTGCCCAAGGGTGCGCAGGTCCTCGTCGCGGAAGGCGTTGGGCGACATGACCCCCCGCAGGCGCGGGAGCGTGTGGCCGCGGAAGGCAGGCGGCGGGTTGGGCAGCGGGGCAGGCCGGGGCGGTCGCGCCAGGGCCAGCACGGTCACCTTCAGGTCATCGAACCAGACCGTGCCACTGCTGTCCTGCAGCCCCAGGCTGAACTCCGCCTCGGCGGCGTCCTCGGCGAGGGTGATCGCGAAGGCCAGCGGCTTCCAGTCGAAGGTGCCGAAGACGTCGTTCTGGTTGTGCCAGTAGGGCCCGGCGGCCGGCGAGCGGTAGTGGAGCATGGCCTTGACGCCCAGGTAGGGCTGCGGCGGCTTGCTGGCGTTCTCGGCCTTGGCCAGGCACTCGAAACGCAACCGGCAGCCCCGGTAGCGTGCCAGGTCCAACGGCAGGTTGATCATGTGACCCCCCGCTGCATCTTCAGGCGCCACGGAGACCTTCAGGCACAGGGAGCCGTCGTGCTCGGGGACCCACGCGGCAAAGGGCGCTGCGGACCACCCCTGGCGTGACTCCGCGGCGGCGAAGGACAGGGATAGGACCGTGTCGCCCTTCTGCACGGCCGCGGGCGCGGGGACCTCGGGGGCGGCCGTCGCGCAGCCCACCAGGAGCGAGAGGCCGGCGAGAGGGGAGGCGATGAGAAGCGAGCCGCTGTTCATGGAGGGACTCCTCGGTCGGGACGGCAGGGAACATACACCCACCCACCCACCAGCGCACAGCAACCCACAGACCACCGGAACGGGCCACGCCGCCCAGGTTCACGGCGGCAGGGGCCCCAGAGGCACCCCCAGAAGCTCGGCGGCCTGCCGCATCACCCGGTCATTCGTCACCAGCGGTCGGGCCCCGCAACACTCACAGGATGCGAGGTGTATGGCATCCAGTGTCCGCAGGGGTACGCCGCCAAGGCACTGACCGATGAAGCGGTTGGCCAGCCGCAGGACCGGTAGGGTCACGGGTTGGAGCCGCAACTGGTCAGCGGCGAGGACCGCCTCAAGCCGCTGCCACGCCTGGTCCCGCGTTGCCCGGTCGATGTGACCGTCCCCGACCTTCCGGCACAGCGCCGCCCAGCACTCGGTCACGGCCAGGGCCGACGAACAGATCCCTGGCCGGCGGTCGACGAGTTCGACGTAGAACCGGCTGTCAGGCTCACGGACGACCAGTTTGACCAGGATGGCGCTGTCCAGGTACATGCGACGTCACCCTCGGGCATCCCGGTCCTCGCGGACGATCTGCTCGGCGGGTGGCCCTGACCCCCGCACGCGCATGGTGCGCAACCACTCGCGGTCCACAGCGAAACCCAAGCCCGCCGGGGCCAAGGGGACAATCCGCGCCACGGGATGACCACGGGAGGTGATCGTGACCTCGGCGCCCTCGGCCACCTGGTGCAGAATCGCGGACAGGCCAGCCTTGGCTTCGCGCACAGTGTAGACTGCACCCGCCTCACGCAGGCTCAGGTGCCGGGACCGGTCGGATCCACGATGCCGAGTCTTCATGCCGCCCAATGTAGTCACCAGTGATCACATTGTCAACGGCGCCCGTCTGCGGCCCCGGTCCTGAGCCAGGCGCGGGGGCCGTCTGGCCGAGCGCGTCTCAGGCCTGCATCTCCTCGGCGGGGATGCGGATGTAGCGTGCCCAGAGTTCGTCCGTGAGGGCCTGCGCATCCCAGGCGACCCCGTAGCGCCAGAAGAACTGCCCCAGACGCGCCAGATCACGCTGGAGCAGTTCATAGGCATGGGGGTTCTGCCAGGCGTCTACGGCCTGGGGGAAGTCGATGACCCAGGGCACTCCGTCCCACCAGAGGACGTTGTAGGCGGAGAGGTCCGCATGCACGCGCCCGACGGCGAGGAGCCGACCGACCGTCGACAGCAGTCGTGGCGCGGCTTGCGCGGCCTCATCGGGGCTGGGACGGGCCTCGTGAAGCGTGGGGGCCGCGTGCTGCTCGCCGCCGACGAAGGCCATGAGGATGGTGTTCCCCATGCAGGCGAGGGGTTGAGGGACATCGCCGCCGACCGCGTGGAGGGCGTTCATGACCGCGAACTCGTTGTGTACCCAGGCTCCTGCCAGGAGGTCCCGGCCGTAGGCGGTCTTCTTGCTGATGGCCGCGTGCCGGCGGCGGTCGAGGATGGTCTTGCCCTCGGCGTCCAGCAGTTCCCGGCCCTCCCGGTAGAGGGCGTCGTTTTTCATGGTGCGCAGCATGCGCGGCCGGTAGGCCTTGGCCGCCAGCAGCCCGCCGCCGATGGCCGGATGGGCCCGACAGCAGAAGATCGTGGCATCCTTGCCAGGCTTGACCCGGCTCAGGACATCGGTGATCCAGCACTCGTCGTGCAGGGGCTGGAGCGCCTCCAGGGCCCAGTGTTCATCGCGATCGCCCAGGAACGTGGGGTGAAAGTCAGTCATCTCGGTCATCTCACTCATCTCGGTCACGTGGATACTCTCGCGGGGATCCGCCTCCGGTCCCATGCTCAGACCCGGCTCCGCCTCCCCGCTCGTGCCCTTGCTCGTGCTCCCCATCCCCCATCCTGCCCGCAGCGGCGGACCGGCCGGGCGCCGCGCTCGGGGCTGTCGCCGCCCGGGGGGAGGGAGGACCAATGCTGCTGAGTCTCGCCGTGCAGTAGACCGGCGCGGGGTGACAGACGGTCGCCGCACCGCTGGCGACCGAGGTCGGGTACTGGCACCCCCGACCCACGTGGGCCGTCGGCATGCGGGACCGCGGCCAGGGAGCTTGGCGGCCTTGGAGGGAGGACGGCAGCCCCTCGCCCCTCGGGCGCTCGGCGGGTCCGGGCCGGCGAAGGCGCCGGATGGGCGCGGAGGCGAGCCGCCGAGGCGACGGCTCACCGCGATGCGGCCGGGGTCAGTCGGTACGGGGAAGCCTCGTCGGCCGACGAGGAAGGGGAGTGGCACGAAGGCCCTGGCTCAAACCGCCGCCAGAAGGAGGCCTCGGCCGGACCGGTCATGTCTGTCTGCTGCCGACATGGTGCTGCCTCCTTTCTGTTGGGGTTTGCGCTTTGGCCCGCGGACGCTGCGCTGGCCGTCCGCTGTAGGGCATACGGATAAGGATAGGTGCCGCCGCGGGGTTGTCAAGGGGGACGGTGCCGGCGGGTCTCCCGGCCTCCTCATGCCAGGGTCTTGCGGAAGCGCGAGACGGCCAGGCCCAGCGTCACACAGCCCATGGTGGCCAGGGCCAGCAGTTGCGGCCAGAGAGTGTCGGCCCCGATGCCCTTCAGGAAGATGCCACGAATGATGATCAGGAAGTAGCGCAGCGGGTTGGCGAAGGTCAGCCACTGGATGGTCTCGGGCATGTTGGCGATGGGGAAGAGGAGGCCCGAGAGAAGCAGCGCCGGGAAGAAGAAGAAGAACGTCGTCATCATGGCCTGCTGCTGGGTCTGACTGACCGTCGAGATGAATAGACCGATGCCCAGCGTGGTCAGCAGGTAAAGCCCCGTGGCCCCGAAGAGCAGCAGCAGGCTCCCGCGGATGGGGACCTCGAACCAGAAGACGCCGACGCTGGTGACCAGGAGGACGTCGATGAAGGCGATCAGCGCAAAGGGCAGCGTCTTGCCCAGGATGAACTCGGTGGGCGAGATCGGCGTGACCATGAGCTGTTCCATGGTCCCGATCTCCTTCTCGCGGACGATAGCCATGCTGGTGAGCATCAGGGTGATGAGCATGATGATGCTGGCGATCACGCCGGGTACGAAGTAGTTCCGGCTCTCCAGGTTGTCGTTGAACCAAGCCCTTGCCTGCAGCTCGATGCCCGCCGGCTGCACCGCCGTGCCGCGGGTGCGCCAGAGGGCGTCCTGCAGCAGGTCCAGCCGGAAGCGGGCCACAATCCGGTTGCCGTAGTCGACGAGGATCCCGGCGGTGTTTGAGTCCGTACCGTCGACCAGCATCTGCACCCTGGCCGGGCGCCCCGCGCGCAGGTCGCTGTCGAAGCCCGCCCCAAGCTGCAGAACGGCCCGTACGGCGCCGCGGTCCAGCAGATCGCGGACCTGGACCGGGGTTGCCGGGTGGCTGACCACGTCGAAGTGGCCGGACCGGGCGAAGCGAGCGACGAGCTCGCGGCTCCCCACGGAGTTGTCCAGGTCGCAGACGGCCGTACGCACATGTCGCACGTCGGTGGTCACGGCATAGCCAAAGAGCAGCAGTTGCAGAACGGGCGCGACGAAGATGACCGCCTTCATCCTGGGATCGCGGAGGATCTGGATGCACTCCTTGACGAACAGGTGGCGAACGCGTTCGAGCATGGCTTCAGGTCAACCTCTTGCGGAACCGCCGCATGGCCAGGAGCACCATGGCCATGCCGAACACCGTGAGCAGGGCCGCTTCGAGAGCGAGGACGCGCAGCCCGACGCCCTTCAGGTAGATGGCTCGCAGCAGGAACACGAAGTAACGCGCCGGAACCAGGTATGTGAACCACTGCAGAGGCGCGGGCATGTTGGCAATGGCATACATGAACCCGGAGAGCAGGAAAGCCGGCAGGAAGGTAGCGATCATGGCCACCTGGCTGGCCAGGAGCTGGCTCTTGGTCACGATGCTGATCACCAGGCCCAGCGACAGGGCCCCCGCCAGAAACAGCGCCGCCGTCCCGAAGACCAGGGCCGAACTGCCCCGCAGGGGGACGCCGAATACGAACTCGCCCACGAGCACGGCAATGAGCACGTCCAGCATGCCGACGGCGAAGTAGGGGATGAGCTTGCCGAGGACCAGTTCCGGGCCCTTGACCGGCGTCGAGATCAGTTGCTCCATGGTACCGCGCTCCCACTCCCGGGCCACGGTCAGGGACGTCAGCATCGCCGCGATCACCATCATGATCACCGCCGTCAGGCCAGGCACGATCGCATCCTTCGACTCCAGGTCGGGGTTGTACCAGACTCGCGGGCGCAGCTCCAGGGAGGCCGGCAGCGCCTGCACCCCCAGGCGTCGGAGGGAGGCCAGTGCCACGTCCTGCGAGGCGCCCTGGACGATCGCGCTGGCATAGCCCAGAGCGATGGTGGCGGTGTTGGTATCGCTGCCATCCACAATCGCCTGGACGGTGGCGGGGCCGCGGGTGGCAAGCCGCCGGGCATAGTCCGCGGGAATCACCAGCGCCACGAGGGCGTCACGAGCGTCGATGGCGTGGACAAGCTCCTGGGTGCTCTCGACGTGACCCCGCACGGTGAAGTACCGCGACCCTGCGAAGCGACTGACCAGCTCGCGGCTGGCCGGGGAGCCACTCTGGTCCCAGACCACCATCGGTACATCGTCCACGTCCAGCGTCAGGGCGTAACCGAACAGCAGCAGCAGGAGCATGGGAATGGCGATCGCCATGCCCAGGCTGCGCGGGTCACGCAGGATGTGGAGTGTCTCCTTATGGGCCACGGCCCGCACCCGGCGCAGGTTCATCGCGGCACCTCCCGCGCCGAGGGCCGTTCTGCCCGGTCCCGTGCCTCGATGAGCGAGACAAAAACGTCCTCCAGGCAGGGGGCCGTGACCTCGACGCGGTCGACGCGTTGCCCGGCCGCCTCCAGGGCCGTACGCACGGCCGACACCAGTGCGGCGGGCTCGTCGGCCAGGGCATGCACATCCCTGCCGAACCGCGCCGCCTCACGGATCCCGGGGATGGCCTCGACCACGGCCAGGGCTTCCTGCGGGTGGTCGCAGGTGACCTCCAGAACGCCCCCGGCCAGCCCGTGGGACTTCAGCTCCCCGGGGGTGCCCAGGGCGATCAGCTCGCCGCGGTAGATCAGTCCGAGGCGATCGCAGTACTCGGCCTCATCCATGTAATGCGTGGTCACAAACACGGTCACGCCTTGCTCCGCCAACCGGTGGATGAGGTCCCAGAACTGCCGACGGCTAGCCGGGTCCACCCCGGCCGTAGGCTCGTCCAGGAAGAGGATGGGCGGCTCGTGCAGGATGGCACAACCCAGGGCCAGGCGCTGTTTCCAGCCGCCTGCCAGGAGGCCTGTGCGGACGTGGCGGTGGTCCCTGAGGCCGGCCATACCAAGGACCCATTCACGGCGGGCCGCGCGGGTCGCCGCCGGGATGCGGTAGACGCCACCATAGAAGGCGATGTTCTCCTCCACGGTCAGGTCCTCATAGAGCGAGAACCGCTGGCTCATGTAGCCGATGTGCTCCTTGATGCGCTCGGTCTGGGTCATGATGTCGAGCCCGGCAACGGACCCACTGCCGGCGCTGGGCCGGAGGATGCCGCAGAGCATGCGGATGGTGGTGGACTTGCCGGCACCGTTGGGGCCCAGGAAGCCGAAGATCTCGCCGGGGGCGACCCGGAACGTCAGGCGATTCACCGCGACGAAGTCACCGAAACGGCGTTCGAGGTCCTGGACGCTCACCGCCGGACTACTCACGGGGGCGCCTCCGCGGTGACGGACATGAACACGTCCTCCAGCGACGGCTCCACGACGCGGATGCCGGTGACGGGGATGCCGGCGGCGGCGAGCAGCTCCCGGATGCGCCGCTCGCAGTCCACGGGTCCTGCCGCGGTCACGTGGAGGCGGTCGCCAAACAGAGTCACGGCCTGGCCGCCGAGGCCCGCCCGCAGCGGTGGGGCGGCGCGGCGCGCCTCGGGAGTGCGCACGTCGAGGATCGCGCCGCGGAACGACTGTCTGACGTCGTCGGGCGGGCCCATAGCCACCAGGCGCCCGCGGTGCATCAGCCCGACCCGGCCACAGCGTTCGGCCTCGTCCAGGTACGACGTCGTGATCAGGATCGTCACCCGCTCGCGCAGGAGCTGGTAGAGGATGCGCCAAAAGTCGCGCCGCGAGACGGGATCGACGCCGTTGGTGGGCTCATCGAGCAGCAGCACGCTGGGCGTGTGGACCAGGGCACAGGACAGGCCCAGTTTCTGCTTCATGCCGCCGGACAGCGCCCCCGCCAGGCGGCGCCGGAACGGAGCCAGGCCACTGAACGCAAGCAGGGCCTCTGCCCGGGTCTCTAGGGCCTGGCGGGGAACACCATAGATCTCGGCGTAGAAGCGCAGGTTCTCCCACACGGTCAGGTCCGGGTAGAGCCCGAAGCGCTGGCTCATGTAGCCGGTCCGCTCCTTGAGGGCCTCCGACTCGCGCACGACATGGTGGCCGGCGACCCAGGCGTCCCCGACGGTGGGTCCCAGGATGCCCGCCAGCATCCGCAGGGTGGTCGATTTCCCGGCCCCGTCGGGCCCCACCAGGCCGAACATCTCGCCAGCCTCCAGGCGCAGGCTCAGGCCGTCCACGGCGACCGTCTGGCCAAAGCGGCGCCCCAACCCCTCGATGCGCACCGCATCCGTCACGGTCTCTCCCCCTGCCCGGCTGAATCCGCCTGCCGGTGGGCCACGGAGCTCGCCGCCCCGTGCGGTGGGCCCGGCTCACGGCCCCGGGTCCCCTGCTCCGTGCTCCGTGCCCCGCGCTCCGCGCTCTCTGCCAGGCGGATACGGGCATCGGCGGGCATCCCCGGCTTGAGCTCCAGGTCCGGATTGGCGACATCGATCTTGACCCGGTACACCAGACGGACGCGTTCCTTCTGCGTCTGCACGCTGCGCGGCGTGAACTCGGCTTCGGCGGCGATGAAGGAGAGCGTTCCCGTATAGACCTTCCCCGGGTACGTGTCGGTGCTGACCTCGACGGACTGTCCGAGCCTGACCCGGCCCAGGTCCTGCTCTCCGAGGTAAGCGCGCAACCAGGCGTTCCGCACGTCCCCGACCGTGATCACCGGAGTGCCGGGGGCGACGTACTCGCCGGCCTCGATGTGGTCGGCCAGCACCACGCCGGCCAAGGGCGAGGTAAGGGTGGCGTAGCCGAGGTGCGTCTCGGCAAGGGCCAGCGCTGCACGAGCCTGTTCGAGGCGCGCCCGGGCCTGGGCAATGGCCTCGGCCCGGGGCCCGAGACGGACCAGTTCCGCGCGCTCGCGGGCCTCATCGAGCCGGGCGCTGGCCTGGGCCAGTTGGTCCGGCCTGGGCCCTGCCTGGAGCAACCCCAGGGACTCCTGCGCCTGAGTCAGCCGGGCCACACTGCGGTCGTGCTCGACCTGCGCCCGGTCGAACTCCTGAGGCGTCGTGACCCGGGCATCCCGCAGCGTCCGGGCACGCTCCAGCTCGGTCCGGGCGTGCCGCTCGTCGGCCAGGGCCCCCTCGACGGCGGCCTGGGCGGCGGCGAGTTCCTGGGTCCGGGCCCCGGCCTGGAGGTCGGCCACCTGCGCCTGCGCGGCCTGGGCCGTGGCCCGGGCCGCGGCCACCTCCTCGGGTCGCGACCCGGCCTCGGCCTCTGCCAGGGCCGCTTCAGCGCCGGCGACCTCGGCCCGCCGCAGGCTGCACTCCAGTTCCAGCTCGCGGCTCTCGAGCCGGGCCACCACCTGCCCTGCGGTCACCGTCTCGCCCTCGGAGACCAGGCGTTCGCGAAGGTGTCCCGCGATGCGGAAACCGACCCCGGCGTCGGTGACTTCGATGTTGCCCGCGACCCGGACCTCGTCGGGGTCCCGTGCCGAGCGACTGCGGAGGACGCGCGTCGCGACCACCGCCACCACCAGGACCACCGGAACCAGCACCAGGGCTCGTCTGGGTATCGCCATACGCACGTCATCCTCCCGGGTCAGTGTTCATGCGCATGGGCGGGAGCCGCCGGCGCGGCCTGGTCCGGGGCGTGGTGTGCACCGGCCCCCGCGAGGGTGGTGTGGAGGTTTCCGAGGGCGAGCCGGGCGTCGCGCACCGTCGGGCCGTCGAGGGTATCACAATGAGCACTCAGGCGAGTTCCGGCGAGGACCAGGGCCACCACCGCGGTGGCGAGCAGGACAGGGCGTGTCGCGTTCATGGTATCGTTCTCCTTTCGTGGGCCGCGGGCGGGCTGGAACGGCGGGCCCGCCCAGGGATCACGGCAACCGTGCATTCAGGGCCGAGCCCACGGTCTTGCCGTAGGCTCGGCAGGCCTCCAGGGAGGCGGCGTCGGGTTGCCACTTGGCCTTGGGGCCGCCGGGGACCACCTCGAAACCGCAGTCCCGGAGGTGCCCCTCGATGATCCCCACGCCTTCGCCGCTCCAGCCGTAGGTGCCGAAGGCGCCGGCGACCTTGTGGCGGAACTGCAGCCCCTTGAGGTCCTGCAGGACCGGCCAGACCGTCGGCAGCAGACCACGGTTCAGCGTCGGCGAGCCCACCAGCACGGTCCCTGCCTTGAAGACCTCGGCCAGGATATCGTTGCGGTCGGCGGTCGGGGCGTGGAACACCTTCGTGTCCACGCCGGCGCCGGCGAGGCCCTCGGCGATGGCGTCGGCCATCCGGCGTGTGCCGTTCCACATGGTGTCGTAGATCACCACGGCTCGCCGGGCGGGTTTCTGCTGGGCCCACTCGGCGTATTTCGTCACGATCTGCAGGGGGTCCGTGCGCCAGATCACGCCGTGGCTCGGGCCGATCATGTCCACGGGCAGGTTCAGCCCGGCGAACTCCGTCAGCTTGCGGCTCACCATGTCGCTATAGGGCGTGAGGATATTGGCGTAGTACTTCTGCGCCTCGGCGTAGAGCTCCTCCTGGTCCACCTCGTCGTTGAAGCGGAAGGCCGTGGCGTAGTGCTGGCCGAATGCGTCATTGGGCAGGAGGAGGTCGCGGCCTGAGATATAGGTGAACATGCTGTCCGGCCAGTGCAGCATCGGGGCCTCGATGAAAAGCAGCTCGGTCTCGCCCAGGCTAAGCCGGTCACCCGTCTTCACCACCTTGCATGGCCAGCCCTGGTGGAAGTGACCCTCGACGCTGTCCTGTCCGCGCCGCGAGACCACGAGCTGGGCCTGCGGCGCCTGGCGCAGCACCTCGGCCAGGGCCCCGGCATGGTCCACTTCGGAATGGTTGACGATGACGTAGTCCAGGCGGGCCGGATCGACCACCTGCCGGATGCTCGCCAGCAACTGGGCGGCAAAGGGGGTCCAGACCGTGTCCACCAGCGCCACCTTGCGGTCCACGATCAGGTAGGCGTTGTAGCTCGAGCCGCGGTGGGTCGACAGCTCGTGACCGTGGAAGTGCCGCAACTCCCAGTCGACCACGCCCACCCAGTAGATGCCCTTCTTGAGTTCGGTTGCCATGGTCATCCCCCTTTCGCGTTCGGTTCCCGACGGCGCCGGCCTGCCGGCCGCCCGGCGCCCACGGACGGACTCGAGTCGGCGGCCGGCGGCGCCCGCAGGGCCGCCTCCAATGCCGGCCAGGCCTTGCACGCGTGTCCGGCTACGTCAAAGTCGCCCGCCAGCACCTGGCGGAAGATCACCGCGGGTAACAGCATCCCCATGAACACCAGTGCCGCGGTCTGCGGCTCGAGGTCAACCCGGATCGCGCCGGATGCCTGACCCTCCGCGACCAGGCGTGCCACCTCCCCCAGGTACCCGGCGATCACCTGGCCCACCCGTTGCCGACGGCTGCGACTGGCGCCAAACACACCATGCGTCAGCAGCACCTGCGGCCCCCCCGGATTGGCGGCCAGAAGGTCGGCATACCGGAAGAACAGCTCCCGCAGGCGCCCCAGCCCGTCGCTGCGCCCCCCCCGGGCCGCCTGCACGTTGGCTGCCAGGCGCTGCTCCACCAAGGCCAGCGCCGCGGCCAGGATCGCGTCCTTGCCCCGGTAGTGCCGGTAGACCGCCGAGGGCACAACCCCCACCCGCCGAGCGATGCCGGCAATGCTGGGCACCGCCCCGCGACGGTCCGCCAGCAGCGCCAACGCCGCCTCGGCGATCTGCTCACGGCGGACCTGGGTGGATGTCTTCGCAGCACGCATGGGTGCCCTCTAGGAATGGTGATTCACTATTCACAATACACTGGGTAAGACCCCGCCGCCAGGAGCGGGTTCCGGGAAGAGGCCCTGTCCATGGCGCCGGCATGCCGAGCATGGCGCGTGGCTGGAGCGGCCGCGGCGCCAAGGGGCCGTGGGGGCTCGAGTGCGGGAGTGAAGCCGGGGCGAACCGCGGGGCCGATGCGGGCCATGGCTCCAGCGCGGATGGGGGATCGGACAGCGGGCGATCGTGTCTGGGGCGGCGGTCAGGGCCGCAGACGGCGGCTGCTTGCGGGCGGTTCGAGCAGTCCGCGCAGGAGGCCAGCGCAGCGGCCCGGCTCGATCCGCTGGCCGTCGTGGTAGAAGAGCACCACCTCGAGCGGCGCGCCGTCGCCGAGGCACAGGCGTGCCACCTGGTCCGGGCTGATGGTGTCGCGTCCCAGGGACTTGCCGGTGGGCCAGGCAATCCGCGGCATGGAGACGTAGACCAGTTCGGAACAGACGATCTTGTCGGTGGTGTTGACATCGAAGTTGAAGTCATACCGCTTGCCGAGTTGGCGGAAGGCGAGGAGCAGCGATTCCTGCACGGCATCGGGGTCATTCTGCATGACGGTCGGGCGCAGGACGAGGACGTCGTCGACGTTGAGGAAGTGCTCGATGGTATTGAGGGCAACGCCATCGCGCAGGGCCTCGAGGACGTGCCGGCCATCCTTGCCGTTGGGATCCGGATTACCCTCCCGGATGCGGTCCCGGTAAGGCCGGACGGCACGGTGCTGCCAGACCCCGGCCTGGTTGAGTTCGGCCTCGGTGCCAACCCAGATGGCGACGTGTCCGAAGTGGCCGGGGATGAACTTGTCGGTGAGCCGGAAGGGGGTCTTCTCCAGCAGGATGTCGAGTGGGCGGAGGGACTGTTTGAGGTCGGCCGCGACGGCGGGGTTGGCATAGAGCTTGCCCTTGCGCAGTTCGCACAGCCCCACGGTGTTGCCGAAGAACATGCTGACCAGGTTGACGCCCTGCTGCTGGGTTTCGGCCAGGAGATCGACGCTGATTTTGCCGAGGAAGTCGAACTGGCGGGCGGCGACGGCCCCGATCTGGATCTGGCGGACAAGGTTCAGGGAAGGGCTCTGGGCCAACAGCATGTCGAGATACTGGTACTGCCGGTCCTCCTCGAGCCTGCCTCTCTGTCCGGGTTCCGCCATGAGCCGCGCACGTTCGCGTTCGTAGAAGGCGATTCCCTGGCGGATCCGGTGGCGCTTGCTGACGGAGTTGGCGGCGAGGGTGACCTCGGTCAGCTTGTCTGCCGGGACGCCAAACCCTGAGTCGGGGTCGTTCAGCAGCCGGCGCAGGCGGTTGTCGTCGTTGAGCAGCACGATGGCGACCATGTAATTGTCATACAGGGTCAGAGCCGCCCCGAGCGAGAGCATGACGGCTTTGAGGCGCATGGCCGGGGACAGGCCCTGTGCGACGAGCTGCTCCGGGCTGGCGTCGAGGAGGGGCTCGTAGGCTTCCGCCAGGCGGTACAGGTCGGCGCGCAGGTCGAGGTACATCCCGGTGCCGGCCTTGAGGATCTGGAGGTTGCTACCGGACAGCGGGGCCTCCGGCCGAGCCCGCGCCTCAGCCAGCACGCCGAGGGTCCTGGCGCGGATGGTCAGGCTGGCTGCCACGAGGCGCTGCAGCCGGTCGAGCTGGTCCTGGAAGGTCGCGGCAAAGGCCTCGGCGGGAGGGACTGGCGCGGCCGCGGCCCGGGCGCTCTGCGGCGCCAGGCAGACACCCGCGGCAACGAGTGCCGCCACCAAGGCGCCGGCCAGCACCGGGATACGCAGGGCTAGTGCGGTCTGGCGATGAGCCACTGCTGCGTCTCCTGATCGTCGGGAAGGTAGTGGGCGTCGAACCACATGTAGTAGAACCGCTCCGCAGGGACCACGGTGTAACCGTCCTGGCGGTGGTCGGTGGTGTCGTAGGGGTCGGCCAGCAGGACGACATCGTCGCTGGCGATGTCCGTCCCCAGGGTGTCGTAGCCGACGATGACGCTCCAGTGGCCGCCCCAGTCGATCCACTCCACCATGATCGGGCACCCCTGGCGGAGTGTCTCCAGGACCCAGTCCCGGAACGGGGCCATATCGTTGAAGGTTGCCCCGTCCTTGAGAGTGCCCCGCTCGGCGCTTGACTCCACGTGCCAGCCGAGTTGGCGGAAGAAGTCGGCCATGCGCGCGGTTGCCGTGCCGAACTCGCCCTTCTCGTTGGCGACGCCCTTCTCCTCCTGGTTGTCGCCATCGAGGTCGAGGTTGGACTTCATGGCCTTGGCGATCTCCAGCTCATGCCACTCCTTCACTCCGTAGTAGCGCAGGACCATGAGGGCGCAGCTTGGACCACAGGACCATTCCCTCGACTGCTGGTAGGTGCGGAAGCCGCGGATGAGGGTGAGGCTGTCGGTGGAAGGCGTGACGAAGAGGTCAGGGCTGCGGTAGTAGGGGGAGACGCGGTGATCGCCCTGCCGGTTGCTGGCAGAGGCCCCCTCTGAGACCGTGTCGTAGCCCTCTGGGTACGGGATGGTCCGCTCCAGGGAGGAGTCGGAGGGGCCGCTCTGGAGCGCAGCCTGCCGGACACAGCCGACCAACCCGCAGGCAACAACGCCCATGGTCAGCGGCCACAACGCGCGACGGCCTCTTGTATGCATGGTGGCAAGCCTCCGCCTCCCGCCGGCGCCGGACTCCCGGGGTAGACTCCCCCGCCACACCAGGGCCCCAACGGTCTGGCCTTCACCGTTCCGGCCCCGCGGTTGTCCGCCCTCCGAAGCCCGGCCACCCAGACAGCTCCCACCTGCCCTCCGTACCCCAATTCTATAACCGTATCCCACAGGGCCTCAAGATGCAACGGCACGCTACCCCTCGGCAGGGTGTTCCGTTTTCCCAACGCCGGTCGGTGTTGGTCACTGGCGCTGTGAAAGCGTGAGTACGTGATGGCGTGATTGCGTGAGGGTCACGGAGCCTATGCCGGCCGTCTGCCACGCCTTCACGCAGTCACGTTCCCACGCGCTCACCGGTAGCGAGGACCGCGATCCTGGAACCGCCCAGGCCCGTCGGTAGTGGCCCTGGTTCGAGTGACCGCGGCAGCCCCTGCTACCGCCCGGCCGCGCGCACGGTCACGACAGGCGTCGAGACCAACCGCACGGGCCCGAGCAGGCCCGCGGGCAGCAGGCCGTCGTCACGGTGCCACAACCGCCAGGACGTGAAGGTGAAACGACCCGTTGGA
>Ga0172371_10001948_pt1 | contig 32879 bp, 28 predicted proteins | sample Lak12m_FD_114543 | JGI IMG/M metagenome (GOLD analysis project Ga0172371, IMG submission 114543) | Freshwater microbial communities from Kabuno Bay, South-Kivu, Congo - kab_022012_12m | ecosystem: Environmental > Aquatic > Freshwater > Lake | place: Democratic Republic of the Congo: South-Kivu...
CATCAGGAACCGAATCTGCATGGACGTGAAGGTCGTGTGCCTGGCGATGAACTCGTCGAAGGCACGGGCAACGCTCTCCTGCCAGGAGGGGAGTCTCTCAAGGCCGAAGATGTGGCGGATGAACTGCTGGAAGCGGGCGGTCTTGTGGTCGTAGACCACGCGAAGAAGATCCTGAGGCTGATCGGCAATCCGTTCGTCCAGCAACGATGCGGTTAAGCGCATAGCCGACCCCTCGTTCCAAAGCCGAAACCCGCACCGTTGCAGGGTATCGCCATTCCCGTCCCACGTCTCCATCTAGCGCCTGTGCGTACCCGCATGCAAGCACTTTCGCAGTCGTGTGCCCGCTGGACGGTTGCGGGCCGCGGTTGGAATCGGTCCCTCCCCGTGCGATCATCAGTTCTGACGGGACGCAGACACGCCTCGTCGGATGTTCAACCGCAAGGGAAGGGACCACGCAACACACCGAGTCAGGCAGCAGCATGGCAGGGTTCCGTCGGGTCGCCCGGGGTCTGGTCTCCGCCGCGGGTTGAAGTCCATGCTCCCGACCTTGCCACGACGCCGACACGTGATGGCGGTCGGATGTCATCAACCGTAGGAATGCCGACGTGCTCCTCATGGACATCATAAAAGGGGGGCAGGCCCGCGACTTCGGGGCTGTCGGACTGGTAAGCTGGAAACTCGACCGGCTCCGGGTCCGGATAGTCGCCATCCGGGACAAGGACCAGAAAGAACCGTGGCTGCCCGCTACAAACCTCAGCGCTCCGGTAGCGGAGGTCGTTGCGCTCTATGACCGACGATTCGCAGGGTTCGAGCATCCCAATCGCTACACCAAGGGAAACAGGTACGGACTCCGGATCGAAACAGGTACGGACTCCGGATGGAATGGAGGCGGATTCCCAACGGACACAGGCTCGAACTGGCATTCTGCCTGGCTGGGCTCGCGGCCATCGGTTGGACGGCTGTGGGGGCGGATGCCAATGGACGGCCGTGGGGGCGGAGGCCAAGGATCTGGACCCGACCCAGGCTTTTGCATCCACCACGAAAGGCGACGGGTACCCCCTCCTGCACATCGGTCCGGAGAGATGCTGCAACGGAGCGATGCCGAGGGTGGACCGCCGGTTCTTGGAGAGACACCTCCCGCTCATCAGCTTCCGCATCTTCCCCGTGGCGGCCACGGGTCCAGTCGCCAAGCCCGGGTCGTGGCACAAGTCGGAGCTGAAATCGATGCGCCACACCGTGCAGAATCCAAAGTGCATTGCCACGATCAGCATCGCCGCATGGCCCAATGCCGAGCGGCCGCAGACCACCCGAAAAAAATCCGCCGAGAACCGCCTCGCTTCCTAGCTGGTGCACAACACCCATTGAGCGCGGAGAACAAGGCAAATCAAGGCCCTCAGAAAAAGTGATCCAGGGTCAGGAATGTGGTGGTGCGAGGCCCCCCACCCTGCCGTCCCCCCCACGGGGGGAGGGGACGACACACGCCCCTTCGGGGAGGTCCGTGGCGATAGCGCTATGGTTGGACCGGGGCGTGAGTGTGCACGACGACGCGGTTGCGGCCGGAGCGCTTGGCCTCGTATAGGGCGCGGTCCGCGGCAGCGACGAGGGAGGGAACGTCCGCGCCGTCCTCGGGGAAGGTTGCGACACCTGCGGACAGGGTTACAGCGATCGAATGGTCCTCGTGGTGGACCGTGCGGCACGCGGTGTTGGTCCTGATGCGGTCTGCGACCGCGGCAGCGCCTGCGCTGTCGGTCTCGGGAAGGACGACGGCGAATTCCTCTCCACCGTAACGGGCAGCGAGGTCCATCCCGTCGCGGACGGTCTCGGAGATGCAGTATGCCACTGCCTTCAGCACTCTGTCGCCGGCTTGGTGCCCGTAGGTGTCGTTCACCGCTTTGAAGAAGTCCACGTCCACCATCACGAGCGACAGGGGGCGGTTGTATCTGGCCGCGGCCTTGAGCTCTTCGCGGAGGCGGAGTGCGAAGTACCTGGACACGTGGAGGCCGGTCAGCCCATCCTTGATCGAAGCCTCGTACAGCCGGGCCCGCTCGACGCAGCGGGCCGCGTGCGAGGCGAGACCCACGGCCAGCTCCTGGTCCTCCAGCGAGAAGACCCCCTTCTCCCTGCCCAGGGTCATTGCGCCGGCCGCGTTGCCTTCGACGATGAGGGGCACGGTGATCTGCGCTCCTGCGCCGGGCACTCCGGCGCACAGCCCTTCGACCCGGATTGTCTCCTGCCTGAGGATGGCGAGGCTGGCCTGCTCCAGCATTGCGGAGAGCCGCGGGTTTCCCTGCGAATGGCGGTCCGTTCCCCGGCACGACACGACCCTCAGCCGTTGCGGAGCGTCCTCGTCGGACAAAGCCAGCAGCCCGATGTGCGCGTGTACTCCTTCCACGGCGGAGCCGAGGATCAGGTCGAGCATCCCCTCCGAGTAGTCGCCGGCGTTCATCGCCTCGCTGACGCTGTAGAGCAGCGAGATGTCCTGCACTTTCCGGTCCAGCATCGCACCGCTGCGCTCCAGGCGCTCGACGTGGCTGCGCAGCGACAGCCTCATGCGCTCGAACGCGTCCGCCATTTCTTCGATCTCTGCAGGACCGAAATGCCCATCGACCGCGATGTCGAGGTTGCCGCCTGCGATCCCGGATGCAGCTTCGGTCAGCCGTCTTACCGGGCGGGTAAGCCTCAAGGAGAACAGGACGACGCCTGCGACTCCCACGGCCAGCGACGAAAGCAGGATCAGCGAGAACGTCACCAGGAAACGCTTGATCTCCTGGTCCAGCCGCTGCCTCCCGACGCCAGCGAAGGCCAGCGCCAGCGGCTTGCCCTCTGCCTGGCGAACCGGCACGACCGACAGGAAGTACCGCTGCTCGTAGATCTCCCTGTCGCCCACGCTGCCAATGTAGTCGGGGTCGGAGTGGGCCAGGATGCGGCCATCGGGCGTGGTGACCATCAATGCGTCCACCGGGGTCGATCGGGCCATTTCCTCGACTATGGATTGGAGGTTCGAAAAATTCCTGGCAAGCAGCGGATCGAACGCTGCACTGGCGAGCCCGGATGCCGTCGTGTGCGCATCACTGGTGAACCGGGACTCCGCCTGTTCCGAGTGATCTTCAAGGGCGAAGTACGCCAGCGGAGCGACGCAGAGCAGGACTAGCGACAGGACCACCGCCAGTTGCCGGACGAAAATCGAGTTGGCCCCATGCCATTCCATGCATGCTCCACGATGCCCGCCGCATCCGGTCCTGGCCAAGCCTGCCCGCGGCGCCCGCCGCGTCCGGTCCCTACTTCTCTTCCAACGACAGAACGTTGTCGTAGTCTCTGTCGCTCGCAACCTCGAAGGCAAAAAAGTCTTCCAGCAGCGGATGCTCGACCCGGTCCCTGCGCACGGCCAGGAACGCTGCCCTGAGCTGCTCGACCAGAGCGGCTTCCACCCGCGCCCCTGCCACAATAGGCTCGCCCGGGATCGGGTCCGTGGATGCGAGCACGCGCAACTTCACCCGTTTCCCGCGGTCCGCGACCGAGGCGAACGCACGTTCGTACACCGCGCCCGCATCGTACTCGCCCAACAGCACGGCGACCACGACCGCGTCGTGCGAGCCGAGGTAATCGATTGCCGCGAAATCCTGCGGCACCTTCAACCCATGCGCCCGGAGGACCAGGGCGGGGTAGATGTAGCCGGAAGCGCTCTCCCGGTCCACCACGGCAAGGCGCTTGCCCCGGAGGTCTTCGACGGTCGATATGCCCGTGTCCTCGGTGGTGAAGATGACTCCTCGGTAGCTGGTGTTGCCCTCCCAAACGGGCCTGACCAGCGGCGTCATCGGCACCCTGCCGCGATGTTCCACGTACGTGGCGGTCCCCAGCCAGGCCAGGTCTATCTCCCCTGACGCAAGCATGTTCACGCACGCTTCGTAGCTCGGGGCCAAGACCAGCTCAAGCTTGCAGCACGGCAGGTCTTCGGAAACGAGATCAAGGAATATGGAATAAACTTCGTAGGCCTTACGCAGGGAAATGGTGGGCGTCTTGCCGAACTTCAGGACGCGGCGCTCCGGCACCGGGGCCTGCTGCACCTCCGGAGCCTGCTGCACCTGCCGCGACAGCGCAAAGGCGAACAACGCTGCCAGCCCTGCCAGCAGGAGGAGCGAGAGCACTACTGCCAGCACACCTCTACTTTTAGCCCGCTCCGCACCCATACCATCGCTCCTCCTCGTACCGTCGCACATCGGCCCGATCGTGTCAATCTCGAAGCAACCCCAGGAGTGGGCGTCTTGCAATCCGATGGAGATTGAGGGAACATGCCCTCGCTACGGTGCGGGGCACGGCCCGCAGAGGGACGAAAGATGTTCGCAATTCTGCTGGATCCGGTTTACGAGAAGCACGAGACAGGCTCACACCCGGAGAGACCGGCGAGGCTCCAGGCCATCCGAGATGGGCTCGCAACGTTCCCGGGGCTGAAGACGACTCCGCTGCTACCGCAGATAGCGGACATCGCGACCATCGCCAGGGTCCACGACGAAGCCTACATCCGGAGCACGCAGCAGCGAATCGCGGACGGCGCGCAGCGCCTGGACATGGACACCGCAGTCTGCTCGGCAAGCTTCGACGTGGCGCTCAAGGCCGTGGGAGGGTCGATCGCAGGCGTCGACCAAATCATGGCCGGCACGCTCAAACAGGCGTTCTTCGCCATCCGACCCCCGGGACACCATGCGGAGCGCGGCCAGGCCATGGGCTTCTGCCTGTTCAACAACGTCGCAATCGCTGCGGCCCACCTCGTCCACAAGCACAAGCTGGACCGGGTCGCAATATTCGACTTCGACGTGCACCACGGCAACGGCACCATGCACTCATTCTACGAAGACCCGGCCGTGTTCTACTCGTCCATCCACCAGTGGCCGCTCTATCCCGGAACCGGCAGGGAAGACGAGACGGGCGCCGGCCGCGGGCTGGGCACCACCCTCAATTTCCCTCGGCCGGCGGGCTCGGGAGACGACGAATACGAGGAGGCGGTCCGCCTCTTCTCCAAGGCCATGGACAAGTACAAGCCCCAGTTCCTGCTGGTCTCAGCAGGCTTCGACGGTCACTGGTCCGACCCGCTCGCCGGACATCAGGTCACCGAGCGCGGCTACGTCCGCGTCGCCAACCTCCTGGCGGACATTGCCGCAACCTACGCCAACGGCCGCATGGCCATGTTCCTCGAAGGCGGCTACGATCTCGCCGCGCTCAAGAACTGCGTGGCAGCCGTGGTGAAAACCCTCGCCGAGCGGATGTGATCGGGCCCGCACATCCGCACCCCCACAAGGGTCGTTGCGAGGAATGGGATGATCGAAACCGCGCGCCTCCTACGTCCTCTCCACGATCACGCCCGCAGCCCCCGCATCCAGCAACGCCTTCCGCAGCCGCCTTGCCTTGGAAGGCGCGGCCAGCGCAAGCACGAACCCACCCATGCCTGCTCCGGTCAGCTTGGCTCCAAGAGCTCCGGCCTTGAGTGCAGCATTCCGGAGGTCCTCCGTCTTCTGCGTGGAGACCCCGATCGCATTGAGAAGGTAGTGGTTCTCGTTGAGCATCAACCCCACGTACTCAAAATCCCCCTTGCGCAGCGCATTCGCTGCCTGGAGCGCTATCGCCTCGGCCACACCGGTGAACCGCGCCAGCACCGTGTCCCCCTTCGGCGCCCTGGCGAACTTCGCAATCTGCCGGATGACAGAGCGCGACTCCCGCCGCTCGCCGGTGTCAGCAAGCACAAGCACAGCGCCGTGCGGCACGTCGATGAACCCGGCCCTCGGACCCTCTTGGGAACGGGCGGTCTCCACCACGAAGTGCGAGCCCGTCTTCACGTAACATGGCGTCTCGAACGCTATGGTCGTAGAGTCGATCCCGCTCGGACGCTCGTGGAATACCCGCTCCATTTCCAGCGCCGCCTGCGCAACAAGATCGTCATCCCATGCTCGCGGTGCGGATGTGCTGCTTTGGTCACCCGTCTCGTCTCCCCCCTTTGGGGGGAGTGCCCCGAGCTTGCCGAGGGGCGAGGAGGGACTCGTTGCCTCTGCCGCCATCCAGGCACGGCAGAAGGCCACGGAAAACGCTGCGCTCGATCCCAGCCCCGCTCCATGCGGGAAGTCGCCGGCAATCTCCACCTTCACTCTCTGCGCCCGCCGCCCGCCGAGCTCCCGAATGCCTCGGCGAACTGCCTTGCGCATCTTCTCGTCAGCGGAATCCGGCATGACCAGCCTGTTTCTCCCCGCGGGCTCCACCTCCAGAGAGACCCGAAGCCGCACCGACCTCAGCGGCACGGCCAGCGCGGTCCCACCCCACACGACGAAGTGCTCGCCGAACAGAATGGCTTTGGCACAGGCATCGGCTTGCACGCGCATCTAGTCCCCCCCTCCATCCCGGTTCCTCCGCGTCGCTTCTTCCTTCCGCCGGTGCAGCCGCATGTGCCCCTTTCGTATCCCCTCTGTCCCGATAGCATGCAGCGCGGCCAGGTTCTGAAGCAGCCCGGCCGACGCAGCAACCTCCTCCAGCTCGGACGCCTTGCGCACCCGCATCAGATCAAGAAAGACCGGCGTGGTCGCCGCATGCGCCACCGTGCCGCCCGCTGTCCCGCACACCAGGTGCCCGCAAAATCGCCCCCGCAGCCCCGTGCGCCCCAAACGCCACACAACCAGCGGATGGCGGCATCGGCCGGGTGCATCAGACGAAGCACAACCTCGGCCATGGCGCTCGTCCCCATCCGCCGCACCCGTCAGGCATCCGTCATCCTGAGCGCGCAGGCCCACTTCCCTTCGCTCCGGCCCAAGCCTTCCCGCCGAGCAGCGAAGGACCTCTCCTTGACTTGGCAATGCCGTACCCCGCTCAGCGAGCAGCTCGCATGCCGCCGCTCTCGTGTCCTGGTACAGCGCCTGGAATACCGCGAGCACCCCGTTGAGCACTCCCTTGTCGTGCGTCACCCGGCGCATCGGGTCGGTGCATGCCCAGTCGGACAGCGCGGCCACGCGCCTGGCCACCTCCCTGCCGGAAAGGGTCCTGGTAGCGAGAGCGCCAAACGGGATTTCCACCTCGGCAACCGCTGGGTCGCCCAGCGGGTGGTTCGTCACGATTGCTGCCAGGACCTCCGCACCGGGAAGCCGCTCCACGACCCGTCGGGCCAGTCGATCCGCTGCCTCGTTCGCCAGGTTGGCGCCCATGGAGTCGCCAGGGTCCAGCTCGACCACCAGGATCCCGTGCCCGTCGGGGGCACCGAAACGCTGCGTCCCCAGCGAAACCAGCCCGCCCCCCGCGGCAGCAAGGGCCGGGTGTGCTTCCTCGATCTCCCGTTCCAACTCCGGCCCGACCTCCGCGCAGAAGGCCCGGAGCACAGAGGGCAGGTCGCCTCCCCCGCCCTCCACCAGTACTTGCGCTCCGACGCGCCTGCACCCGGCCTTGGCACGGACCCCGCCTCCCGCCTGGGCCAGCAACGCTGCCTTGCTGCATGCAGCAACGATCGACGGTTCCTCGGTCGCCATGGGCACCAGACGCGGGATCCCGTTTACCACGAGGTTCGTCACCAACCCCACCGGCAGGCAGGCCCGAGACACGACGTTCTCGCTTACCGCTTCCAGCAGCGGAGCGCCAAGCGCCCCTTTCTCCAACAAGGCGGCTTGCGCGGCGGTCAGCCACCCGCGCTCGACCAGCAGCGCCCGGCGCTCCTTTGCTGCGAGTGCGTGGAAGCGGGGAAGCCGCGACGTCGGCCCGTGCACTTTCGTATCCTTCATCCCATGCCCTTGCTCATTCGCCCCAACCCGTCAGCCACGTCGTCGCTCATTCCCTGGATTGTCGTGCTCATTTCTACACCTGGAGCACGAAGAAGATCCACGCCACCGGTGCCGCGAACAGCAGCCCGTCTATCCGGTCCAGCATCCCGCCGTGACCAGGAAGCAGCGCACCCGAGTCCTTCACGCCGACGCTGCGCTTCAGCACAGACTCGGCAAGGTCGCCGATCTGCTCGGCCGCACCACCCAGCAGCCCGAGCAGCACCAGTTGCACGGTCGAAAGCCCGGTCCCGGCCAGCGCATCGATAAGAAAGATCCCGCCCACGCTCCCGGCCAGGCCCGCGATCGAGCCCTCGATGGTCTTCTTGGGGCTCACCGCGGGATAGAGCTTGTGCCTCCCGAGCGTCTTCCCGCCGAAGTAAGCGAAGCTGTCACCCAGCCAGACCACCGCGAAGAGCGACAGCAGTGCCACCGCCCCTTTTCCCTCGATCATCGTGAGCTCAACGACGCTGGTGAGCATCAGCCCCACGTACAGCGTCCCCATGCCCAGCACTGCCGTCTGCCCGAACGCCTGCGGGATACGGGCGGGCATCAGCAGGAACAGCGAAAGGCAGAGGGCCGGCGTCGCCAGCAGATACGGATAGATGTACTCCGGGGCCACTCGGGCCAGCAGCGGCGCGGCCATGGTCCATCCGACCATCAGCCATGAAGTCCACTTGGGCAGCGCCGGTGTCCACATGTGGTAGTACTCTTTCACCGCCAACCCCGCAGCGAGCACGACCAGCCCCGCACCCGCAGTGTCCGGCGCAAACCACGCGGCCAGAATCACCAACGGCGCCAGAATCAGCCCGGTTACCACCCTAGTAAGCATGCCCGACCTCCTACATTCATCGTCCCCTCGACTCGCTTCGCTCGCTCGGGGCAGGCCATCGACCATCGCCCATCGACCATCGCCCATCGACTATCGACCATCTCCCATCGCCCATCGTCCATCGTCCATCGTCCATCGCCCATGGTCTCCGAGTCTACTCCTGGAACAACGCGTCTCCTCCAACTCCCGCCCCCGCCCCGGTGCCCCGAGGCCCCCTTCTCTCAAGCTCCCGCACAAAGTACCCCCCCGTCATCGCGTCCAGCAGCGCGGTCATCTCGTCCAGTCGAAGCTCCTTGGTCAGCCGCGACGCTTCGTCCGCTGGCGGGTTCAGGATAAGGTCCATCTGCAGCCGGCGCCGCATGTAGTACAGCCGCGTTACCTCTTTCAGGATGTTCTGGACCAAGCCGGCAAGAGAGGCCACGTCCAGCTCCTCAGCGTTGAACGCAAGCTGCGGGAGGTTCCAAGTCAGCTTCCCACGCGTCTCCCAGCCGCTTCCCACCGCGGCTTTCGTCAGCCAGTTCTTCCCTTCCAGGATGCTGTCGGTAGTCTCGTCCAGATCCGAGTCCAGGTACCCGCCCGACACCTCCAGAACCGGAAGCAGCGCCTTGTTCGAGGCTCCCGAGCGGAACGACTGCACCGCCTCCCGATCGACCTTGAAGTACGCCAGAGCGGCCTTCTGCACTTCCGGGCAGCTCGGCTCCAGCTTGAGTTTCTCCAGCTTCTCCTCTTGGGTGAGAGAATCGGCATCTCCATAAACCTGGGCCCGAGCCATGCCCGGGAGAGAGAGAAAGGCCCAAGCCGCAGCAAAGCCCATACACAGTAGCATCGCCGGATGATCGACGATCGAGGCGATTGTGCTCAGATGTCCAGAGTGTCCAGCCATGGAATTCCTCCCCTGTAGATCTCCTGAACCTGGTCCTGGAAGAGGCCGCCCGTGAGCACGTCCAGGTGCTCGGTCAACTCTCGGAATCGGAGAGAAGCGTCGATCCTCGCAGACTCGTCCGCGGGCGGATCCACGATCAGGACCCGCATCAGGCGCGCTCTCTCCTCACAGTATCTGACTATTTCATATTTAACATTCGTCATCCCGATGAGCGACGCGTCGAAGACGCGGCCGTGGCTGACCATGTTCCGCTCGAACAGCAGGTCGGACAGATCCCACCAGAGCATCACCGCGGCATACGGCGTCGAGATGTGGCCGTCCCTGGAGTATATCCTGTCCACGCCGTATGCCTGCTTCCACGACTCGATCGACAGCCCGGCGTCCCATTCCGCATCCAGGTACCCGCCTACGAGGTTCACACGGGGAAGAAGGTTGGCAGCATTTGCTCGCCATTCAAGCTCATTGCGCCTTGCCGGGCCGACTCCAAGGTTGCCGACAGCAGCAGCAAGCACCTGCGACTGCGACGGCTCGTGCGAAAGCGCTTCCCTGAAGACCGCTTCCCGCTCGCTCCTGCCGCGCGGCTTGGCGGTAGAGAGGCGCAGGACCTCCGCTGACGTAAGCACCCAGACCGACTCCGGATCCTTGGGATCCAACGCAAGCGTCCGCGTGTACCAGTCCCCGTCGTCCGCATACAATATCCGCCACGTCGAACCCCAGTCGGTGCTCTCCCATACATTGCGCTCCGTGCACGCAAGGCTGCGGCCTGCCCGGGCAGGATCCAGCACTACCCTGGGAAGGTAGGTGCCGGTGAACAGCAGCCCTCCGGCACGCTCCCAACTGCGCCCACGATTCTTCGTTTGGAACATCCCGTCGTAGGTCGTCAGCATCACGTGGTCCGGGTCGCTTGCGTCCACCGCAGCAGACGTCACGTTGTTGGCCTCGGGCAGCGTTTCGACGAAGAACTGCTTCCACGTGTTGCCCCGGTCTTCGGATATCCACCCTCCGTCCCAGGGAGTCCCGGCCACGATGATCACGAGGCCGTCCGCGGTCACCGCCGGCTCGATCCAGCGGACCCAGATGTCCTCCAGCAGGGTGCCGGGCACCTTGTAGAATCGCTCCCCCGCATTATCGGAGATGAAAAAGCCCTCCATCGTCGCCAGGTAGATCCGTGACGGGTCCAACGGATCGAAGCGCACGTGCTGCGCGTCGCGCTCGTTTCGGCTGGTGCCGCCGAAGATGGGCACCCATCCGATTCCGCCGTCCTCGGTCTTGAACAACCCCATGGAGGTGGCCGCAAGAGCCACCTCCGCCCGCAAGGGGTGCACGTCTATGTGGTTGACCACGGTGGGCTCGATGCCCATCTCGACAAGGATCTGCTGCAGGTTCATCCCGACGCTTGGGGCCATGACGGTCCTCAGCATCGCTTTCAGCCTGGGCGCCGAGCCCTTCAAGCCGACCCCAAGGCGGGCAAAGTCGTCGCCCGCGGAAAACCCCCCGGCGTCGTCTTCGATCGTGAAAGCCCCGGGGACGGAGAGACCTGGCATCTGCACAGGGTCGTACGCAGTAGGGTAGGGGACAGAGTCCAGGAACTCCTCGCTGGTGGCCCCGTACGGCAGCGAGAAAGTATCCTGCAACGCAAACGACCCGGTCCCGGCCGCCACGTTTCCGGCCAGGGCATCCGACGCGGACAGCGGCACGCCAGATCCCGAGGATTGCGGCCGCAGAGCGCCGAAAAACGGGTATGCCTGGACAATCAGCCGAGTCTCGTTCCAGGCAAGCCCGCGGTTCCTGGTCGCGAACACGAAGCCGTCCAGCGACCCGAGGTAGATCGTGCTCGGGTCCGACGGCGCTTTCGCCATGAACAGGAGGATCGAGTCCCTGAGGCCGAAAGAGAGGTTCTCCTTGTACCATACCGCGGCGCTCAGAAACTGGGCCGAAACCAGCAGGAGAACGAACCTTCGCACTGTACGCTGCACCCCCACGAGGCCCGCATTGCAGGCCGCTTTCATGCTATGCCCGGGGGGGAAAAGCGTCAAAAAACCGGCACTGCCCGCCGCAGCAATCCGGATCCGAGTCCAGCCAGGGACGGGGGCGCAGGGGTCAGCCCAGGGACGGGGGGCGCAGGGGTCAGGCCAGGGACGGGGGCGCAGGGGTCAGCCCAGGGACGGGGGGCGCAGGCGCGGGCGTCAGGCGAACACGCCGGCTATCTTGTGCCCGCAGTCCGGGCAGCATCCGCCGGAGATGCGGTTGGACGCGACCGAGAACCTCTCCCGCTCGATGAGGGTGGCGCCGCAGCTCGGACACTCCGTGTTCTCGCCGTTTCTCAACCGTAAGTTCCCACCGTAGACGTATTCCAGCCCTGCCGCCTTGCCTATGCGGACCGCTGCCTCAAGCCCTTCCCGGGTCGTCGCGTCGCGGTCCTGCATGTGGTAGGCCGGGTGGAACCCGCTCACGTGCCACGGGATGCTCGTGGAAACCGACGACAGGAACTCCGCAATCGCCGAAAGCTCCCGGGGCGAATCGTTCAGGCCGGGTACCACCAGGGTCGTCACCTCCAGCCAGACCGAAAGCTCGTGCAACAGCCGTATCGTGTCCAGCACCGGCCCCAAACGTCCTTTGCAGGTTTCCTTGTACGTGGCCTCGGAGAACGACTTCAGATCGATGTTCGCTGCATCCAGGCACGGCGCGATCGCCTGCAAGGGCGCCCGGTTGATGTACCCGTTGGACACGAAAACGTTGCGAACGCCGCAGCGCCTCGCCTCGACCGCGACGTCGTAGGCATACTCGTAGTAGATCGTCGGCTCGCTGTATGTGTGCGCGATCACAGCGCATTCATTCGCCAGCGCCTCCTGAACGATCAACTCCGGCCGCACGAACGGGTCGTGCCTGGGCTCCAGCCTGGCCTGAGAGATCTCATGGTTCTGGCAGAACGTGCACTTCAGATTGCACCCGAGCGTTGCAAAGCTGAACGCGGACGAGGCAGGCAGAAAATGAAACAACGGCTTCTTCTCGATGGGATCGACCGCCATCGAGCAGGGATGCCCGTAAACGAGCGAGTACAGATCTCCCCCAATGACTTTCCGGACGCCGCAAACGCCTGTGCGCTGCTCGTGAATCACGCAACTGTGCGGGCACAGGAGGCAGGCAGTACCTGCCTGCACGCGGCGCTGAAACCGGGCTCTCTCGTACCTCGCATGGCCCGGTGTGGCCACCCGTCAAGCCTCCTTCTTCCCCGGGTTGAGACGCTGCCTCAGCTCAAGGCTCGTCTTGAAGTGGGGAAGCCGCTTCTGCGAAACGAAAACCTTGTCGCCAGACTTCGGGTTGCGGCCCACGTACGAGCCGTAACCCCGTACCGAGAAGTTGCCGAAGTGCCGCAGCTCCACACGCTGCCCTTCGGACAAGTTCCTGGCCAGAGCCTCGAAAAACGCCTCTACTATGAGCTGCGCCCGCTGCCGGTTGATGTCGGCTTCCTTGGCGAACGCGTCGATCAGTTCCGAACGAGTCATCTATGACGTCTCCTCCACAGCAGTCCTCACAATACTAAGGCGCGGGCCATTACCCCGTCAAGGGATTCCAGCAGCAATTGAAATGGACACTTCGCAGAAATGGTGATAACTGTTGCCGCATTCTGTGCGGATCGCGGCAGGAAATCGCCGCTACATCGACCCGGAGGAGTTGCACCATGAGCAGGAAGACGGTCCTGGAAAACACGATCAAGAGATGCCGCGAGAAAAGCATCATCATCCCCACCTACGACGAGATGAAGCACCCGGAGAAAGTCCCCCCGAAAATCCGCAGAGCACTCAAGAAAATCGGCCTCTGGGACCTCGACCCCTTGAACCTCTTCCGCATCAACTGGAAAAACGACCCCGTGACCGGCGACTTCGGCGGGGTCAACTTCATCGAGTTTCCCCCGGAAATCACGGGCGTAAAGACCCGCATCTTCGGCCTCGTCGGCAAGTTCTTCCCCACCGGCGCACACAAGGTCGGCGCAACGTTCGGTCCGCTCGTTTCAAGGCTCGTCCAGGGCGAGTTCGACCCCACCCGCCAGAAGGCCGTCTGGCCCTCCACCGGCAACTACTGCCGCGGCGGCGCATACAACTCCTACCTGCTCGGCGTCCACGCCATCGCGATTCTGCCCCAGGGGATGAGCCGGGAGCGCTTCGACTGGTTGAAAACAGTCGGAGCTGAGATTATCGCGACACCGGGCACGGAGAGCAACGTAAAGGAAATCTACGATAAATGCTGGGAGCTGAAAAAAACGCGCGGCGACGAGGTCGTCGTCCTGAACCAGTTCGAGGAGTTCCCCAACCCCACGTGGCACTACGAGGTCACCGCGTCCGCGATGTTGGACGTGATGAAGCAGGAGCTGAAGCCCGGACAGCGGTTCAGGGGCGTGGGCCTGTCCACTGGGTCCGCGGGCACCATCGGCTGCGCGGATGCGCTTCGCAAGCACTTCCCGACAATGAAGGTGGCCGCATCAGAAGCGCTCCAGTGCCCGACGTTGCTCCGCAACGGGTACGGCGCGCACCGCATCGAGGGCATCGGCGACAAGCACGTGCCGTGGGTCCACAACGTGAAGAATACCGACCTCGTGGTCGGCATCGACGACGAGGACACCATCCGCATCATCCGCCTCTTCAACGAACCCGCGGGCCGCAGGTGGCTTGAGCGCAAGGGAGTGTCCAAGGCCGTGCTGAACATGCTGCCTCTCATGGGCATCTCGTCGGTCTGCAACCTGCTCACCGCAATCAAGCTGGCGAAGTACTACGAGATGGACGAAAACGACGCTCTCTTCACCGTCTGCACGGACTCCATCGAGATGTATCGCTCCCGCCTGAAGGAGCTGAACGAAGAGCGCGGCAAGTACACCGACTACAACGCTGCCGCGGACCTCGACTGCGCACTTCTGTCCCAGGGCACGGAGAACACCCTGGAGCTCACCTACTGGGAGAAACGCAGGGTCCACAATCTGAAGTACTTCACCTGGGTCGAGCAGCAGGGCAAGACCTCGGAAGAGCTGGATGCCCAGTGGTACGACGACAAGTACTGGGACGACGCCCTCGGCCAGGCCTCCCGCTGGGACAAGGCCATCCGCGAATTCAATGAGAAGACCGGCGTAAACAAGAAGTATCTTTAGGCGCCTTGGCCGATGCCGTCGGCATGGGACGGATTGGCCGCACTCGCAAGGCACCCGTCATCCTGAGCGGAGTCGGCCTCCATGCTTCGATGCTCGGCACCGATCACCTGCCGTTGAGCGAAGGATCTCTCCTTGCCTTGGAAATGCCGGCAACGGGGCCCATGCGCCGGCACCGCGCCTCTTGCTCGCGCGTGGCCGTTCAGCTAATATCGGCTCCGGCATAATGAGATCGGAGGGCCAAAGCGATGAGAGAGATCCTGGCCGCGGCACCCAAGTGGATTCTGGCGGGGGTGGCAATCCTGGCGCTTTGCCTGCTTGTGCTGTTTGCGCGGAAACGGGGGACTCGGGCTTACAGGTGGCGCGTCGCGGTTTGGGGGTTCGTGATCGGGCTTGTCGGCGGCACCGCAACGACATCGTGCATCGACCCCGTTGACCCGCCGGACGACGACCCTCCCTCGGGCTGCTACGGATTCGCACCAAAGGACTACGACCGTTCGCTGGTGGACCCGGAAGGGCACCTCAGAGTCGATCGGCTCAAGAGTCCGCACGGCCGTGAGGAATACGGCGCGGCGTCGGGACCCGAGGAGAGCGAACCCGTATTCGACTATGGTGCCCCGGACGCCGGGCCCGAAGGCGAGGACGCAGGCAACCCTTCCTCTCCCCGCCAATAGGGGAACCGAATGCCGACCCGCTCGATTGCGTTCGCAGCTCTCTTCTCTGCGTCGCTCTTCTTCTCCGGTGTCGCTGCGGCCCAGCCTGCTCCGGAGACTCCGCCCGATCCTGGTCCGGCGTCTCCCGTCCCGGGACCGACGCCGCTGCCCGCCAACCCGGAGCCAACTGCGCCCAAGGCGGCGCCGCTGCTTGTCGTGCCGCAGGGCTCTGAACAGTCCGACTCGGAGCTGGATTCCGGCTTTGCCGGGATGTGGCTGCACCTCGGAACGTTCGGTTTCGCCGAAAGGTGGTCCGGAGACGACCGGAGCGGCGGAGCGGGCGGGGAGTTTGCTCCGGTTCTCGGGGCCGAGTTCTCGTACGAATGGCGGACCCCTCAGGCCATGTACTTTGGGGCGACCGTTCGCAACTACATGATCTTTGTCTGGGAGGTCGGACCCACCTTCCGGATGTACCTTCCCGGGGCGCTGCTGGAATCCAACGGTTGGGTCCCATACGTTCGCCTCGGGGGGGGACCCGGTGCGCTGGTCCCACCGACCGATGATCCCTCCATTCCGGCCTTCTGGGCTTCAGCGGCGCTTGGCTGGAGCGTTGCGAAGGAAGGGACACTGGCGGGGATCCAGGTCGAAGTATCGTTTGACGGGCTTTGGATAATCGAGCTGCCGGAAGAGACGTACGATGAGACGGACGTCGCTTATGTCAGGCTGGCGACAATCAACTGGGGCTACGAATGGTGATCTCCCCCGCACGGTCACGCTGCATTTCCTGGCTGCTCTCCGTTGCCCTGCATCTGGCCTTGCCGGGCGGCCTGCTCGCCCAGTCCCCGGAGGTCCAAGGGTGGGGCGCGCGCGGGCCCGGGGCCGAGTTCGGGGCCGGCTTCCGACTTACGGCCATGAACGCGTATACTGCGGACTACTACGAAACCTACGACTCCCCAGGCAGCAATGGGAATTGGTTTGCTGAAGAAGCGACGAGGTTCGCACAGTCTCCGGGGCTGGACCTCTTCGTGGAATGGCCGATGTCCAGCCGGACCGAGCTTGGGCTGGGCCTCAGGGCGGACGTCTACCAGCACGCGATCGGCGATTCGGAGGGCACGGTCTTACAGGGCGGCACGAGGTTCAAGCTCCATCTTGCCCCGGGCAGTGCGTGGGCGCCTTACCTTCTCGCATTTCTCGGCACCAGCGTAGTTCTCGGCGACCCGGACTTCTTCCGGGAAGACGACCGAGGCGCGGCGGTCATCGGGCACCTTGGCTATGCCGTCGCGCTCGGATGGCAGAAGCGGGACGGGGACGGTCTCCCGACTTGGTACATCGAAACGGGCCTCGAATGGAACCGCCTCAAAGGCGGCGACGAGGACGAGGATCTCCACTACTACGACGAAGACCCGGACACGACGATCCGCATGCGCTCGTTCACCGTGACCATCGGGAGAGTGTTCCCCTGACATTGCGATGTCAGCCGTCGCGATCGTGCCGGCAGTTGACTGTCAGCCTGACCCGGCTGTGACTTCAATGGGGCCACGGCAAAGGTGCCCTGGAAATGCTCCGTCATCGTCGACGTCGCCCTTGCGCGGTACGAGCCTCAGTGGGGCCTCGACACGTCGCCGGGGCAGATGTAGTATTCCTTGATGGTGTCCGCTGGACGTATCATCGGTGCAGTACGGCACCCGGTTTCAAGGTGGAGCGATGCGTAATCGACTGCAGGCGGTGACGATCCGGGGCTTCAAGTCAATCCGGAATCTGGTCGGTTTCGAGCCGGGTCCCCTCAGCGTGTTGATTGGACCCAACGGGGCGGGGAAGTCCAACTTCATCTCGTTCTTTCGGATGCTCTCGTGGGCGTTGGGTTCGCCGGTTGCGCTCGCAGAGCACGTGGCGAGAGCGCAAGGAGCGTCGAAGCTGCTATTCGGCGGTCCACAGGTGACCCGTGATATTGAAGCGGAGCTGAGGGTAAGAACAGACAAGGGAGACAACGACTACGCATTCAGGTTGGCTTGGGCGGCCGGCGACACGCTGATTTTCACCGAGGAGAAGTTCCGTGTCTCGTGGACGGGATCGCCCAAGTCCGCACCCTGGCAGCAACTGGGAGCGGGACACCGCGAGTCAAGGCTGCCCGAAGCAGCCATTGACGGGTCCGCGGCAACCACTGCCCGGGTAATAGGCAGCCTTCTGCGGAAACTGGTTGTCCACCAGTTCCACAATACGTCGGACACGTCCCGAATGAGGCAAAAATGGAGCGCGGACGACTGCCACTACCTGAAGGAGGATGGGGCGAATCTGGCGTCGTTCCTTCGCCGCCTGCGTGATGATCAGCCCCGTTACTATGCGCGGATAGTGGACCACATTCGACTGGTCCTCCCGTTCTTCGCCGACTTCGAGCTGACGCCGGACAGGGCGAACACTTTGCTGCTGAGCTGGAGGGAGCGAGGGAGCGACGTCGTCTTCTCCGCGTCGCAAGCAGCGGACGGGATGCTGAGGGCAATGGCTCTGATTGCGCTGCTTCTGCAGCCCCAAGAGGATCTCCCGGATGTAGTACTCCTGGATGAGCCGGAGCTGGGCTTGCATCTGGCGGCCATCCAGATGATAGGGGGGCTGATCCGCGCTGCTGCAGAGAGCACGCAGTTGGTAGTGGCCACGCAGTCGGTGGCGTTGGTGGACTGCTTCGAACCGGAGCACGTCGTTGTGGTGGACCGCTGCGAGGGTGAAAGCTGGTTTCGGCGACTCGATGCGCAAGAGCTTGGGCAATGGCTGGGGGACTACTCGCTTTCGGAATTGTGGGAGAAGAATGTCCTCGGGGGACGGCCGTGAGGCGGCTCAACTTCGTCGTCGAGGGGGAAACGGAAGAGGCCTTTGTAAACTTGGTGCTTCGGCCGCACCTTTCCGACCGCGGGGTGTACGCATCCGCACAGTGCGTGATGACCCGCAAGCAGAAGCGCAGCTACCGGAAAGGCGGTTTGTTCCACTACGCGATGGCCAAGAGGGACCTTCAGGCATGGTTGAGCCAGGATCACGACGACGCGACCCGCTTCACCACGATGTTCGACCTCTATGCCCTGCCCGAGGACTTCCCCGGCTTTGTCGAGGCCAAGAAGTGCTCGAACTACCTCCAAAGGGCCGAATGCCTTGAAGCTGCCCTCAACGCAGACACCTGATTGGACTTGCCGACCTTCGTCGTCGGTGCGCCCATTTCGATGCGTGGCTTGCCAAGCTCGAGGGCCTCATCGAGGCTGCCTGAGCCTGCTTGCCCGTTTCAATGGGGCCACGGCTTCTCGCTTCAATAGGGCCACGGCAAAGGAGCCGTGGAAATGCCACCTCCTGCACCCCTACAGCCATACCATGGCCCGGGGCGGATTTCGAGAGGGTGGGGATACTGGGGGACTGTTCTGTTGTTGACATCTGTTCCTGGTATGCGCATGATAGGAACGGAAAGGAGGAAGAGATGGCGAAGACCCGACTGAACTTGAGCCTCGACCTGGATTTGGCGCAGTTTGCCAAGGAGTTCGCCGAGGACAACCGGACAACGGTGGCCGATGTGATCACGCAGTACCTGCTGGCGCTCAAGCGCAGGAGGGACGGCGACGCCACCGAATTGATCCTGTCCCACCCGGATTTCCGCGACGCACTGGCCGACTTGCAGCGCCGCCTCCAGACCGGGAAGGCGAAGTGGCACTCGTTCGATGAGGTGTTCAGTTGATGGAGGCACGATTCGAGGCTGCCTTCGTCAAGGCGTTGAAGAAGCACGCGGCGATCAAGAAGGACGTTGAACGGAAGGTGCGCCAGATAATGGACCACCCCGTGGAGTTCGGAGAACCCTTGAGGGGCAACTTCCGGGGCTTCTACTCCTGCCCGGTCAGGCGCAACTTCATCGTCATCCACCTGTACTGCGGGATCTGTCGGCGGAAGAGGGACGACGCGTTCGTGAAGTGCTTCGACTGCCCGGAGACCCCGGACCAGACGGTGAAGTTCGTTCTGTTGGGCCCCCACGACCAAGCCTACGGAATCAAGTGATCCGGCCGGTGATCGCTCGTACCGGTGCGCTTCGGCCCCGGCGCCTTATCGGCTTCAATGGGGCCACGGCTTCTCGCTTCAATAGGGCCACGGCAAAGGAGCCGTGGAAATGTCTCTCCCTCAACTCGTTCGGGGGGCGCGGTCTAATCGCTTCAATGGGGCCACGGCAAAGGAGCCGTGGAAATTCGGCAAGGTCAAGCCATGGTTCCAGCCCCGGAAGTTGCTTCAATGGGGCCACGGCAAAGGAGCCGTGGAAATGACGGTGCGGTCCAACAAGCTGGTCGGCTTCGTCTGGCTTCAATGGGGCCACGGCAAAGGAGCCGTGGAAATCCTGCGGATCTGACTCCGATCTGGCCCGAGCACTGGACGCTTCAATGGGGCCACGGCAAAGGAGCCGTGGAAATTCACGGGCTGGTGCAGTATGCCCCTGATGCTGGTGAGCTTCAATGGGGCCACGGCAAAGGAGCCGTGGAAATCGCGTAGTAGCCGTCGGCTCCCTCGCCGAGCATGGTGCTTCAATGGGGCCACGGCAAAGGAGCCGTGGAAATCGTTGTGAAGCTTGGCGGGGCGGCGGGCTATGACGTGCTTCAATGGGGCCACGGCAAAGGAGCCGTGGAAATTCATTCCGCAGGGCTGCGGACTCAGAAATTGCACCTGGCTTCAATGGGGCCACGGCAAAGGAGCCGTGGAAATTCTAGCGTCAGCGAGTGGCCGACAAGGGACTCGTAGTAGCTTCAATGGGGCCACGGCAAAGGAGCCGTGGAAATTCGTGTTGATCGGCCTGCGCCTGCTGCCGAACACAGAGCTTCAATGGGGCCACGGCAAAGGAGCCGTGGAAATACAGCCAAGGAAGCAAAGAGCGCCTTGTCCGCTCTGCTTCAATGGGGCCACGGCAAAGGAGCCGTGGAAATTTCCTGCAAACAATTTGCTCCGCTTCTCCGGCGTCTTGCTTCAATGGGGCCACGGCAAAGGAGCCGTGGAAATACCGGAAGCTCTTGGTTCCATTGACCAGGCGTTCGGCGCTTCAATGGGGCCACGGCAAAGGAGCCGTGGAAATCAGTTGCTTCTGTCCCCCATCGACCACGACTCTTGGGCTTCAATGGGGCCACGGCAAAGGAGCCGTGGAAATCCCGATACTGGTCCGCGGCCAGGAACTCCTTTGCTATCAGCTTCAATGGGGCCACGGCAAAGGAGCCGTGGAAATACAGTACCCACCTCACACGTTCGACCCGGACGCCCATGCTTCAATGGGGCCACGGCAAAGGAGCCGTGGAAATGTCTTGGGTTGCGTGTGATGAGGCGGGAGGATGAAGCAGCTTCAATGGGGCCACGGCAAAGGAGCCGTGGAAATGTCCCGCCGACATTCAGAACGACCACCGCGCCGTCGCTTCAATGGGGCCACGGCAAAGGAGCCGTGGAAATGTCCGTGCTCCTGGTGTGGAAGCGGGACCGACTCGCAAAGCTTCAATGGGGCCACGGCAAAGGAGCCGTGGAAATCAGGCTCCCCCCGTTCATTGTCCCGTCCAACCCGGCGCTTCAATGGGGCCACGGCAAAGGAGCCGTGGAAATTAAGCCATGCGCCATGATGCACCGCCTACGGGAGAATGCTTCAATGGGGCCACGGCAAAGGAGCCGTGGAAATAAGGCCAGGGGCGAACAGGCCCCGGCCATTCCCGGTTTGCTTCAATGGGGCCACGGCAAAGGAGCCGTGGAAATGTTCGCTGCGGCTGGGGCGCCTTCCATTGCGGCGTGAGCTTCAATGGGGCCACGGCAAAGGAGCCGTGGAAATTGCCACCTCCTGCGCCCCTACAGCCATAACACAGTCCGGGGCGAATTTCGAGAGGGTGGGGACACGGGCATGAAATTCGGGGCAGAATAGACGTAATCGCAACCGACATGGATCGGGCCAGCCGCATGAAACCTGGTCCTACCGAGTCTTGCGAGCGGATCCCGGGGGAAATGCGGGCACTGACGTGCTCGAAAAGCATTCTGCGCAAGAGAAGCAGGTTGTCAAAGAGCGAACGCGGCGCCTTGATCAGACGATCACGCAGTGACGTTCCTCGTGGGTGAAAGGCTTGCCGAGGGAGGCTATTCGCTGCTGGGTCTGCTGCGACGCGGGGCCTAGCTCTACGAACAGCACTTGGTCCTCCGCATGGTTGATCTCCTTTCTGAGCTTCTCCTTCAGCAGCACAAGCTCTCTGTCGGAGAGCTCGCACACGAAGACCGAGAGCTGTTGGTGGTCCCCAAAGCCGCGCATGACCTGGAACACTTTCCTCAGCCTTCTGTCGGACGCGATGTCGTACGTTACCAGGTAGCACTGCCGAGCGGTATCGCGCATGCGGTCACCTCGTCATGAATCCCGGGAATTCCGACAGCGGGGTCAGCTCTCCCGACAGGTAGCGACTCAGCAGCCGGACCTGTACCTCGATGATGCGACGGTAGCTCACCCTGTAGCCAAAGACCGGGTGAGTCACAAGCGAGTCCATCCTCCGCTCGTATGCAGCGATAAAAGCCTTGCGACCGGCAGGAAGCAATGCGACGCCCTCGCTGGTGAACCTGAAGTCGGATGGGGAGACAGTGCCGGAGTTCACCGCGGAAAGAACGACGGAGTCCGCGACGATCGGGCGGAACTCTTCCATCACGTCCAGGGCCAATGCCGGTTTGCCGTACTTGGGGCGGTGGAAGATCCCCAGGTATGGATCGAACCCGACGGCCGCCAGGATTATCTGGCAGTCCTTGAGCAGAAGCGTGTATGCCAGCGAGAGGAGGGCATTCACTGCGTCTCGGGGCGGGCGGCGGTTGCGGCCGTTGAAGTCGAACATCAGGCCGGCGTCGGTGCGACCTTCCTTGGGTTTCAGCATGCCGGCGAAGCTCTGGAAGTAGATATTGGCCGCGTTGCCCTCGACTCCCAGCAGGGTCTCGGCAGATGAGGCACACTCGGCCTGCTCAGCGATGTTCCCGAGGAGAGCCAGAGCGTTTGCGGGCGGCTCAGGGTGGTTGCGGCGAAGAAGGGTCCGGCAGTTTCGGATCTTGGAGGCGATTAGGCGGCGGGCCAGCGCCAGGGATGCGTCGGCGTCGGAAGCGGTCTTGTACTGTGCGATGCGCAGCTCGACGTTCTTATGGTCATGGCTTCGAGTCATCCCATGGAACCAGCCGCCCCGGGAGAAGTGGCAGACGGGGATCGCGCGGGAAAGAAGCTCGTGCATGGCCTGAGCGGTGACCTGGACGCTGCCCATGAGGCAGACCTGCGAAGTGTGGACGAGCCGAGCTTCAGTGAGTTTCGTCCCGCCCTTTGACACGGTCAGGACTTCGTGGGAGCGGCCCAAGACGGCACCTTGCTCCTGAATGTACAAGGGCAGCGAATCGTGCCTTGCGGGGATGAGCCTGCGGACTTCCGGCTCCTGGGGTGCGGCGCCGTCTTCCGGGACGAGTTTCAGGAGGGTGATCTCGTCAGGCAGGCAGATCCCAGACAGGGAGCAGCCCTCGCACTTTCTGCTGCCGTCGAGGGGCGGTGGGATTACTCCGCTTGCGGCCATGGCCCGGACGTCGGCGACCGCCTGGAGGGTGCGCTGCGTGAGCTCCGGCGAGATCGGGACTTCGACGCGGGTCTTGGACGCTACGTAGTAGAGCACGCCATGGGGGACCGTGCACCCGTTGTCTTGGAGCACGATCGCCTGAGCGCAGACTTGGACTCGGTCGGGTTCCCACGACCGATCCGGGTTGTCGGGCATTTGGCCCTTCTTGTAGTCGACCGGGACTGCCTCCTTCCCTTCGCCCTGGACGAGGTCGATCTTGCAGATGATTCCGTGCTCCGGCGACGACAGGTAGACCGACCGATTGTGGATGGTCTCGAGCTTCTCCTCTTCGGTCGCGTCCAGATCAGGCCCTCTCGGGGAGGCACTGTCTACCGTCCCGTGGGCTGCCTTTCCTGCGACGGTGTCCGCACTTTCCTCGAATTCGCCCTGGACCCATTCCATGTAGCACAGCCGCGGACAGTAGACGAATTCGTTGAGCATGCGGGCCGGGATGAGGTCAGGGGCGCTCGGATCACCCATGCGGAGTACCTCCAACTGGTCAAAGACTCGATCTGAACAGGCCAAGCCCGAAGCTGCTCGAGTGGCCAAGTCGCAGCGGTCCACGGAGCGGTTCCGAGAAAGTCAGGCGCAACAAGTACCCTCTTCGGTCCCCCAGCGACTCGCGCTCGGAGGCCCTGGACCTAGGCACGTGAACAGATACCCATTGGGGTGAGCTGACTTCCTCGACAGTGACCTCCGCACCGGCATGGATGCCGCGCTCACTTATCTCGCGTCGGACTTGGACAGCGACCGACTCACGCTCTCGCTGTTTGCCGCTGCGAAGATGGTAGCGGGGTGGAACATATGGCGTCACTGATTGCCAAATGGCAGCAGATGTCCCGTCGAACCCGGGCGGTGGGGGAACGGCTCGGTCCAGAGGGATGAGGCGCACCTTCCACTTGTCCGCGTCCGAGCCTGCGGCGGCCCAAGACACGTCCCGAGATGCGGCCAGGAGGATAGCCTCGTACTCGTAGTCATCGAAGGAGCGTGAGCCTCTCCAGACGAGAAGGCGCGTGGGCCGCCCTTCCTCACACCAAGCCAGATACTCGGTGTGGCGATGGCCCTTGAGCGGTTCGCCGTCCGCATCCTTGCCAGCCATGTCCGAGAGCGCCTCACGCACCTCGCGTCCGACGCGCGACCAAGTGGCCGAAGCGTCGCCGGTCTTGAGCCGCAGAAGCTCGTGAATAACGCGTCCTCGAAACCGCGACGTGAGCCGAACTATCGTACGAGGGTCCGGCGTGACGTTCCAGCCAAGCGCGAACTGCATCAGATGGCAGTCGGGTTGATGTGCAGGCGCTCGCCTACGCTCGCGGGCCACGGGGTGCGGTGGCCGAACTGCGTAGAGGACGCGGGTGCCGGGAGGCACAGATCGCTTCACGGCTTCAGGATCGTCAGTTGTGCGCTCGATGTCGGCGCGCGTGGCACTCCCCAGTGGCGACAGGATAGGAACAGCACCGCGCGTACGCTCGTCGACGAGCGTGCAGTTGGGGGCGGGGAAGGTCTCCCGCGAGCCCACGCGGCGGATGCGCGTGAGTGTCTCGGCGCGTCCGAAGTAGGTCATACGGGCGAGACACGGATCGAGCACCGCGACGAGTTCCGATGTCCACGACTGGCCATCGATGAACCACCAGACCGGCGCCTCAGGCGAGACGCACCAGTAGTTGTCCTGGACAAGGCTCCTGCCGTAGCCGCGGGCTCCAGCGTCGGCCACGCGCTGCCACGGAGCCGCCGGCGCACCGAGGATCTCCTCGACCTTCTTCTTGCTCTCGTCAGCGCCCTTGTCCTTGACCGTCACCTCCCACTCGAGCCGCGCCTCAAGCCAGCGCTCGGCCAGTTTCACCCCCTTGGGCGTCTTGGGCTTCGCCTTGGACTCCTTGTTTGCCCTGCCCTCAGGGGTCTCCACGATTCCCGTATCGCGATGGAAGCACGCCACGTGCCGCCAGTTCGGAGGATCCATCTCGAACTCCGTGGGGTGGTACTGCCTGAGCGGGCTGCCTCTCCCCGCAGATGGAGGAAGATGGAAGGCGTAGGCACTCTTGCACAGAGCGGCCTGCAGTGTTTCGATTTCTGCCAGGTTAGGCTTTGTCCCTGTTTCGCGCACCCACTGGTACCAACGTGCAGTGACCGCGCGAACCAAGCGCCAAGGGCTCGGGGGCCACTCGCCGTGCGGGTCATCGAACGGGTTCACGCGCCACGGCGTGGCGTGGAAGCGTCCCAGCGGGAACTCTTGGCGAAGGACGATTCGCATCACTCGGTCTCGCCTTTGGCGTCTTCCTCCTCGCCGTCAGTCCTCTCGCTGTCCTCGGCCTGTCCTCCCCGATACAACTCTTCACGCGGCCAGTATACGTCAGTGACGATCGGAGGCTTCGTTTCCTCGCTTCGGAACACAGCGTCTCTGATCGCTTGCTTGATATCGACGTCGGTCTCCACCTCCTGCTCGCCCCGCTTGAGCGCCGTGCATCGGAGGTGACAGCCCGACCTGAAGCGGAACGGCGTCCCGAGGAGTTTCTGGATCTTCCACAACGCGAGAGCGACGAGGAACTCCTGCTGTTTGTCCGAAAGGCCGAGTTGCGTTTCCATGCCTCCCTCTTCCTTCTTGCGGCCAAACGACCGGATGAGGCTGACGTCCAGGACGAACGTCGCGCAGATCTTCGTTGCGGTCGTATCGTCCGCGGCGAAGATCGCCTGGACGCGCTTGTCCGACTTCGGACCAAGCTCCTTGTCGAACTTGACGCCCGATCGATCGACGCGACCCGCACCGATGGCTTCGAGGTGAGCTGTTAGCACGCGGGGGATCTTGATCTGCCATTGAGGGAATAGCAGCCCATGGACCAGAGAATTCGGGTCCACTTTGAAGATGGTCTTGAAGACGTCCCACCATCTGTCTTGCGGCGGGTGAGCATTCTTCACCTTCACGATGCCGAACAGCGTCTCAAGATGCGCCTCGAACAATCCCCCTTCGACGGCATCACCGGCGGTCAGGGCCCTACCGTCGAGGAGCATCGAAGACGCCAACCGGTGGCCCTCCGTGAGGCTGGTGACGACGACCCCACGCTTGTCGGCCGGCAGCTTGCCGTCCAGGAGATCGCCCGTGACACAGCGGATGTAGGGCATGCCGTCGAGGTCATCGACGAGGTCGAAGTCGTGGGTGCCACGCTGGCAGACCGACTCGAGGTGGTTGGCCATGCTCGCCGCGCTGTCGACGATGCAGACGTTCTCGGTGCTGCCGTTCTTCCGAGGCGCCTTGTAGATGACGTGGCCGATCTCGGGGAAACCAGCCGGTTGGAACCGGTCGCCGCCGATCGGTTCGAGCGTCGCGGTCAGGACGAGCGGGGACTCGCCCGTGAGGACCTCGGCCGGGGTGAGCTTCTTCTTCTCGATCTTCGCGTTCTCCTCTGCATCACACATGTGTTTCTCCTCCTTGTTGCTGACGTCGAGGACGAAGCCAGCGTTCGAAAAGGACCGTTCTATCGCAGTCCGAGATAGTGAAGAGCAGGGCCGCGACGAGGCGCTCCGGGTCACCAGTGCACCAAGGCACGTCGAACGACGCAAGGCGTGCTTCGGCCATCGTGTAGCGGCTGCTCGCGAGCCGAACTGCCGCGTCGAGGTTGCCAGACCGGATCAACGCCACGAGCGAACGCGCTGCCCCGGTCGTGCGCGCACCCGTTTCATCAGAGAGAAGGTTGTTGGGCGAGAGGCTTCGAACGACCAAGGCCCGTCGATCCACGAGGGGCTGCATAAGCCCCAGCAGCGCCAGTCCACCATCGGCTCGTGGAAGTGGGGTCTCCGCTGTAATGACGGTACGCACCCCTTGCGAAGACCCTCGCCAGTTGAAGAGTGCGAGCCGGGAAATCCACGCCACCAAGAGCGATTCGTCGATGTTGCCGGCGAGCCAACAACTCACGTCCGACAACGTGGCAGGAAGCGGTGCGCGACCTTGTCGGCGGGGCGTATTGGTGGCGTCCAGCTTGCCCTCGTCGAACAGGCGTCGCCACAGGACTGCTCCGAGGACACGGGCAAGTTCCCCCGGCCCCCAGACCCAGCGTGCAGGGGCCACCTTAGCGTGTTCGAACCAACTTGGCATGGCGGTCCAGTCGTACTTGCCGTCTCTGGTCCACTCAACCCCAAACCGGAACGCCGCGAACGGCAATGCCGCAGGGAACCCAGACACGAGCGACAGGGCGAGGCGAGCCTCGACTCCGGGTCGCCCGTCGGCGAACAGCGAAGGGAGCCATTCGAGGGGAAGCGGCTCCCAGCGGACCTTGCCCTCGCGGAAGCTGCGATTGCGATCGATGCGGTCCAGCCCCGCAGTGACCGCGTCGAGCATTGCGATGGCCGCTTCGGTGCGGTTCGGCTCTTCGGCGACGTCGAGGAGAGCCACCTCGATAGGCCCACGAATACCAGCGAATCGCTTGCCATCAGGCGGGAAGCCACGGCGCTCAATGAGCATGGTGACGCGCTCCAGTGCCTTCGAAAGCGCGCCGGTAGTGGCCGAATGTGAACTCGGAAATGCCACCGAGCCCCGAAACCGGGGCTCTACGTAGTCCGGGGCTGTCGTCCACCCCAGGACGAATCGGCGGAACTCCACGACCCCCGCATCAATGCCTCGTCGGAGGACTGCACTGGCAAACGCCGCAGGCGTCTGCACGGCGCGCGCAGCAAGCTCGGCACGCCCCCGACGAAAAAGGGTAACCACCTCTGAGACTGCCATTGGGCGTTCCCAGACAGGCGCCCACAGCTCGGCAGTGTCGCGCGCCGCCTGCCCACTCGTTTCAGAGGCGGCAGCCTTGGTGACAAACGGAAAGGCGCCAACGGCACGCGCTCTTGCACCGAGCCGGCGCGATGAACCGCCGGCGAGGAATGAGACGCCCTCGCATGCCAGGGCCATCAGCCATGGAGAGAGAAGGCCGTCGCGAAAGGGTCTCTGCCCATTGTTGCAGAGCTTGTTCGCGTGACTAAACCAGGTCGCAGCGTTCAGGTCCTTTTTCAACCACGAGGTCGGAGTGCCCCGAAGGAGAGCCTCGAGTTCGCTGCGCTTTCGAGCGGTTTCCGTGCTGACCGCCTCAGCGTCAGCCTTCTCGCGTGCCTCCTTCTTTGCTGGCGTCTCGTTCTTGCCCTGCTTGGATGGCTTGGGCGGCGCCAAGAGGTCCGCAGCACGTGCCCATCCTTTGGCGAAGTCTCGTTGCCCGATCTTCCCCGCCTTGCCCAAGATGGGATTCATCGAGCGGCCAGCGCCGTGCGCCACGACGTGAGCCGTAAACCCATCAAGCAGGCCCTCCGCTGCTCCCCCCTGCCAGAGTGCGAAGGGGACTCCGCTCGTTGCCTTGGTCCTGGGCTTCTGAGCCAGCTCGCTACTCTTCTTCTGCGCGTCCGCCCAATCGCGGACATATGGCGTCCACCCGCGTTCGCTCGCGACCTGCACGACCCGGTCGAGGAGCGCATCCAGCGTCAGGGGTCCGCCGACAACCCGCAGCACCTCGTCGCGCCATGCGATCCGCGTGCTCGGCCACTTCCGGCTGAGCACGCGCAAGAGCCCCAGCGACGCGAGGTAGTTGCCCAAGCTGTCAGGAGACAGGCCGGGCAGCGCCAAGACCGGAAGCCGAAGCTCAGTCGCCACGACGCACCTCGCCGGGCCTGACGCTCGCGCTCGGCTTCTCGCTCGCTCGCCAATCGGCGACACGAACAAGCGCTTCCAGATATGCAAGGGCGAACGGACCGAGATGACGCGGCTCGGTTTCTGGCACGACGCCGGCGTCGCCCTTGTCTTCGGGCCGCCACGGGCCGAGCAGATCGGCGACGAGGCCAGTCCAGCCGTGCCCGGTCAGCACGAACTCGTTAGCCTCCCAGCGGCCCTCGGCTCCGTCCTTCGCGATGGACAGGTCGAGCGGCCACTGGTCGGCGCCGAGCACCAGCGGGCCCGGCGCGCTTCGCACGCCGAAGACGTCATCACCCTCGTCAGTCGTCGATCGGAGCACGGTACGCACCTTCCCATGGTGCGTCGCCGCCAGGTAGACCGCGAGGGCCGGGTACTTGGCGCCGCCGGCGCGGTACTTCCGCCACATCGCGAGCGCGGAAGCCACCTCGTGGCGCAGGCCGGGGCGGAACTGGATGTGACCTGCCCAGCGAACGCCGGAGATGGCTCGCAGCGAATTCAGGTCGTCCTCGCCGAGCTTGTCGTCGATGGCCCACCGAAGTCGGACGACTTTTTCGCGACCGCGTCGGCGCGCTTCATCCGGCAGCGAAAGAGCTATCGGCCGAAGCAGAAGGAGCTGACTTCGAACCGCGGCGGCTTCGCCCGCCACATCGACGGCCAGCACGCGCGGGCTCTTGGCGAGCAGTGCGCCGGGGATGCCAGAGCGATCGGGCAACGTGGTTTGCCATTGCAGATGCGCCTTGCCGAGATCGTGAATGCCTGACGCTTCGATGACGGCGGTACGCGTGTGACCGGTCAGGGCGAGCGCCTTGCACAGTGCCTCTGCCTCTCGCCGCGCGTCAGTGAGATGGTCCTCGAGCCGCGACCAGTAGCCGACCTCGGTCCAGGCATCGTCTCGCAGGGTCGCGCCACGCCCGGCGCGCGGCGCATCAGCGGGAACGTTCGACCTGTCTCCCGTCCACCCCACGGTCGCGTCGTAGCCGCCGATGTCGCGCTTCAGCATGACGAGCATGCCGGGGCGGATGTCCCAGTTGTTCACGCGCTCCCAGCGATCAGCCTCGTCGTCCCACAGCCACGCCTTGCCCTTGCCGCTCTCCAGCATCTTCTGGACGCGAACGAAGGACACGGGGCACCCCTCCTTCGCCGGCTCCAGCAAAGGTCCGTCGAGGTCGTCGCCGCGCGGAGGGGTGTCGCCCGACCAGTCGCGCCAGAACACCGTCACGTCGAGGTCTGGATCGGAGCCACGCACGAAGACACTGACATCGGTGAACCCGCCGTGGACGTCGCGCTCGGTGGAGAACAGCCCATGGACGTCGAGCGCGCGAGGTAGCGGGCTCGGCACTGGCTTTAGAGCAGCAAGCACAGCATTCTGGCAGTTCGAGTCCAGTTCGGTGATGGCCCGCCAGAAGGACTTCGTTCGCGAGAGGGGGGCGAATGCAGCCACGAGCCTCTGGGCGCGCTCGATGTCGGTGGCCTCATAAGGGCCGATGCGCTCGTCCTTTTTGTTTCCGCCCTGCTTCGGCGTCTCCCAGACCCATGCAAGGGCGTCTTGGTCATCGCCCCTCCGGTTCAGACGACCGAGGCGTTGAAGCATCGAAGGCCACGGCGCGATCTCGGACCACAAGCGATGTGCGGAGATGTCCACGCCCGCCTCGATGACCTGCGTGCTGACACAGATGATCCCCGGGTCGTCCTTCGGCAGCTTGCCTGCCTTTCGGTTGGCGTCAAACTCGAGGAGTCTCTTTTCATGGCGAGCGCGATCCTCGCGCCGAAACCGCGAGGTCAAGAGGATCTTGTGAGTCACTAGCAACGCTCGGAACACTTCTCTCGCCATGTCCACGGTGTTGCAGATGACGAGCGAGAGCGTGCTCGGCTGGTGCTCCTTCACCGCCGCCTGCGCGATGGCGTCGGGCGTGACCGCACTTTCCGAGGACTTCCCGGCGTCTGTCTTCTTCGTTCTGGTGGTCTTCGTGGGTTTCTCAGGTTTCCACCAATTGACTGGCCGCTTGGCCGCACGCCACCACGAGAGGCCCTGATCGCCGTCGAGCGCTGCCCTCAGCCTGTGCTCGAATGCAACCTGCTCCGGCGACGCCTCGCCAAGTCCCTCGCGCGTTCGGTCGGTGGTGCTCAGGAAAGAAGTACCGACGGTAGCGCTCATCCACGTCGTCAGGCACGGCTTCAACGACGGGAATCGCTTCCTTCGCATCCAGTCGAGTTGCGAGGTCGCCCACAGACCTGACCCCATGAGCTGGACCTCGTCGATGAGCCACCGGCAGTCGTTGTTGAGCAGGCCGAAGTGGACCGGCCATTCGAAACGGCTCACAGCATAGCCTCGGTTCAACGCACGCGACAGGAGCTGATCCTGCGTACCGACGAGAACCCAAGGCTTGTCGGGCTGGCCAGCCCATTCGTCGTCGATCGCACCGCCCATGATTCGGTGGACGCTGACGTCGATGTCCGGCTTCTTGGCTCTCAGCGCATCGAAGTAGCCCTTCAGGCGCTGCACAGTCTGGGTCACGAGGCTGCGCATCGGCAGGCAGACCACGAGGTGCAGCGGCTCGGGCTTCTTGTCGACGAGCAGCCGCCACGCCCACGCAAGCGCGACCTCCGTCTTGCCAAGCCCCGTCGGAACGGGAAGCACGTCGGGCAGGCCATCGAGGGCGACTTGGGCTTGCCAGTCGTATGGCGTGAGCCCGCCGGTCGCGGTCTTGAAGAAGTAGGTGAAACTGCCCTCTCGGTCACCAGACGATTTCACGCTCCCCCCGCCACCCGCACCACAACATGCCCGCGGCTCCTCGTCTCATCTCAATTGATCCGCACGCTCGTGTCCACAACCACCACCCTCGGCACTGCCCTCCCTCCCCGCCCGGACACGCTCCGTTGTCCTTCGGCATACAAGAACTTGGCGGCACGGCCAAATGTGACCATACAGCACGAAACCCGCGCGTTGCAAGCACTGCGAGGGTCCACGCTCCCCGCCCCTTCCTTTCTTTCAAAGCCCCTCCGGGCTCAGGACGTCGTTGTCGTCCGTCGCACCAAGCCCCATCCCCTCCAACAACGTGTCCAGCCGGTCCGCCGGAATGTCGACCATGGCGCCAAGCTCGAAAAGCTTCCGCCTGGAAATCTTCGACCGCCGGAATGCCTCCAGCGCCATCCCAACGAACCGGTGACGAAACTGGTTGCGTTCATGTCCGCGGTTGAGCGCGTTCAAGCCAAGCAAGTCCTCAAGCAATCTGCCCTTCCCCGCCTCGTCGTCCGCACGCAGCTTCTCGAACTGCTCCTCTGTCGCCAGCCGCAGGTTCTTCAGCCTGAACAGCGCCGACAGACGGCTGACGCCGAAGTGGTGAGCGACCTGGACCACATCGTAAAGCTGGACATCCTGCGAGCCCGGCTCGGAACGCACCTCCACCGCAGTCGCTCCGTCCTCGTCGAACACATCCACCCGCGACCGCGATTGCACCCCTTTGCCAAGTGCCTCCAGGAGCCGAAGAACACCCCCCTCAGGCATCAGGAACTCCGCTGCAAACACATTGGCGCGTACCTCAAGCAGGTTCTCCGGATCCGACAGGAAGCTCACCGCACCAAGCACACTACGATCAATAAGAACGTGCGCATGCTCGTGTGCCATGGAAAACCTCTGACGCTCATGACCGTGCTTCCGGTTGACCACCACGAAGTACCCCACCCCCGGCACAGGAAGGGTCACGCCGGAAACCGTGTCGGGCAAGTCCACATGCGCGGTCCGGATGCCTTCCGACTCCAGCAGCGAATCGAGATCGACGACAGGCTTGTCCCCCAACCCCAGACGGCCCCTCGCCTCCTTGGCAAGCCTCCGTCCCTGCCGGATCGCATCCCGCCTGGTCGCAGGCGAATCGAATGGATACGACACGGGCCCGTCCGAGTCCAGCGGGATCTGCAGCAGCACCTCCAGGTTCTTCACCTCACGTGCCAGATCCAGGCAAGCCCTGAGCGCATTTGTGACTTCCTCGCCAGCTTCCGCTTGCGGGACCGCACGGAACAACGCGGAAAGCGGATCCTCGGGAGAGAAACCGGGAGAGAGAAGCTCTTCCAGGCCGCGGCCGTAGAGACGAGCCAGCCGCTCAAGCTCAAGCCCGGAGACCGACCGCTTCCCTTTCTCGATCTGCGAGACCGTCGGCCTCGACAGGCCCATCCGTCCCGCTACGTCATCCTGCTTGAGCCCGCACGCTTCCCGTGCCTTACGAAGCCGTCCCGCCAACTCTTCTACGGTCAGAGGCATCCCGCCCTCCATCGCCCGAGAAGCCATGTTGGCATGACTTACGCGAAAAGTCAACAGCCGAAATTCACGTAATGTTTCGCGACG